>JAABUU010006314.1_pt1 | contig 12777 bp, 20 predicted proteins | sample 5559301 | NCBI WGS metagenome assembly JAABUU01 (sample SAMN10711884, study PRJNA513360) | rock metagenome | isolation source: Antarctica rocks | place: Antarctica: Victoria Land, Richard Nunatak white
GCTTTGACCATGCTGTCGTTGAAGCAGGGATGGTGGTGGGAGAAGGAAGAGGGTGTGTTGGCGCCGCAGCCGGGGGCCGGGTGGGCCTTCACCCACACCTGCTGTGCCTGTAATGTGCTGCGCAATTTGGCCATGGAGAGCAGCAATCATGCTGCTCTCATTGGTGAGTGGCCTCCTGTCCAGCCCTGTATGCAGCTGTATGCATGTATATACCTGTATGCAGGTACGTACCTGTATGCATGTATGCAGTTGTATGCATGTATGTATCTGTATTCTTGTATGTACCTGTGTGCAGCTGTATGAGTTGGAACTGGACAGCTTGCTGACTTTGATCCCTTCTATTTGGCCATGTTCTCTTTCCATGCCAGCTGTGAGCAGCACTGAATGCGGTTGTGGACTTGACCCTTCTCTTGTGCATGTGACACAGGACCACGTCTTCAACCGCCAGCTCTGAGCAGCAGTGAATGCGGTTGTAGATTCGGTCCTATGTCACATGCACAAGAGCAGGGTCAAGTCTACAACTGCTTCCAGTGCTGCTGGTATGGAAAGACAACATGGCAGCGTGGGATGTTGCCAGAAGGGATCAGCGGTCGATATGCATCTGTATGTATCAGCAAGACCTGTAGACATGATCGCACTCTGGTCTGCTGGTGAATATGTACTGGGCAAATGACATCAGACAGCAATATGACAATGTACATATTAGTTCTGCAAACTCTATCACGACTTGATGCTGCAAATCTTATCGCGACTTGATGCTGTTGCAAGACCATAATGCATGCTGGTCAGCACACCCTTGCAGAGCCACAACTACCACCATGTGCCTGCTTGCCTGCACCAGCAACACCCACACAACTACATTTGCATCCTCTGCAGGCCAAGCTGCAGTGGCTGCCCTAGCGCAGTGCCTAGAGGCTCGCCGGGAACATCCCTGCCCTGACACCAATGACCTGGCGCTGAATGCCCTGGACTGCCTTCACAAAGTGGCTCCCAGATTGCAGCTGGCAGGCCTGCCGTCACAGCTTCTCTGGCAGCTGCTGTCAGAGGTGTGCCACAGCATGATGGCTCATGACACGCCCCTGCGTGTCAGAGGCACTGCTGCTGGGGTTGTGCAGAGGCTGGCGCAGGAGACGCAGAACCTTGGGTCACTGGCAGAAGCTGCAGGTACATGTCCACCCATGCAGTGGACATCACCTACCTGTCACTCTTGGCCTGCATGCAGCTGCAGTCAGAGAACAACTCTGCGCTGTGAAATGCATGCGCTGAGCCTCTATGACTGAGACACAATCAGGCTGCTAGAGGCTTGTATGCTGATACATTTCTCCTTAACCTGGATTCGTCATCAACCTCTTTGCTGACTGTGCCTCCATATGTCATGCAAAGTTGGCACATGGGCAACAGCCTTGTGCAGCTTGACATACAAGCAACCATGCAGATGAAGCCAGCAACCATGCAAAGCACGGGAGCATCTTGTTTTACAGAGACTGCCAGCCCACATGCGCCTTAATTTTTGGCATCACCAACAGGCCTGCAGACATAACCTCCTTGTCTCAGACTCTTGTTGATGTGACAGACAGCAGCAGTATGCGTCAACCGTTGTGGTCTGGCTGTTGCAGAAAATGGCAGTCTTGGCATGCTGGAGCACCTGTCTGCCCTGTTGAGGGTAGACATCCTCCAAGCGCAGCAGCAAGTCCATCAAGAGCTGGCAGGTGTGCCGCCTCAACTTGCTGCAGCAAAGCCACTCAGTTGCATTTGTCAATTGTCAATAGCATAGATCAATGGAGGGCCGTGAACATCAGCCCTGCCTGCACAGCTGCTGCACAGCGGTCATGCATTTCCAGGGCTTTAGCAAAGATGCATAGTGTGCGACGGTTACCTGAATTTAGACCAGGAACACTTCTCAACGTGCTCAGAGTCATGTAGATGAGCAGTTGTGATTTCAAGAGACAGCCCCAGTCGCATTTTTGACTCACCTTGTATGGGCCTGGCATATGAATTCATGCAGCCCTGTGTCGCAGGCAGTCTTGGGCGGCCTGACATGTATGCCGACACTCTTTCTCAGAAGGACCGTTCAGCAATGGCCCTCAACTTGCAAGCTCAGACCTTAGCAGATGCTGCCAAGGTCACTCCTCACCCCGCTCTATTCCCACTCTTGCCATGCCTTGCCCAACTTTGTGTTGTCATTGTCGCAGTGCTGATGTTGTTGCTGTTTTTTTGCCCTAAACACTAAAATGTGTTGTCAAGTGGATTTTGCAGTCATTCAGGTTGATCCTGCCTTGCATTGACGCTCCCTTCTTTGTCAGTGCTTGCTGACACTGCCATACCTTGCTTTGTCACCCTGGCAACCTTGAGACGCTGTGTTGGTACTATCTTCTGACTGAATTGTGCTGCTGCTGATTGCTTCCCATGTGTGGCTTTTTGCGCATGCCTGCTTTGACACTGTTTTCACCCATGTTTTGCAGGCCGTTTCAGAGCTGGTCAGGTATCAGGAGTTGCGCTTGAAGCAAGCTGTAGCAAGCAATAGTCATCTCATGGTTAGCTTGTTACAGATGCTACTCAGCGAGCACATGCAGGAGCTGGACAGTTGGCACAAGAGCACGACGCGAGAGCGCTTGAAAGACGGGCTTCATGTGCACATCCTGCGACACTTTCAGAATGCTGTGCAGTATTCTACTGCTGTGCTCATCAATGTCTCTGAACTGCCTGCTGCTCAAGACAAACTGCGTGTGTATGAGATGAGGATTGCTGAGCTGGCTATGACAGACAGTCCACAAAAGGAGTGGGTTGCAACGCTGCTCAGCAGGATTGGCCCAGCTCCTAACTGAGTTGGCCTGTACTGATTGATGTCCTCCTTGATTTCCTGCCTGTAGAGTGCCAGCTGGTGCTCAATGGTATTTCCTGTCTTGTTTGGTGTTGCAACATGGCCCTGACTCACACTGGTGTTTGTATTGATGCTCTCAGCACAGGTTTGGCATATTGGGTAATGCAGCTCATCACGTACAAAGTAGCAGCTTCGGCAACCTTGCACTCATTGATTTTGCTGATGAATTGTGTTACCAGGTCAATTGATAGCAAGGTGGATAACAGTGATTTGTTTTGTTGTTTTGACTTTGGACTACGTGTTGAGATGGCGTTCAATGACAATTGACATTGTGTGATAGTTAGGCATTGTGTGTGTATATGCCAGCTGCCTGTTGAGTGAAGCAAGTATGTTTAAATTGACGATCATGCATGCCATCGGTAAGAGTGCACCTCTGCCGTCATATACTAAAATCTTTATTGCTGCATAGCTCTATGTAGCATCAACACGTGTGCATATTGCAATTTGGAGGCAGAGGATCAGACCAAATTGATTGCACCGTCATTATCTTTTCTTTGATTGCACGGTCTGATGCTTTCGGCCAGCAGGCTGCTGACTTTCGTTGGTAAAGTCGCACAGACAAATCCAACTTGGGCTCAGATATAACTGCAAAGGATCAGAAATCAAGGCTTGTCAGCATATGACAAGATCAGCTGGCAGTTGGACAGTCAGCCTCTGCAGTGCACTTGGCACCAGGTTTGGAAGTGCTGAGCCAGACACAACATCTTCATGGACTCAATCTCTCCAGTTTCCATTTGTTGCCCTCCCTTGTATATTGTAATCTGTCGTGGAGGCGCGACTTCTTGCCATGCCAGAATTCTATGATGCTTGGGACGACCAAATACCCACCCCAGTTGTCGGGACGAGGTATCTCTACTGCCTCGTCTGCATAATTCTGCACAACCAAAGCAAAGCAGTCAACTTAGCACTCCACACAAAAAATGCAAGTTCACCTGGCATATGCATTACACCTGATGTGGATCAAGCCCATCCGCAGGGAGATGCAAAGTGCAGATGTGGAAGCTGTATGGATGTAGTTTACAAGGAAAATGACATGACCTCATCCATTGGCTGAGCAATTTACATTCGATGCCAATACATTAAACATACAAGCAGGCTCCTACCGCAGTTTACTGCCTATGCAGGCAGCTAAAGACCTGAGAATGCACTAATCGAGCACATGAATGCTACATGAAGCAAACAGGCTAACATTTGCAATACGTGAGTGAGCAGGCTTGTGTACACAGAGTGATCGCAGTTGTGATTACCTGCTGTAAGTCCTGTTCTCTTTGCTCCAACTCCTGCCGCCCATGTGGCAGGACAGATGACTGATGACTGACTACAGCTCCTATCTGCGACCCCCTAGGACGGCTGCAATGCATGTAGTTTGCTTATATGGGTGTCAGGCAACGGCTACCTTTATTTGCAAGAAGAAGCTACACCAATCACAACACAGGATGAAATGTGAACATTGCATGTATGTGCTCAGCAAAAGCTTGGTGGGCCATGTTGTTGTTGTGATAATGCACCTGTGGAAGTATGCATCTGACTCGACAACGGAGAGCTTCTCGACCTGCCCTTCTATGCGCACCTGCAATGCGCACCAGATTATCGCAGCCTTTTGATGAAGTGCATTGCGCACACATCAGAGCACTGACTGTCGTCTGCTTAGCCTACGATAGTTGAGCCTATATGTAAATAGCAATCATGATGAAGTCAACAACACACAAGATCAGCAACAGCAGCACGCAGAATGCTGCCAAAGTAAGAAGCCTTGCTAGCAACAGCACAGAACACAGCATGAGCAGCAGGGAAATTGAAGGAACTTGGAAACAGTCCCACCGAGCGGTGCAAAGGCTCCCACCAGAAGCACAGACTGGCATAGCTGTTGCGCTCCAGCTCTTGACCCTTGCGGCTGCTGTAGTTACTGTAGAACTTAAAGCCACGCTGATCATAGCCCTTCATAAGCACCATGCGATTGGAAGGGCGGCCTTCAGGCGTGGCTGTAGCTATGCACATTGCATTGGCCTCAGAGATCTGTTCTGACTGAACTGCTTCATTGAACCTGCAAGCATGACTGGTTTGTCTTGTGATGCCGTGCATAGGGCCAGAAAGATAATGTATGCATTGGATGCGGTAGCATGTGAGATGCTTGTTGCGCTGCCAATCTCAAGGGGAACAGACAGAGTCATGGCTTTGCAGAGGCGCATAGTAGTCTGCTTGTTTTGCCTGCTGCTGGTCGAGAGCGGAGTCATGCTGTTGCATTGTCTCTTCATGATTGGGTGCATGAGAGCATGAACGTGATGCAGCAGCTGCTGTCAGATTCGTGCAAGCAAATGATGTGCTGGTGACAGAGCGCACCAGCTATCAAATTGTTTCATAGGGTCAGGGTTTGCATCACTCTCCACAAGACCCGTTCCTGGCAGGCTGTAGTCTCCTCGCATACTTGCAGGATCAAGGCCTTCTGTTGAGTTGGTTGTTTTCTCGGAAATATGATGCTGAGCCCTGTGAATACATAAGAAATACGCGTCCAAACCGACATGCCTGGTGCAGCGATCAGGCAGGCTTGAGCTCACGTAGATGTCGCCATCTGCAACGGCTGCTCTGATCTTGGGCTAGACCACTTGCGCTGCTGAAGCTTGCGAGGACTGCCTGGCAGTAGTGAATAAGCTCTGCAGTAGCCTGCCGACTGCTCTGATCGGCAGCAGCTGAGCCACTTCCTCACAACTAAGCCAAGGCCACAAGGTTGACGGCAGCTATTCGCACCAGCAACTGTTGCTTTGGCCGTGAGCATGTTACAAAGAAGGCCGCATCCTTGATGCCTTCTAATTGGAACAGTCTTGCACCAGGGTGTTTTATGTCATCACATTCAGACAAGACACAAACTGTGCACTCTATGCCCTAGGCCATGTCCCCTGAAGCAGCTGCTTCTGAACAGCTGCATCAAGTTCACTACTGCAAAGCTCTAGACTGCTGAGGGACCACTTGTGGGTGAGCAAAGCATCCATCAATACTACTGCAGAAATTCCAGATGAACGGCTGACCAAGCCACAGTGCAGCCTGGTCATGTAAGGCCAGCCAGCATGCACCAAGTGCAGTAACCCGCTGGCTGAATAGTACCCGCCAGCAACGTCTAAAAATTCTGAAAGTGGCCAATACGCACCCACAAGCAACACAACAGCTTGATCATTCAAACCGCAGTTTCTTAGGTTTAGCCCTTTCAGATGAGGCCATTCTGCCTGAACCAACCCTGTTGCAGCTACTCTTTCTTGATGTTGCAAACTGTTCCCACTCAAATCAACCCACCTCAGTTGTGACCAACTGGCCAGATGCAGCGGACGCAGACACTCTGCATCAAGGCCAGTGTTGCTCAGGACCAATATCGTCAGGCCAGGCCATTTGGCATCAATCATCTTGAAAATGACAGCCAAATCAATGTTGCCGCCCATCAAGACCAATTTGGTAAGCTCTCTCTTTACTAGCTGTGGAATGTGACTCTGGACCAGCTCAGTGGAGACATGGGCGTCAACGTCAGCACCCCAGCATCTGTCAAAGTCTTTTGCAATAAAAGCTTCTGTACTCTTGATTTCTGTCACAACATGTTGAACTGCTTCGTAGCATTTGGAGCATGTCAACATCACCTGACCCCACTGTGCAGTCGGCAATGACTTGATAAGGCCAGGAACTCTGTCCAGCACATCCAGCAGAGTCATGGATGCAGCGCTCAATGTTGATGACTGTGTTTTGTTGCTGCGGGCTAGTCCCTACACATCGTCAGTGGACGTTTGATTGCAGTACAAGCTACAACTGTGCGAAGAAGTCCACAAGAAACTCATTGAGCAAAAGTAGTTATTTTGAGGAGCAGACATCAGCAATCAGCCTTCATCACCTGAGGTGGTCCAGAGGAGCTGTATTTGATGAAGACTGCTGGGCTAACCGTTACATCCAGTCCTACTTGCTCTATGCCACCTCCAACAAGTCCACAATTCCAGGGACAGTGCTGAAGCTGGTCCTCGCATGGTTTTTTTGGTTTGCTCTGCTGCTTGACCACCTGCGACGTTTCTCACTTTTTAGCTCCAGATTTGAGGTTTGTTGCCTAATTTGCTGCCTGTTAGCAAGAACAGGCTTTCAGCAGTGTTCATTGCACGCACGCAGGCAAGCTCTATTTAGAGTTTCTGATCCGATCCTTGCTCACACAAGGATAAAAGTAGATTCACAAATATGATGTTGGCAGCTCAGTGTGCAATCAAGCTTCAGAATACACTTACTTGTCCCAAGGCTTCAAAGGTCACAAGTGCTGCCTGCAACTTCCAAACGCCCTCCAGAAGGCGTCTTGTTCTCTGTGAAGCTAATATGTAGATCCACTTAGATTGCAAAGACTCTGGCACTGTAGCGCTCCTGTTCACCATTCCCTTCAGGACAGCCAAAATCGTCAAAGTAGACTAATGTCGATCTTAAGTTTAAAGCTTGATGTGATCAACGTGGAGTCAATTCAAGAGCTACGCCATGAAAACAAGTTGCTGCCAACCGCAGGTTGCCCAAGCTTAACCATCGCACAGGCAAAACATATTCCACTTCAACAGATAGTACCTTGATTGAGCGTGGTGATGGCGCTGTCCGAGGGTCTGTGCCGTACGTTCCCAGCATATTTCCCAGTTGTTCCTCGACTGTACGCTTCTCGTCACAACATGCGAACACAGCGCAGAACTCATCTACTTCAACCAACATGCTAACTAACTGTTTGTCGTCGCTCTATGCACTTTTTCTGCTCACATGGCAACCGGGAACAGCAGCAAGGTGTGTGGTCGTACGCAGGATATGCAAGATATCTCCCTAAAGTGGTCTGAAACGCAGAAATCTATAGGCTATAGCCTGTTGGCGTGAAACTGTTTGAATTGAAGCCTATGACTAAACCACCCGGAGGGCCCTGTCGAGCCCCACGAAATTTTGAGGGGTGCCCTCAAATGGGCACAGATTGTTTGGGGCCAAGACACCTGCCTTCAAGGGATTTTTGAGGGCTGGGGTTGTCAGTCTGTTGAGTTGGATCTATAGCAATATACACAAATTGTGTATTGAGTGCGTTTGCATGCACAAATTGTGTGTTGAGTGCGGTTGCTTACACGAATTGTGTGTTGAGTGCGTTTGCTGACACACATTGTGTATTGAGTGCGTTTGCTTACACAAATTGTGTGCTGAGTGCGTTGCGCAACGCCGCTGGTCTTGCAGCTGGCAAGACCTACCGGCAACTACGCTGGCATATGCACGCAAGAACAGGATTGTTGAACCAGTTGAACGCAGATAATGTGTGCAGTGCTTGCAGCAGATTGTTGAACCTGATAATGCTTCTAAGTTAAAACACCTGGTGCAAGCAGGATGTCAATTTTACAGCAACGCAGCTGGCAAACAGCAAGCTGGACCCAACTTCACAGTTCTGTTTAGCAAAACAAGTTAGCTTCCAGGCGAAGCACCGACATGGTACAAGACTGCGCTCCCAGTGGTTTGTGGCTTCCAACACTGCTTTGCTGCTGCCTGACAAAAACGGTTTGAATCTTGGTCTCGAGACACATAGTATACTATTATGATACTTAGGCTCATGCCTTGACATGACTGCCTTGCTTTGCTTTTATTCTGTGACATGGCACCTACAGCATGCACACCAGATTCAGTTACGCCAGGCATCCAGGGTCGAGCAATCAGTATGCGTCAAAGTCAAATGGCAGGCACCACAATGCGTACATTGAGCAGATGAAGTGTACATGCGGCTTTGGCATTTTCAGGCCTACAGGTGGTCACAGACACAGTCAGCTATCAATGCTCTGTGATGGTGCACATGTCGGTTCATTGCAACCACACCAGTGGCACCTGGATAGACTTTCCCTTTTCAAGGCAGTGCCCTTGCTGCCACATGCTATGCAGTGCAAGACAGACAGCAGTCACACCAGCACTTGTGTGTGTTACCTGAGGTCTTGACTGTAGCTGCCTTCACATGCGGGCGCTGCTGCTGCTGCTGCTGCTGAAGGCTGCGCTGCCACCCTTGCTTCTTGCTGGTTGGTCTTGGTAGCAGGGGCGCTATTGTGCCAGCTGCATGGTTGATTTGTGTAGACCAGATGCTATACTTTGGAGGGGCAGCCAAGCATCAGGGTCACTTCAAGGCGCTGCTGCTGCTGCCAAAGGCTGCGCTGCTACTCTTGCTTCTTGCTGGTCAGGCTCTATAGCAGGGGCAAATATCATGCCAGCTGCATTGTGGACCTGTGTGGGCCAGATGCTGTACCTTGGAGGCGAAGCCAAGCATCTGGGTCACATTAGAGCACTGCTGCTGCTGCTGCTGCTAAAAGCTGTGCTGCCATCCTTGCTTCTGGCTGGTCAATATTCATAGCAGCAGCATTTTCATGCCAGCTGATTGATTTGTGTGGGGCCAGATGCCAAACACTGGAGAGGATGTCAAGCATCTGGGTCACATCAAGGCGCTGCTGCAGCAGCAGCTGCTGCTGCTGCCGCCAAATTTGTTTTACCTTAAAAGGCTGCGTTGCTACCCTCGCTTCTTGCTGGTCACATCCCATAACAGGCATACAATCCTGTCAGCAGCATGCTTGGTGCGTGTAGACTAGATGCTGAACATGAACAGGGAGGTGGAAAGGGGCGACGGCAAGCATCAGGGTCCCCTCAGGGGGCTGCTGTTGCTGCTCAGGCTGCAACCCTACTTCACCCTGCTTCTGCTGGTTTGCTGTGCTGACCAACAAACTAATACTGGAAAGTTATAGAAGGCAATACCAGGAAAATAGGCACACTTGGTGAATGTGCATTAAGTCTGCTGATTTTGTGAGCTCTGACTCGCTGAGCTCTGAGCCAGCCAACCTGCTGAGCTCTGAGCCAGCCAACCTGCTGAGCTCTGAGCCAGCCAACCTGCTGACATCAAACTGCCTGATCTGACTCTCTTGAGGAAGCATGGATCCACCTCGCACTCTTCAACATTATGTACTGGCGCCCTGAATGCTCTGTGCCATTTCTGTTCTTCATACTAAACTGTCCTCAAACACTGGACAGTTTTGCCACCTCAACATTGCTTTAGCCCTTCGATCAGGATCTGTGATATGACTTTGTGCGTCCCTTTCATGGCTTGCCGATTCTTGTCTGCAGGACACATGCCAATGTCAGGGCTCATGCAGGCAAGCATTGAACACATACTGGCAACCTGACTGTGTCCTGTCCTGTCCTGTCCTCTCGTGTGTTGTTGCCAGGCACCGGTTTGCACCCCATGCATGTCATTACAGCATTTTGACCAGCCAGCGTGACAACTCAGACATGAGCAGGATTCAGTGACCAGACATTGACTGCATTCACCTTCATGCCAGGTACTCAGAAGCTGCTTCAGGTAAGCACGGCTCTTCTGAGGACCCCGTTGACTGATGATCTGTTGCACATCCTGCCAAACCAGTGCCTCCATGTCCTTGGGGCACCGTACCTCTGCTGCAGGGGTCACATGGTCAAACACCTTGCACACAAACTCCCGCACATCTTCATCCCATTGTTCATGCACCTCCTCCAATTCATGCACAAATTTCTTGAAGTTGTCCTGCAAGAATATATACACCTGTCACCAGACTGAAATGCCTGACTTCGGTGTTGAGACTGTCTTGGAGGTCAGATAGTGACTTTTGAGCACGTATGACATATTCTATTCTGACACACAACAGCAGCAAACAGTACTTTGATGCGTTGCCTGAAATGCCCATGCACATCAGTAAGCCCATCATGCAAGGCAATGTCACTCTGCACTACTTGTATGCACAACTGGACTGCAGCCATTACATCCGCCTGGAGACAATGCAAGCATCAAATGCCAATGCAGACCTGCTGCTGTTCATACTGGTCATATGCCAACTCCAAGCGCCCCTTCAGCTTTGCAATGATGGACTGTTGCTCTAGCGCCTGCATGCACATCACGTGGTGTTCAAATCCTGAAAGTGTGGCAGTGTTCATAGTTGATGCAAAGTCGACTTGCAGCATCGTGCCATTATAACAGCCGATGGTCATCACAATAGGTAGCGTTACACAGACATGAGGCTTTGTCAAGTCTTTCAATACAGCAGTGCAGATGCAGGCACACATATCAGCTGAGACACACGCAGGGCAGCACCCAAAGTTTCAGTAGCTCGGTCATGTCTGTCAATTTACCTTCTGATAGACTTTCTTGAAGCTCTCACCCCCTCTGTCTGCCAAGGACAGGGCCTCCAAAACTCGGCCTCGCAAGCGCTGCTTGTCTGCTTCCAGCTGTGTCACCTTGGTCGCCAGAGCCAACTGCAGAGTGTGACGCCAATGATGAGACGCAGAAACTTACTGAAGAGACAACAGGAGCGCATCACCACCAAGTTGGGGCAATTTACAGCAGCTTGCCACAGCACGCTGCCAAGACAAAAACCCACAGCACTAGGTGTGCTAGGTCACGGCAGATACGTAGGAATGCAGTAGAGTTCTGTCCACAGCTGACCTGATGCACGATTGTTGCTGCAACCCCTGCCACCCCCATGCTAGGCATGCACGCACATGTAGGCACCACCCCATCATGGGTAGGCATGGCCCCACCATCACACTGGCACGTTGCTGCTGCATTGTCACCCCTTGAGGCCTCTCCAGGCAGCGGTGACGCTCCTGATGAACTCTGCACAAGCCAGTATCCCAGGTGTCAGCGTTGCAAGTTTGCAAAAAGCTGATGAGGGCACAGGTTGTCTTGGTTCACAGCGCTGTGTCATCAAGCACGGCACTGTAGGATGCAATCCACATGTGGCTTGCCGGCATGGTGCAGCATGCCACAGCACAGGACATGCCGGATGGCATTGCCTTTCAACAAGCACACTATGCCAACACAGCAGGGTATAGCAAGTTGTGGAACTGCATCGCAGGTAGCAACATGAGCCCCTGTCCACCAGCCCTGGCATGGTCTTTGATCCATGCAGGCATCGTTGCCTTCCATACCTGTGTACCACCCAGCGCTGCTGCACTGCTGGGTCCTGCTGCCTCAGTCATCATAGCCTGCAGGTAAGCAACAGTACTTTGTGATATAACAGCATAGAAAGCACAAATCGTATCACTTTGCAATCTTATGGTAATGGTAAAGTGTATAGCAATACAATATAGCTTGAGCTTTTACGAGATAATCATGATTCAAGCAGTTGCAAGGTCAAGAGCTACACTGAAGGGAGTTTGATGTATTCTGACCGCAATACAGACACTGACAGCAATACGGACACTGCAAAGGCAAAACACTACAGTAGTTATTCGCCAAGAGCGAACAATGTGTGTAAAGTCATTGTCTGTACAACTCATACTCACCCAATGTAGTTGCTGCTCCCTGCAGGTGGAGCTGGGTTTGAAGTCGGCAAGCTTGCCAGCAGTATGTCCAGGAACCTCTTGGCTGCTGGCAAAAGGCTTCATGGGCTGCCTGTGCCTGTTGACAAACAGTCATTGTGAAGCTGACTGTGCAGATGATGTCATGCTGATGCTCACCTAGGCTGGCAAGAAGCCATTGTCGAATGCAACATTTCAGTTTGTGTGTCCTTGGCTTATGGAGGCAGTGAGTGACGAACTGACAGCTGGATTGGTTGGCTTCCTGTGAAGACGTGAACGAGTGGGATTGATGTTACTGTTATGTTATCACCTATATTTTGCCTTTGCCACAGGACATGTCACATGGCAGACGAGCATTCAGTCATGCTCATGAAGCAGCGTCATTGGTGTGCAGAATGCAGACAAGCCTGGAGTCAGTCACCTGCCCCTGCTCACTTGAACAACTTAGTGAGCCTCACCGGTGCATGACTCTCAGCAGTCTGCTGGCAACATGAAGGCTCATGAAAGCAACCAGATTGCGTCTGTGTGACCGATTCTGATTGGCTGCTGCCGCCGTCCTTGCCCCAGCAACA
>JAABUU010006321.1_pt1 | contig 12771 bp, 13 predicted proteins | sample 5559301 | NCBI WGS metagenome assembly JAABUU01 (sample SAMN10711884, study PRJNA513360) | rock metagenome | isolation source: Antarctica rocks | place: Antarctica: Victoria Land, Richard Nunatak white
CCTCCCCAGCCCGCAACACCAATGGCTCCACTCGTGACATGAACCATTTTCTCAAACACCGACTAGAAAGTCACTTCCAACACGCGACACTAGGAGGAAGAAGAACGCGACTGCTAACCGAAGCGCTCGGTGGACGAGGGGACGACGCAGTAGCCGGGCTCTGGCCGCTTCTACCTAGATTCCGGTGTTCCCAGGGGGCTCGCCGACCTCGGCCTAACCCGCGCCGACGTTGATCACGCGGTCAGGTTGGCCGTCGACCGGTTACCGATCGACAACCCTCGCCAAGTCAATACCGAAGATGTCGAGAATATCCTGGTCCGAGCATGGAGAGGCGTAGCCACATGAATAAATTCACTGACGCAGACGGAAAAAGCACACACAAGGACGCTGTCACCGAGGAGGTGGTGCACAGCTTCGACACTAGTGCGAGCCCTCGCTTCCGTCAGGTGCTCGTCTCAGGCCTGCGAGTCGTCAGTCGTTGTCAACATCGTACGGGTCAGAGATCTCAAAACCTGTCATGTGTTTGGCCAAAGCCATAAAGCTCCGGGCGAGGTGACGCTCAGTCGCACTCGCGAGCGCTTCGCCGTCTCCGGATCGGGTAGCTGCCAGCATCGCCCTGTGTTCGTCGGCCGTCTCTTCAACACGGGTGTCCAGGACTTCTAGCACGTCCCAGGGGAACTTCTGCCAGAGAGCGTCGATCTCGGCGGCTAGCCCATCGTTGCCACACTTGGCGTAAAAAAGGAAGTGGAACCGGCGATTCGTGGCACTCAATGCCGCCCGGTCCCCGGCCGCCGCGGAATCTTCCATTTCCGTGACCAGTCGCTCGACAAGTTCCACGTCTCGCGGCGAGAGCCGCCTTGCTGCGCGGCGCATGGCGTACGGCTCAAGCGATCGACGCAGCAGGTACACGGTCTTAATCTGGTCGTAGTCTGCGTCAGCCACGCGTACACCCTTGTGCGGCTCCCCAACGAGTACGCCCTCAGCTTGGAGGAACCGCAGGGCCTCACGTACCGGAGTGATGCTCGTCTTGAACATGGCCGCCAGGACGTCCTGCTGGATCCGACTTCCCCGCTGGAGTTCGCCTGCAGCGATCATCCTGCGGAGTTCCACGACGATTCGGTCCCGCTTGGTGACTACTGCGGGGGCTGCCGGCGTATCCGCCTGAATAGCGTGGGAGAGCGAGGTTCGCGGCGCGGATCGTGGCATTGGCAGTCCCTTCAAGGTTCGGCTGGTCGAGGTGTCTGCGGGCGGCGTGCCTAGTTAATGGCCAATGACGCCTAACCAGGCGGCGGCCGCGACCATCCGTATCCAGCCATCCTCCCGGTCAGCATGCGAGCTCGGCGTACCGTCGCCTCGTCGACCATGGCACCGTCGGCGTCGCGGAAAGCTCCCTCTCCCTTTTCCGCACGCCGTTTGAACTCGTCGATCACTGCGTGCGCAGCTGCTAGCTCATCGGGCCCAACGCCGAAGGTCTCGTTGGCCACCGCCACCTGCGCCGGGTGAATGCAGGCGCGCCCCCCGAATCCCATTTCTTTCAGCCGCTGGCTCGTCGAGCGGAACGCTTCCATGTCTGAGACATCGACAGACACAGGAGCGACGGGAGGAGGCAAATGCACAGAAGCGGCGTGCATGATCAACCAGCTGCGAGCCAGGGACAATCTTTCAAAGTCGTCCCCAACCGCGGGCATCGAGAGGTCTGCACGAAGATCGACTTCGCCGATCTGCAAACGTCCCACAGCGTGGTGGTCGATCATCGCGCCAAGACCCAACAAGCCGCTCGCGCTCTCGACCAACAGGCCGAGAACGGTCACGGGCGCCACCTCCGCGATCAAGGCTGTGAGCTCGCGAAAGTGCTGTCCGCTCTCGGCCTTGGGCATCCAGATCCCTTCTGCCCCACCGTTGGACAGTACCGCGGTAGCGTCCTCCAGACCGCGACGACCTGAGTTCAGGCGAACCCACACCTCGATCCCGTCGGGGCGGTCCGACAATGTCGACAACGCGGCGGCGCGAGCCGCGTCCTTGCGGCTCGGTGCGACGGCATCCTCCAGGTCGAGTATGACGGCGTCGGCGCCGGCGTCGAAGGCTCGCCGTAGGAACCGCGGTTGGTCGGCCGGGACGTAGAGGTAGGAGCGCGGGATGCCCTTCATGCCTCACAGTCTGGCATGATCTTGTTGATAATGCATTCACACATGGGTTAATGTAGGTTGCAGGTCAACTCAAGGGACGGGATGGGCAGCAAGCCGTTCACACCATGTCTACGAAGGGAATCCGATGTTCGAGGCCGACAGCGTCACCGTGACGGTCCTGGTGGAGAACTGGGTTGACATGCTCCTCCCTGACCAGGCCAGCCCCCTAAACAGCGTCGACGACCATCACTGCGTCAGCCGCTACGGCCTCATCGAGCACTTCGACCACAAACTGATCCCGCCGCAAGCCGAGAACGGGTTGAGCCTTCTGGTGGAGGCGACGAAGGGGCGCCACACCCTGCGAGTGCTCTTCGACGTCGGGCTCACCGGGAAGGTCCTCAAGCACAACATGAAAGTGCTCGGGGTCGACCCGAGCAGCATCGACCATGTCGTTATCAGTCACGGTCATCCGGACCACTTCGGAGGCATCCACCGGTTCCTTGAACTCGCAGGTCGGCGCGTCCCAGTCGCCACTCACCACGACGCGGAGCTTCCTCGCTATGTCATGTTGGCTGATGGCCGGATGTCCACGGTCTACAACTCGGCGTTCACCTTTGCCCAAATCGAGGCGTCCGGCGGTGCCCCTGTCCTAACCCGAGACTCTCTCGACCTGGGCCTGGGCGTTCACACAACCGGCGAGATCCCTCGTGATGTGCCATTCGAGGCCGCGGTGCCCCCGTTCCAGGTTGGAGCACCAGGCATGTACCAGGTCTCCGAGGGCGGACGGGTCCGAGTTGACGAGGTCCTGGACGAGATGGGCTTGGTCATCGACGTCAAAGGGGAAGGCCTGGTCGTACTAACGGGATGCGCTCATGCCGGCGTCATCAACACCATCAAACAGGCGCGTCGGATCTGTGGTGAAAAGCCTATCCGCGCGGTGATGGGTGGCTTCCACCTCGGTTTCCCTACGACACCGAAGGAGAACGTGGGGTTGACCGCGGCCGCCTTCCGCGACCTCGACGTGCGGACCGTCATGCCGATGCACTGCAGCGGCCTGCGTACCCACGCCTACCTCGCCGACGACACTCACTACGTCCAGCCGTCCGCGGGCACTGTGCTCCGCTTCGGAACATCGACGCAGCCATGAGGCATGCTCTTGCCGGCATCCGGGTCATCGCCATCGAGCAAGCAGTCGCGGCGCCCTTGTGCACACGTCACCTCGCCGATCTGGGCGCTGACGTTATCAAGGTGGAGAGACCGCAGCATGGCGACTTCGCTCGTGACTATGACGACTTCGTCCGCGGCCACTCGAGTCACTTCGTCTGGCTCAACCGGGGCAAGCGGAGTATCGCGTTAGACCTGAAGTCCCCCGACGGCCGGCGCGTTCTCCTCGCACTGTTGAGGACCGCGGACGTGCTCGTGTGCAACTTGGCGCCGGGTGCGCTGGAGCGCATCGTCGCCGACGCCGAACTGGGTGAGCTCAACCCCCGACTCGTTCGCTGCTACTTGTCGGGCTACGGAGCGCAAGGACCGTACGCGAACCGCAAGGCTTATGACCTCCTAGTGCAAGGCGAGGTGGGCACAATCGCGGTCACCGGGACGCCGCACCAGCGGGCCAAGCCTGGTGTGTCGTTGGCCGATCTGTCCGCGGGGACCTACGCGCTCGCTGCAATCAACGCTGCGCTGCTGGAGCGGTCACGGACGGGACGCGGTCAGCGCCTCGACATCTCCTTGTTCGAAGTGCTCCTGGAATGGATGAGCCCTTCGCTGCTCACGCGGAAGTACACGGGCCGGACCCCGGAGCCGGCCGGCCTAGGACACCTGAGCATCGTCCCCTACGGCCCCTACTTTACCGGCGACGGCCACGAGATCCTGCTCGCGGTGCAGACCGACGGTCAATGGCGTCGGCTGTGCGCAAGCGTGCTTAAGGACACCGCGCTGCTCGCCGATTCCGCGTTGTCCACCAACGCGGGGCGACTTCGTAACCGTGCCCGCGTAGAGGCCGCAGTGCAGGAGCCCCTCTCCGCGATGCCGCTCGCCTTAGTCACCGAACGATTGGAAGCTGCCGACGTCCCCCACGCCCGCCTGAACCAGGTGATCGACGTCGTCGATCACCCTCAGGCCGTAGAGGCGGGCCGCTGGTCGCCGACCACGCTCTCAGACGGCCAAGAAGTGGAGGTAGTGACATCACCGTTCCACACCGCCCCCGACCCGCCGGGTACCACCCGAGTGCCCGGGCTAGGAGAGCACACGGACGAGGTGCTGCGTGACGTCGGTCTGAGAACCGACGCGCTCGGCAAGCAGGTTCCGGCGAATCAGGCCAGTTGACCGGCTAGCCCATTGCCGGGACATGAATTACGACGAAGCGAAGACTTCTCCTTCGCCGGAGCCGTGAGCGACTGTGCGACATCCCGTGAGTTGCTGGGTTCGTTGTCGGAGCGTGAGAGTCTGGTGCAACCGCCCTGACGACGGAACGGCCCGACCGGCTGGTCGCGAGTGGCCGACATCATCAGAAAGTGGTGCCCGACGTGGCAGATTACAGCCTCCTTTCTGGTCGGGGGCCGGATCATTGGCGTTGGCAGCGACGGTCTCAAGCCGCGGCGGTATTGTCGGTCGATTGATCGATACCGCAGGCGGCCCCGATGCCCTTACGCACCGCCGCCGCAAATAAGGAAGTGTTTCGACGGCTGGGTGAGCGCGGTCCGGTAACGCGACACCGGATAGGCCCCCCAGGTTCTATCGGGAATCAGTGCGGACAGGGCTTGCGGGACGCCCGTCCTGCCGGTCGACCTGCATAAACAATGACGGTCGCAAGTGAGCTGCACTGTGCCGGTGGGCGATCCGGCTTACGGCACAGATCTTGGCCGCTTTGGTGGCTGTGCTCTTGGGCGCGGGAGTCGAGCGCTCAGGCAGGTGGTGCAGGTGTAACGAGCCGGCGGGCGGCTTCAACTGCGAACGCTCGACGCTCGTCGGTCGTTGGTGTCGGGTGACCGCCGTCGGCGGCGAGGACGTGCCGGGCGACTTGGGTCGCGGCGAACTGCCAGTTGACCAAGCTGAGGATGGCGAGCACGGCGAGTCGCGGATCGAGGCTCTCATCGACGCCTCCTTCTCGCTGCGCTGCGATGACCGCGTCGACCTTGTCTTGGTAGTGATCGTGGCGCAGCGATTCGCTGACAACCAGACCGTTGTCGGCCGCGAGGGCCTCCCACAGGACCAGACGGATGACGTCGGGGTGTTCGAGATGGAAGTCGAACAGCGCGCCTGCGTAGTCCGCGACTCGTTCGGGATGAAGTTCCACGGCTTCGGCCAGGTCATCGAGCCGTTGGCGCAGCACCTCCGCGAGCAGCGCCTGTTTGTCGCCAAAGTAGTGGTAAATGCCTTGTTTGTTGACGCGGGCGGCTGCGGCGATGCGATCTACTCGTGCACCAGCGGGACCGTAGGCGGTTAGCTCCTCGGCGGCCGCCTTGAGGATGCGTGCGCGTTTCGCTTCCGGGTCGTAGGCCACACCTCAATCTAACCATCTGGTTGACATCAGGTGAACGCGTAGTCAGACTGAGATGTCAACCGTCTAGTTGATATGCGACCGCGCGCCAGCCAGCAGTGTTCTGAGCGCACGAAAAGAGGGCCGGGGTCATGGCGAAGAGCACTCAGGCAAGCCTGCCAATGGGCGCGTACGTGGCCGAGCCGGGTCCGAGCCGGTGGCTGGTGCTGCTGCTGGCCGTGGTCGTGGGCGCCGCCGTGGCCAACATCTACTACGCCCAGCCGCTGCTGCCGGTGATCGGCCGCGAACTGGGCGTACCCGAGGGCCGCACAGCGCTGCTGGTGACCGCGTCCCAGCTCGGCTACGCACTGGGCCTGGCCTTGCTGGTTCCCCTCGGGGACCTGTGGGAACGACGACGCCTGGTGAGCGTGCTGCTCGTGCTCACCGCCGCCGCTCTGGGGGCGGCGGCCGCGGCGCCCTCGTTCGCCGCGCTCGCCGTGATGGTCGCGGTGGTCGGGCTGACCTCGGCGGTCGCGCAGATCGTGGTTCCCTACGCCGCGTCGCTGGCCGGCGACGCCGACCGCGGGCGGGTGGTCGGGACGGTCATGAGCGGCCTGCTGATCGGGGTCCTGATCGCCCGGACCGTCGCCGGCGGCCTGGCCGCCCTGGGCGGGTGGCGCCTGGTGTTCGCCCTGGCTGCCGCGCTGATGATCGTGCTGGCCGGGGCCGTGCGCCTCGGGCTGCCCCGGATCGCGGTCACCGAGGACCTGACCTACCCCCGCCTGCTCGCCTCGGTGCTCACCCTGGTGCGGACCGAGCCGGTGCTACGGCAGCGGATGGCCCTGGGCGCGATCGGGATGGGCTGCTTCACCCTGCTGTGGACCGCGATCGCCTTTCTGCTCGCCGGACCCGGCTACGGCTACCACCCCGCCACGATCGGCCTGTTCGGACTGGCCGGGCTGGCCGGGGCCGCCGCCGCCCCGGTCGCGGGACGTCTGGCCGACCGCGGCCACGCCCGGCTCGTGGTCACCGCCGCCCTGTTCGCGCTGCTGGCCAGCTGGGGCCTGCTCGCCGCCGGCGGCGGCTCGCTGGTCGCGCTACTGGTCGGCATCGTCCTGCTCGACCTGGCCCAGCAGAGCCTGCAGATCAACCACCAGACCGCCATCTACGCCCGCACGCCGCACGCCCGCAGCCGAGTCACCACCGCGTTCGCGGTCTCGGTGTTCCTCGGCGGCGCCCTCGCCTCCGCCGCCACCGCCGCGATCTACCCCGTCGCCGGATGGACCGGCGTCTGCACCCTCGGCGCCACCCTCGCCGTCGCCGGCCTCGTGGTCTGGGCAGCCACCGAGGCACGGCGCGTCCCGTAGAGCGATCGGCTATCCGGTGACGTTCGGCTGATCGGCGACCCACAGCCAGGTGCCGTCGCTCTGGCGTCGTGCAATCTCTGCGGTCGCGCCGCCACGGAACCGCGTCGAGGTCAAAGCGAGATCGCCCCGGCGCAGCGCCGGGCGTACGTCGCCGGCGAACTGCGGCGGGTCAGCGAGCAGCGCCTCGTACATGCCCCGGATCGCTTCGGCGCCTTTGACCAAGTCGCCGCCTGCGGAGGCGACCACCGCGTCCGGTTCATATAGCGCGGCCACGCCGTCGACGTCGCCAGCGTTCGCTCGCTCCAGGAAGAGGCGGCCAAGGTCCTCCGGCTCGGCAGCCCGGTCACGGACATCGAAGTCAGTCACCCCGCCACCTCCGTCGTCGATCGTGCCAAGCGAGCCGTGAAGGCGTCTTTCGTTGTACCAGTCGACCCAGCCGGCGGTGGCGTACTCGACGTCTGCGATGGTCTTGTACCGACCTTCGTGAAAGACGGGTCGTGCTTAGCGCACGATCCTGCCGGTTGCGCCTCAGACCCCTACAGCGCGCGTCTGAGGCGCTCAGAGGTGTTCGAAGATGGCGACCGTGCGGCGCGCGAGGAGATCGGTGTCGACGTTGCGGTCGATGGTGATTCGGACGAGATGGCCCTGGACGGCAGTCAATACCGCGTCGGTGATGGCGTCTGCGGGGAGTTTCGATTCGATCGCTGCACAGCGCGAGGGATTTATCAGCGCGCGCAGCTCGAGCAGACTGTGCCGGGCGATTTCCTCGAGCTCGGGGTCGCGTGGGATCTCTGCCCAAATTTGCAAGAGCGTCTGGGCGTGACCCCTGTCACTACTTGAGTGCAGCAGGCGCGCCAGGACACTGGCCGGAGTGTGCTCAGACAGCAACTCCTGGTTCACAGTCGCAGTCAGGCCGCGAAGCGCACCCGTTCAGCTTTGCTTGCAAAGTTGGAGTACACGGACCCGGCGGACGAGTCGGCTGCGCTGATGATGTCCGCCATCGAGGTACCGGCGAAGCCGTTGCGGGCGAAGCAGCGCATCGCGGCTCGCCCTCTCGGGCACCCACCCCGAACACCACGCCCTGCGCCGCGCACTCGGCACGTTCTGCGCCAGTGCCGCCGCATCGGCTGCCCCGGAGATCCACCGCCTCGCCACCACCATCGAGACCTGGTGGCCCGCGATCAAAGCCGCCATCCTCACCGGGCACTCCAACGCCCGCTCCGAGGGCTGCAACCGGCTCGCGAAACACCAAGGCCGCCGGATACGCTGGGCCTGCACCCGCCAACATCGGCAAGTGCCAGCTACTACCACCGAGCTGCCCGGTCAAGTGCGATGAGCCCAGTTGGTGATCAGCGGTAAATGTACGCCCCTGACTGGTGCTTCGGAGGAATTACCGGTATCTGCAGATAGGAATCGTAGGTGCCGCCCGCATGAATGACGTGACGACCACTGTTGTCGGTAGTCCAAGAAAACGGCTCGAACCAATCCTTGCGGATATAGCGCCCCGTCACCCTCAGCCGGAGCGTCTCGCCGGCATGCCAGATTCGTGCGTGTGGGTAAAAAGGAATGTCCACTGGGACAATTTCGCCCGGAGCGAGCTTCTGAGCTGCGAGGTGTGACTGCACTGGTTGGAAGTCGGTCGACAAGGCGTCGTCCAGGGCTCGGTGGGACACGCGCAGACGACCCCAGGCTCCGGGATGAGGGAGGTCGAAGACGGTGGTCGGCAGCCACTGCCCGTCCAGGCCGAGTTTGAGGACGGTAAGGAACAGATCCATCTCGTCGTTGCCGTCAGCCTGAACCCACAGGTGGGCCTTAATAAAACCGACGAGCTCGGTGTCTTCGGTAAAGGTGTAGTCGAAATTCGCCTCGGCCGTCTCGGGGTCATAGGACACGTGCGACTCAGTCTGCACCGGCACCGGTGACAACATGCCGGACTCACTCGCGTTCAAGTAGAGCTTGGTGTACTCCGTGCGTTCGAGCGGAAACTCCTTTTCGAGGCGCCCGACTTCGCTGTCGAACGCGTAAGCGTCCATGACGTCGATCCGGACCTTGGGCGTCGCCTCCCACCCATTACGAATGCCCTTGAGATAGCGATCGAAGAACCGCTCGAGGTCCTCGATGTTCCACCACGAGTAGGCGTCAGGCCATTCGAAATCGCGATGGACCCGGAGCCACTTGTGGGTTGAACTGATCCGGCGAAATCCGTTGATCGCCCCCATCATGTGGAGGTGGTTCCAACCGCCGGTAACGTACGCAGGCACAGTGATCTTTCCGAGATCAGGGATCTTCGAACGCCAATAATCGTTCATGAGCGGGTATTCGCGCATCATGGCGGAATAGTCCTCGACAAGGCCGCTAGCGCTTCGGCCGATGCTGGAGACGAAGTCCGTAAATCCCGGCGTCGGGATGCCGTTTTCGGACACGAACTCCCGATACATGTCCGCGCAACCCTCCCAGGGTGCGATGCAGCTCAGATGCTCAGGTTGTTCGGCGGCGATGAACCACTGACAAATGGCCAGACCGGAGTTGCCGAACAGGCCGATGCGCCCGTTCGACCACGGCTGCGCCGCCGCCCATTCGATGGCGTCGTGGCCGTCCTGGGCGTCTTGCTTGCCCCAGAACACCAGCCGCCCTTGGGAGTTTCCGGCACCACGCGGATCGGCGTTGACGACCGCGTAGCCCTTCTTGCACCAGAAGGCGGGATCGGGTCCCTCGAACTTCACCATCTGCGAGTGCGCACCGGGCGGGACGCCGAACGTCGTCCACTCCTCGGCGGATTCGTCGCCCGGCCGCTTGCCGAACCAGCACCACGCGAGGATTGTCGGCAGTTCGACGTCGAGCGCGCCCGCGTCGCGGTAGATGTCAACGTAAATGATCGTCCCGTCGCGCAGCACGACCTCCACGTCTTGATCGACATGAATGGCGTCTTCGACATAGCTGCGCGGATTCAATGGCGGGTAGTACCCCGCTCCGGGCAGCGGAAAGGACTTGGGCGCGTCCAATGGCTCCGAATGCCGATAACTGACGCTGATTGACTCGTCGCCGAACGTTTCCGTCACTTTAACGTGGGTGGGTTGTGACATCGCTGTCACGCCTCCTTATACTCGGGTGCGGCCGGAATATCGGTGTGGCGGCTCATCGCAGGACGTCGAGTTCATAGCCGCTGACACTGATGAGGCGATCTCGGGATTCGGTAACGAGGCGCTGGACCCGCGCGATCGCCGGCCCGACGAGTTCGCCGCGCCACTTGCGGAATTGGCCAGCAATGAGAACGCTGTCGACGTTCTTCGCGTCGGTCCCGAGCACGACGGTGCCCACTGCGTTGTTGAGGGGCATCGCGCTGAACGAGTCGGCGCGAATGATGACCACATCGGCTTCCTTGCCCGGTGTCAGCGTCCCGCACTTGGCGAGTAGGCCATTCGCTCGAGCGCCTTGCACGGTCGCGAAGTCAAGGAAATCCCGCAACGGGAGCGGCACGGGGGCGTCCACCCTGTGCGGACCGGTGGCGGCGCTGGTGCGCTGAACGAAGAGTGCCAGCCGCATCAGCGTGAACATATCGGCGGCCAGGCAGGTCTCGACGTCACCACTCAGCGACGGGCGCAGACCAATATCCAGAACTTTTTGGACGGGGGTGACCGACTTGGGCTGACCGAACTGCGCCGCCGACGCCGGGGCTAGCGAAACGGTGCCACCGGAATCTGCGATCGCCTGCCAGGCACCATCAGTGAGATCGCGGCAGTGAATGTATGTCGTGTCGTTTCCTAGCACGCCGGCTTCACCGAGAAGCTCGAGCTGTTCGGATGCTAGGGGTCCCCCCACGCCGTCCACGCTTATCTCGATGCCCAGGTCGCGCGCAAAGCGCAACGTTCTTTCACCCAGCAGCGCGGAATCGTCAGACCACGCCGAGATCGTCTGCCGGGCCGCCCCGGACAAGACGCCGAGTCGCAGAGTCAAAAGCTGATCGTCCGACGCGAAGCGGTCCTCGCGTAGGCGCTTTAGATCCGCGGGCCAGTGGCTATTCATTTCCCCCGCGAGCGGGGCGCAGGACGCGTGGACGGCCCGGATTCCGGCGTCGACCAATGCAGCGATTGAAGCGTCGGAATGCTCCGGCGTGCGGGCGTTGTGCGAGAAGTCCATCATGCAGGTGGTGCCGCTCTCGATCGCCCCCAGGGCGGTGATGAGGTTGCCCGCGTACATGTCCTCCGGCCGGTACAGAGGAGCGAGAAGGGCGTGTATCAGCTTGGCGTAGGACGCGACGTCCGCGTCGGGAAGCAGTCGACGAAGCTGGCCTTGCCATGCGTGGCGATGGGTGTCGTGCATACCCGGGATTACGATCGCGCCGTCTAGCTCGACAACGATGGCTTGTCCATCAGACGCCGCGGACGAGAGGTCGGGCCCGACCTCGACGATCTTGCTTCCAACAATCAACACGTCTCCCGGGGCGAAGTCCCCCAGCTCCGGGTCCATCGTGAGCACAGTGCCGCCTCGCAGGAGAACCCTGCGACGAACATCGCCGGCCGTCGCCTGCATGCGGTCGAGTACAGCATCGTTGGAGCCGTCAACTGTCATATCTCATCCCTTCGTCGCGTGGCTTTCGAACTCAGACTCGAAGCAGGCGGCGGTTTCGACCACGGGTCGACGACAGGTCCACCGAACCATCCAGCGCGCGGCACGTTCGAAATAAATACCCGCATCTTTCGGATGGCTGGAACACTGCTGCGTCGGCGCGCGCTTGTCAAGGCCTCCGTTCACCGCGGCTGGATGCCTGCCGTCGGTGGTTTTGTACGGTTGGCTCGTTCTGTGGCGGCCCCTAAGCGTCAAGGTTAGAATCGTTCGTATGTTTTCTCGGCCGCCAGGGCTAGCACAGCACCTCGCCTCGGAGATCGAGGAGTCGATCAGCAGCAGCGGCCTGCGATCCGGAGACCGAATCGCCACCATGGAGGAGCTGCGGGAGCAGACCGGCTACGGCCGCGCCACCATCGGCGAGACCGTTCGCGTACTTACCGAACGCGGCGGGGTCGAGGTCCGTCCGGGACGCGGGGGCGGGTTGTTTGTAGCGCAGGTCAGCCCAGTTGTCCGACTGCGGCAGACCCTGTTGACGGTGCCCCAGCGTGCCACCACGGTCGCCGACGCCATCGCCGCGCGGGACGCGTTCGACGAACTCATCGCGCTCGAGGCCGCCCGCTATCGGACGGCTCGCGACATGCGTGATCTCAACGGCTGTTTGGACGAGATGCGCGACGCCGGAGACGACCTCGAGATGTTTCTGCACGCCAACTGGTCTCTGCACGAACGCATCGCTGCAATCGCGCGGAACGAGCTGGCCCGTGCGATCTACGTCGGTATGCTGCGTTGCATCGCGGAGTTGTCGGTTCGAGTCGACCGCGAGACGGCGTCAACCCCGGTCGACTATCTGGCCCAGCGATTGGCCGTGCACGAGGAGCTCGTCGCGACGATCCAGCTCGGCGACGAAAAGCGCGTCAGAGCGGCCATCGCCGCACACCGAGCCGACTCCGCGTCCGGCATACCGGACGGCTGTTCATGGCGACTACCGGCTCCGGCCGTCGATGACCGCGCGCCAGAGAGCGAGCCCGCCCGTTGGGTGTCAACGAACGGGCTGAATGCCACACATCGCCGCGAACCTAGCCAGCTAATCCCCTTGGACGGAGCGGCGAGCGGTCAGTGATCATTCGGTTCAGCGATCGCGTCTCGTGCGGCGCCGTGCTGCCTGCTGGTACGGCAGTGCGCGACCGTTGAGGAGCCGACCAACACCACGATGAGGACGCTCCCCGCGAGT
>JAABUU010006322.1_pt1 | contig 12771 bp, 14 predicted proteins | sample 5559301 | NCBI WGS metagenome assembly JAABUU01 (sample SAMN10711884, study PRJNA513360) | rock metagenome | isolation source: Antarctica rocks | place: Antarctica: Victoria Land, Richard Nunatak white
TTACAGATTTAATAAATTTATATATAATTCATCATTCTGCATACTCAGAATGTCTGTATACACTGTGGTTGTGAAGTAATTACAGTATTTATGTGTTTTAAGGATTTTGAGCTTTCAAAAAAAAGTGATCTTTTTCTTTTTTCGTGAGCGTTCTGCGTGGCCCAGAATTACCACCGGCACTGTACCGAAATGAGGCTTATGCACTTGCACCACACCAACCACCTAGGTAGTATGTACGATAGGTGATGTCAGTCTCGACACTGACAAAGCACCAGTCAACGCCAGGGTATGCCTAAATTCAGTTGGTAAGTGGTATCCCCAAAGCTGTCCCCGACGCGATGTGTGCCAACCAGTTTGAACAGATTGAATCCGATTGGGCACAGCTGTTATGAGTCGTACAGAGCGTGTCGCTGATGGGCTTGAACTGAACAAAGCAGCCGGAGCTGACCGATCCGACCTGGTGCTGTCTCTGGTGAAGGGTGGGGCAGATCTGGAGGAGGAGAATTCCTTGGGGCGGACCCCTCTAAACGTTGCTGCTTTCTATGGAAACCTGGGAGTAGTGGTGACACTACTCGCCGCAAAGGCGAACATCGAAGCAACCACCAGAGACCGTGGCTACACGGCGTTGCATACTGCAGCGCACAGAGGACACACCGCTGTATTGGAGCTATTGCTGTGGAAAGGGGCCGACATCACTGCGAGAACTGGGAGAGGTTGGACGGCGCTCAACATTGCGGTAAATGCTGGCCATGACGACGTGATCTCGAGTCTGTTGGCCCGAGGAGCGGACATCCATGCCACGACAGCTAATAGTGGGTATACCGCACTGCACACAGCAGCTGAGAGTGGGAGCGTTTCCATTATATTTCTCCTCCTCAAAAACGGCGCAGATATCAAAGCGGTCACCAAAGAAGGATTCAATGCCCTCCATTGCGCGGCTCACACTGGCCACGTAGAGGTCGTTCGGGCACTCCTATTGTGGAAGGCAGATGTGTATTCTGCAGTTGAGAGTATCGGCTACACCGCGTTGCATTTGGCAGCAGATGAAGCACATAATGCGGTGTTGAGAGCACTATTGCAGGAAGGAGCAGATGCTCTAGCGCAAATTATAGGCCGGCGGACGGCCTTGGATCTGCTTGTGGCCTCAGAGAAGAGGACTTCTGTGACATCGAAGTCCGCCGTACAATCCTGCCGACAGCAGTTGCAGGAATCAGTCGATCGAGCCCTAAGAGGGATTCATTCTTACGGAAAGAAAATCAAAGCCGCTGCTGCTTCTGACCAGGTTGATTTGCGCCATTTCTTGGACGATGGAACCAATATCAGCACATCCGCTCCCGATAATGGTAGATTGCGTCTTATAATGAATGATGGATCCACGGAGCTGGCTTTGCTCTTTGATCTCCGAGCAGACGTCGATACGGCGACGGCCTTAGGCTGGCTTCCATTACATCTGGCGGTACATCGTGGTAGCGAAGGGATCGTAAAGACTTTATTAGATCTTGGGGCTGATGTCAATGCCAGAGTCGGGGGAACAGATGATACAGCTCTAAAGTGGGCGGTGATTACCAACAAGGGTAGCATTGTGAGAGTACTGTTGGAACATGGAGCCAACGTATCGAACATAGATAAGAGGGGTTGGACTGTGCTACTTTGGGCAGCGGCTTACGGCCTCAGCGGTATGGTGAAACAACTGCTGGCGTACGGAGCAGACCTTGCAGCCGCCAGTCAGAATCGTCGCTGGACGGCCTTACATGTGGCTGCGGAAAGTAATTCTTGGGATACTGTGCGAACGCTACTTAATGGAGGAGCCGATCCTCTTGCACGGACCAGGGATGGAAAGACGGCCCTCGACCTTACACTCGGGTTACATATACAGACAAGAATCGTCTTACAAAAGGCCGTGGAGGAAGCCAGTCAAGCCAAGCACACGCGAGAGGTCTTGGTTTCACCATCGATTCGAGAATCTGCCCTGCCTAGTTTGTATGAGATACGGCCAAGTCCGTTAGGAGAGAGTGATGAGATTATCCCTCCCGAATTGTCTAGATTCATACCCGGCCTTGCCAGGGAACGAATCCGTACCGTCTGGGCATCTCCGCGCCAACGACCGTCAGCCTTGTATAACACTAAGAAGTTCGTCGAACGAGTGGATAATCTGCTCAGTCACCATGCCTTTCGACAACTCATTCAACAAGCAAGAGATGCTCCACTGAACTCAGATGGTGACAAGGTCAGCCCTTATTGTTTCCATCAAGCTGTGTCGGGCTGATGACTTGAGTAGACGTTCTTGTATTTCGGCTCTGTCAAGTTTTCTTGTGATAACGTCACGGTCACTGTGCACGCAGGTATTGATATGCTAAGGGACGACAACCTTGTATCAAAGAACCTCCTATCACTTTTAGGGATTCTCCAAAAGAGCTCAGGGCGTCTTCATGAGATTCCGATCTCTGCCTTGCCTCTGGAGCCGGTCCTGGACACGGCACTTGGATTCGTCGGGTTTCCACAAGCCGAGGTATTCAAACTGGATCCTAAAGCCAAACATGATGCAATTTTTGGTTACGACTTTTTCAACTTCCAGGGCAAAGACTTACTTCTCAGTGCACAAAAGTGGCATGTCGTTTATGAGGAGCTTGCTATGGCTCGCTTGCAGGCTGAGGCGTCACAGGCCACCGCTGAGATTGATAATAAATTCATTCAGGGTTTGCAAAAAGACATTTTTCACTTCGAGGAGTCTATCAGAGTCTGTAGACCACGGAACTCAAGACCATACGTAAAGATTCGCGCAACCTTCAATACCGGATGTGAGAGAAGCGCGGTATCACGTGGTCTCGTCAAACAGCTGGGCTGCTCTGGGGATGAAATGGAGATTGCGTTAGCATTTCACTTTATTAGTGAAGACAAAAAGCATGTATGGGTGTTTGACGTTGTCGACGAGCGCGGAGCGGAACTTGCAGTTGGGTCGGATTGGCTTTCCGGTGCCGGTCAATCCATTCTCACAAGACGTCAAACATCACCACCCGTCAGTGGGCCTGTGTCATTCTCTGGAAAGGCAATCGTCGACAATCGGGACACTGATTCATCATCAATTTCTTCCATTGCTCGACCTGCCAGTCCCTCACCTCGCATTGCCAACCTGGAGATCCAGGTGGACGCAGGTAAAACACTTGACCACCGCCGAACGTCTGACTTGGCTGTTCCTGAACCATATGACCGGCCGCAGTCGGCTCCGGCACAGGAAAAAGCCGAGAATGCGAGTACAATCCTTCCTAGGTCGCTACAATCGGCTACGAACTAACTTACATTAATAATAGACTCAGATGCAGGAGGTCGAGCTTCGCTGTGGGAGCATTTCGATCGTGGCGGTAGCAGTGCTAGACTCTGGTACGAAACTTAAAAGGTTCGTTGCAAGACTCGTGAAGAACTAACAAGCTCTTCCCAGGCTGCACTGACGACTGGGTCTCATCCCGCTTCATCAATCGACTCAAGTCCCACGCCAACAACCAGCAGCCAATGATCCTGAACATACCCACCGGCCCCGCCGTCCCGACCTTCACCGACTTTAATGGCAACGACAAGCGGCCTGAGGGCACGATTATGGCGTCGTGGAAAATGACGCACCGCAACCCACACCTGATGTACGATTCAACCTTCTACATCAATGACAGTCCCAACGCCCCATTCGATGTCCTGCTCGGCAGCCGGACGCTGTTCAACAAGGGCATTTATACCTTGTCCCGTGCTGTGCAGGGTTCGCTGCCGCTTATTCACAAACCGACCAGTCTGCGTAAGTCTTTTGCCACCTATCCCATTCTTTCCCTCCCTTCGTCCTCCCTCTTCATCGTCCTCCTCGAAATACCACATGACATCGGAGTTCAACGTTTCGCTTACTGTCCAAACTCCCAACAGTCCAATCCCACCACATTGCCGAAGGTGAAGCGCGCGCCAGAGCCGAGATCCACCGCCAAGACGCCTGGCGCCGGCAACAAGAAGAGGAAGAGGAGGAGGAGCGACGGCGAGCGCGGGCGCGGCACGTGAAATTCTCTAACCTCCCCACATCGTAGGATAGAATGATGAAGCGAAGACTTATCTACTCGACAAAGAGCAATGGATGCAACGATGCTGCCAGCTACGCTTAGTAGTGACAGGCGGAAAGGAAGATAGTGGAAATGAGAGTAAGGATCCCATCTTTGCTATCCTTTTCCTCCCGGAGCGCTTCGGAGCGATTCGAGATCTGTTACGCATATCCGTCGCCGCTCTCAAAAGGGACGGTAAGAAGGACACTGTCCTGCCCAGGGCGGCGATGATGGGGCTGTTGGAGACAACTGAGGTGCTCAGCTGGTTTCTGGGGGCCAATACAGTCACTAAGTGCGTGACGGGGCTTCCGTGGAAACCGGACAGACTGCGATGGAGTCGATCGATCAAGGACAATCACGCTAACTCACGGTATGAAACTCGTTGACGGAACATTGCGACAAGGACAGCAACGCCACCACCAACGACCAGTGAAGCGGCAATGGGGTATACGAAGACGAGAGGAATTTATGGCTGACGACCGAATACGAGATTTTTCGCCAGGGCCTGTTTACAAGACTTAGCACACTGTATATAGATCGACAATCACAGAAGGTCCACCAGCAAGTCAAACAGACAGCATAACCCTATGAACAACCACTAGTGGTCTTGTCTTCAAGATAACAGTACATGTTGTGCTCCTATCACCATCTAACTTGTCGTACAGGACGTGTATACACAGCATCGTCGCCTGCGTTAGGTGGATGGATGGGTCTTACCACTTACCCAGCAACTTCAAGATATCACCGATATTACCCTGAACATGTCATTTCCTTGCCCATGCCACTCAGGGCTCACAAGCATCACCAATGCCCCCCTCTCAGTATCCTACCTATACGCGCACGTCACACAGCGCCTAGCTACAGTAGCGACCACTACCCCTGACCTCAATACAACCATCCAAGATCCCCGGACCCAGTCTCTCGGTCTACAGAACTAGGGACGCCACGAAACTCAGCACTATGACATCGCAAGTTCAGTTATATCAACGGTTCTACAAGCCATTCACACTCCTAGGCCCCCTACGACTGTGAGTTGCGCACCCCTGAAATCCATTTCCCACCTCTGGATCGAACGCGCAGTTTCTTACTGCTCAAAAGCGGAAACTAGGTGGTGTTTGAGAAGTGAGTCCGAGTATAGGTGAAGAAACAGTTGCTTTCCCGTACCCTAATCCCGGATGTCCACGAACTCGACTTCGTCTCGTCCTACCTCGGACACCATGCACCCCTTGGCACCAGCGACCGTACCGACGAATCCAGGGTTCACAGGCCACTTTTAATGACCTATAAGTACAGCTGTGACTTCGATCCCTCCTTCGTGCCTTTGCTCCCTGAGATATATAAACAATCCCCTCCCTCCACCCATACCAAATACCCAGCATCTTCAAATTCGACAAAGAAGCTAGCCGCTGTTAGTAACTTTTGGGTGATGCAAAAGGTCGTACAGTAAAATAGAGGCCTGCCTCTGCAGTGAAGTTCCTTCGCCCGGCAGAGGTCTCCGTGCCCCTGTGTGCGTCCCTCCAGGATATCATCAATACTCTTCGCGCACCGGCCTCCGCATCCCTTTCAACCAGCAGACAGTCCCCCTTTCCTACAAACAGTACCACCCTTATCAAGGCGTGTATGGCATACACCTTGTCAACAACGGCATTGCAGCTTCCTTGCGCTGAATTGTCGCATCAATATTTCCAGCACATCACTATGCTGTGCGTGTGAAAGTTGTTGTGGAAACTCTGCAACCCAACTCCAGAGGTGTCCTACGAAGTCGACGTGGGCATTGTTTGGGTCCACAGCGAATACTTGCGATCATGTCGAGTACTTCGCGGGCTCTTTCTGACCGAGCAAGTCGACTTCTCAGGTGGTTTTCGCATGCGCTTTGGTGGTAGTCCTCTGTTCTGATGAGGCCACGTTGCGTTTCTGAGGAGGATGGCAAGTCTCCATCCTTCCACCACAACGCTTCACCAGCTCCGCCTAGACAAAATTTGAGTATCGAGACAGCCATGCCCAGGCTATTCTCTCTAGCAACTTGCTTTACCTTAGGTATGATCACTCTGAGGGTAGTCAAAGATTGCTGCTCATAGAGGCGTATTTTCATGCGTTAAAGACAATTGTGAACCTCTCGCACATGATAAACCCCGCTGCTGCTTCGTCGCTACATTCTCTGCTCCTTGCCGAGCAGGTGACGCCGGCGGAGATACTTCCTGTTCCTGAGGCGTAGTGTTGACAATCTTCGAAGGTCTGTCAGCATCATGACTGCTGCCAGCATGACGAGGCGGTACAGGCTCAGGCTGGGCTGGGCACAGAGCAAAGAATGGATGGGCCAACGCCTGGGTTGCAGATGGACGTTGATAAGCACTCCAGGCAAGCAATTGTTTCAACAAGTGTGCGAATAGAGCATGATGCTGGCCGCGAGATGCATATTCTGTGATGGTGTCCATAAGCGCTGTATGCTGCTTAAGCGATTGAACGCGTTCAAAGACGCTTGGGGGAAAGATGGTATGAAAGCAAGCGAGCCCAAAGCTCCAGATGTCGATCTTGGCATCATAGCGCCCCCCATTGACTTCCGAGGGGAGCCAGTGTGTAGATAGGTCCAATCTTTGTGTCGATTGATGATGGGGCTTGGATTGTCTTCCCGAAGTCCGCCACAACAGCATCAGGTGGTGTCAAGGACTGCACGAGAAGGTTCTTCCTGGCGATATCGCGATGGATGAAGCCTCGAGAATGAAGGGCCTCGATGCCTCGTAGCGGTCCGCGAAGCAGTGACGCAATCTGCGAAAGATCGTTGCTTGTCGACCAGTCTTGTTTTGAGAGATCACCATGCGATGCGAGAGTATACACCAGATAGAATCGCTCTTGGGTCCAACAGCTCTGGCGGTGCCTATGGTCGCAGAAAGCATCATGAAGAACTAGAAGACCCGGGAGACCCTGAGGCAATTGTCAACTATTAGTGTCGAAAAATGGAAAGACTCTCTCACTTGAAGTTGAACTGATATTTGGACCTCATCGTTACATGCTCTGCGCTGTGAAGAGTGTTTCAGATCAAGTTGCTTGACAGCGTACGGATGACCTGTTCTCCGATGAACGCTAGCCTTCACCCACCCAAATCCGCCGGTCCCTAAGGTTTCATGCAAGTTGAATCCCAGAGGCGGTCAAAATTCTGTCGCCAGGGAAGAGCCATAATGTCTTTGCAAGGCGCCGAAAGATTGTGCGTTGCCAGGAGCGCATTCCGTGCCGATAGCCAGGTAGCATATCCGGCCGCGTCCACGTCTTCATACTTGAGCAGGAATTCCAGTTTTCCGAGCTGAAATCGATTTGAGCGTTGGAAAAGCACATGACTTTCTCCGGAACGCAGTTGGAGCGGTTCATTGTCCAGGAAGTAGATGACAGGAAATCTCTCGCTCACAGCCGTAAGCATCAAAACTCCTGAATCTTTGTGAAAGTGGATGAGGGCATGAAATCTTGCCACACCCATGTTGCGTCGCTGCTTGAATTGAACAACAAGAACATCGACCTTGGGATTTGTATTGGAAGTCTCGGAACCTCCGCCTCCAAACCGCCAACCTGGCAATTTCTGACTTACACGGCCAAAATCGAGCTCGATGCATCCATATCTGCCATCAAAGCTAGGCGGAGCGAAAGACTCATCCTCCGTACTCTCGTCGGTCTCAGCGAGGAAATCTTTCAAGCTCTCTGATTTGCCTGGTTGGGGGGTTGTAGAATCTCCATCTGGGGGCGCTTGGCATCGGATATAAGCTTTGTAGTGGTTCAAGACTGCGTCGGAGGCTTGGAGATCCTCGAGTGCTTGCCTGGTGTGAGTGTTTTGAGGGATTAAGCGGGCAACCACAGGGGATGGCAGAGACGGGTGTGTGGATGCGGACATGGCAGGCACCGGCCACAGCTATATACGTATATTGAGTATATGATTGACATGGCTTGAAAGAAGATGAGATCAAATGAGATATGAAATTTGGATGCAGTGAGTGGAGGCTGTGCTGCTGTCCCCGTATATCAGATTGTAAGACTGATGCAACTTGGACTATAACTAACCATCACTTGAATAAAATAGATAGAATACGCACCTTCACAAATCGAAGAGACTGAATGCTAGTTGGTAAGAGGAATACTGACAAGTAACATCAATGTGGTGTAGATAAGAATAATGAATAGGCAAGTCAACTATCATTGGCACCGCCATGGCTACGGTAGCCTTGAACCCCAGCATCTACCTCAACTCCGCAAAACCACAACATCAGCTTCTCAACCATCCACAGATCATGGCCACCACGGCCACTTGGGACTACAGCATCTACGACGTGTCTGGCCTCTCTCACGACGAAGCCTGGAAGAAACTGAGGGATCTGCCTTTGCCACCAATCAGTGACCAACTCGCGTCATATTATCAGCAACGGGTAGCTCAATCCGCGCATTTCGAAGATGTCAAGACCCTTATTGCGAACAATCATGATGATGACGATGACGATGAAGACGAACCTCCTTTGCGCGCCAAGACTGGACTGTTGTCTCCCTGTCCAAGCTCTGCGCCAGCGACTCCAGTGAACAAACTAAAAAACACACTCCACGACCCAAACGCCATCTCAACCTCGGCCTCGCATCCGAGTCTGCAGGACTGGCCACCGTCACCTAAGACTATTCCCAAATCACTGAAATCACGGAACTCACCCCTCCCTCGCCGCCTGCCATCTCCTCGAAACCCACGGCGACTATCATCAGCCATGACAACCAGGTCTCGCTCCACACTCCACACCACCTTTATCGCATTGAACAGCAAAGGAAAGCCCGAGTCTGCCCGTGAGCTAGAATCATCTCTTCATTGATTTTGCTGTGATACAATAGCGTTTTACTGACACATAGTGCAGCGTCTGGCGTTTCGACTGGGTCGACATCGACATGGACATCGACCTCGCGATCGCCTCGCATCCGTAAAATCGCCAAGAAGAAGGTCGGGAAGTCACGTCGTCGAGCGCTATGACTCTCTCACAGTTGGCTTCACTGGGTTGGAAGAGCACTAGCGCAGGAATGTTTGGGATTGCTGGGAGGGCAATGAATATCTCTCTGCGTACCGACTTCTCCCAACGGTATTACTACGAAGAAGAGAGTCGATGCACAGACTGGATAGGAGGATCAGGACAGCGCTCCAGGACAGGGCCCAGAACCGGCTGAGAATTCTTTGTTGGATCGCAAGGAGGCCAGGTTTGGGGGACAGGAGATTGCGGGTGGGAGCAATCCTTTGGGATGGGACCTGGAATGGATGCACTTCTCTCGCTCTGGTCTTGTTCAAGATACCAGGCTGGGCATGCACAGTTCCCCTGGTTGGGGAAGAAGGCAGACAGGTGTGGTGGAACGTGAAAGGATGGGATGAGGATTCCAACACAAGTCCTTTGGGGAGGTTGAATACGACGAGGCGAAAGCCATTCGCGAGCACGCATGTCTACCTCTCTGGATGACATTCCTCATCCAAAAAAATACTCGGTGAAATTCACAGGTACGTAAATGGCATCCAGGCAAATTCAAAGCCGTTCTAACGCGTCTCAGCCTTGAGGAGATTTGTAGTCATCTCAACTGCGTTGCCGAGTCTAAAAACGATGTGTATTCGCTGTATTTCGAGAAGTATTGCAAGAGACACGAATCACGGCCTCACGCTACTATTGTCAGATACCCTCCGACTTCAGGTGATTCAGGAGGTAGGGTGTTCTTCAATGTCCACAATGTTTGGCGCAAGGGCTTATAAACCATATCGCAGAGATCCGCCCAGGTTGTAGAGTTGTCATGAAAGCGGAAACGCCATGCTCCAACTCCAACTCAATCCAGTCTCTATCTGATGCTGCGCCCATAATAGTACCGAGAGTCACCCGCCGCCAGAAACTACCACTTCACGGGTGTAAGCTGGTGTTTACTGGCCAGCCTTCGCTCTACAACCTCGAATTTGATTGGTGGCCTGTTAGGCCTCTATGAGCTGGGTATGTGCGGGAAAGCTTCAGCATCCATGATGCCGTTTAAAGAGACAGCGAAGATTGCCATCTGCAATCAGGCGAAAGACAGAAGCAGTCCGCGTACAATCAACAGAACAATCATATGAAGCTCTCGCTATCGCTATAAGTAAAAGGAAGTGAAGGAGTTCAAAATATCACATCATGTTGACAGTCATGACGAGGAAGGCCTGAGGTCCCAACCAGTGCAATACAGACCAAACCCCGAACCATTGCCTGCATTGAAGCTTATAAACATGGATACTGTGGGTGGACCTGTCTCTACGTATCTGGGACCCACGATCTATCGGCTTTTGAGACACAAGCAGCCACACAATCAAACCGGCGCAGCTTTGCTGGATCCATGATAGTAAACACTGAACATGGGATCACAACAGACGCCGGAAATGCAATCCTATGAGAAGAACGGCTCGCGTTTCAATATCAACGGTGTGCTATCTATCATTTGGGTGTGCGTTTTATAGGATATGTGCCTTCACAGTTTCTCGGTCGTAGATGATTGCGTTCAATTAAGCCCTTGTCCGCCTTCGGGACGACGCCTTCGATTTTGTGAACCTGGAACTGTAGGAACAACGACTTTGTTGTGGACTTGGGCGATAGAGATGAAACCATATGATGTTCTTTTCCAAGGTTCTTGTCAAGCGTGGAGAGGGTTCGTACAAGTTCTAAAGACACACAAGGCACAGGGCACGCGCAACGTATTTCGCTGTTGGAGTCTGAGAATCAGACTTGTGTAGTTATCATCTATGTAACGTAGTCAGAGCACAAACGTGCCCCTTTCCCGTGGAATAACACAAGGGAAGAATTATGGTCCGCCACGCGAAGCGGGTAGAGAGAGAGGCCCACCCAGACTGCAATCGCACGACGCCGTGATCCCCAGCCATAGCAACCGTGTTATCGTAAGACCGACCCGTCGTGTACATCAATGTTCCATCCTCCATCTCCATCGCCCCCCCATCCATCCATCATCCATCCATCCATCCACCCCTCATCAATCACCACCCTCCAACCTCCTCTCCGCAGCATCCAACCTCACCTTCGTATCCGCCAACTCCTGCTTCAGCGCCTTGATATAATCAATCGCCATCTCCACCGTGCTCGCCTTACTATTACTCTGCTGGGCCGCCGTCCCCGTCGTGATGCCACCGCCACCGCCACCACCACCACCGCCGTCGCCACCACTCCCGCTGCCCGACCCCTCCCTCCCGCTATTCGCCCCGCCGCTGATACCGGACGCGGACGGGGGAAGGAGCCGTGCAATCTCCTGAAGGGCGTTGTTGATGCGATTGCGACGGCCTTGTTCGGCGATCTTGTGGGAGGTGCGCTTGGAGGTGAGGTTGGTGGAGAGGGCTTCGGGGTAGGAGACGCCGGGGAGGTGGGTGCCTTCGAGGATGTTCTGGTAGTTGGATTTCGAGGCCAGGAGGAGGGCCGAGGTTTCGGCGTTTACGGTTGCTTTTTGGGGGTCTCTATCAGCTAAGGACCGATGGAACGGATGTGGGATGGGATACGTACCTCCTTCGGGGAGTAAGGGCTTGATGCTCGGGGATATCTTCGGCCGTAATGCCGGGCTTACTTGGACCGAGTTGGCGCTGTTGCGCTTTTTGCTGGACCGACCGGTAGGTTTGGAATCTAGACGTCTGCCGACGACGGATCCGGTTGGCGAAGCGATTGCGCTCAGTAGGGGACTTGGCATGACGGAACTTGAAGCGCTGGTGGGTGGTGCGCTGGTCGGTCCTAGTCTCGGTGTGTTCTTTGCCGACAGTGTGGGAGTGGTTTGATCATCATTGGCATGAGCTGTGTTGATTGGTGGCAAGTTAGGTTTCGTTGATATCGCCGCTGCAGGTTGGATTATGTTCGACTGGATTTCTTGCCCTCCACCATCCACGTTGCCCTGTTTCGGCGTTCGACCATACGGCTTCCTGAGTTTCATCAGGGATGCCGGCGTTGCTGGTTCACTACTCATGGCCAGCAGTGGGGCGGATCTTGACCCAACGTGCTGTGCGGTAAGGTATGGCGACCTTCCTGCAGTGGCAGAATTCGGTGTGGCAGGAGGTGGCATCAGGGCTTCAGACAATGGCTCTGGAGAGATAGACTCCGCTTCTGAACTATCTGGATTGGACGGTACAGGCAAGCCACTGGCACGGGGGATTCTGACGCCATTCCTTGTATTTTGGGCGTCTTGAATGACATCTGCGACCTCTTTCGGTGGTATGACCGTACTTTTTCTTCTCGACTGTGGCTTCATCGCGGGCGACTGACGTACGGTGCGAGTAGGATTTCGAGATGTGTTGGCTGGGGCTTTTCTTCGAGTTTTTCGTAATGGTGTCATACTTGGTAGAGACACACTGGTAGCCAGATCTAGGCTCATATCTACAGGAGAATTTCCCACCGAGGTATCTGAATACCGTGCAGCACCATAGACAGATCGACGAGCAGCCGCGTTTTGCGCTTCCAATGCAGGTGAGGTCAAAGGACTGAAGTACTCTGCCGGTAGGGTGTATTCGGGTATTCGAAATTGAGTGTCGAGTGGCGTCACGGCAGGAGAAATTAACGGAGTGAAGACCATCTGAACAAAATAATCAGCATTCTTCTGTGAGTAGTGTAACAGCCGTTCATACCTGGTCTTCCTTCATCCGCGAGTAACGCTCATAGATGGCCTGAGCCTGGTGGAGGTCCAACTGCGGGTAGTAATGGCC
>JAABUU010006323.1_pt1 | contig 12770 bp, 10 predicted proteins | sample 5559301 | NCBI WGS metagenome assembly JAABUU01 (sample SAMN10711884, study PRJNA513360) | rock metagenome | isolation source: Antarctica rocks | place: Antarctica: Victoria Land, Richard Nunatak white
AGGACTGTTGGCTGACTGGCAATGAGAGCTGCATGGCTATGATCGTCAGCAACGTTGCTGCATGTATCATGCCATAGCTTACATCCGCAGTCTTGAGTTGAATGGGTCGACCTTAGTGCCAAATCCAGGAATCATGATCTGTGCACTTAGCTGCCATGAACACCAACAAGTACTTGTGCTGTGCATCATAGATTCAGGCCTGTGTCTCACTCCAGGTTGCCACTGGTTTCATGCCAGGAGAGCAAACAACATGTTAAGTTGACAGTGTAGTAGGGCACATGTCTCTGACTTATAGCTAGGGTTTATCAGAACGTATCAGGGTTTCCTGCTGGGTGAATACGCATTGCGACTGGTTGGCGTCTTACAGCATCAAGCCAATATCTTGTCACTACATTTTTATCTAGCCTCCTCCATATAACAGACAATTTCGCATCTGTGGAAGCAAGCAGCAACACCTCACAGAAGAGCATGGCTCCTGAAGAGCAAGGTGATCAATTGGTTGCAGGATACATATTGGCAGCTTGTTTGGTTGACACAGCTGAAGTTGAGCTGTTGTGCCGCTGTCTCTCACAGCATGTGGGTGTTACACTGCCTGTGCACCTTCTGCACTGCACCCAGCTTCTCTGATGTCATCTGCACACACATTTGTACAATTGCTGAATTATACACCAGTTGAGACACACAAGCCACTCATGGTCCATGCGTTCCATGCTGACTCCACCAACTCAAATGATGATTTCAACCTTGTTTTAAATGGTGACTGGCGGGTGCCTTCAACTGCAGAACTTCAGTCTACACTAGCTGGTGCAACCTGCTCTTGCATGCATTGCTGCATTGAGCAAAGAAGCCTGCTCCTGCTTGTCAAGATGCTTTAAACATGCAGACTGCTTGCGTATTTACTAAGCTTAGTAAAGGTACTCGAAACTTCTCCAGAAAGACAAGAAACCAGTCCTACGGGCTGGAAAATTACCCTACAAGCTTGCTATTTTGTAGGGCTGTTGCACATTTCAAGCAGCCAGGCACAGGGCAGCAAATAGCTAGGGCAGGGCAGTCTTGTTAGTCACTCAATACATTCAGGTCAACTGCAAATTGTTTTTACTTGTATGAATGCAGCTGTGCAAAACATGACCTATAGATGTTCCCACACAATATGTAACAAATGGCTAGTGTACAGTGGGCTATGACCTAGCACATGTGTCAAAGTTATGGGACACCCTGCCAGTAGTGCATGCTCATCATGAGCACAGCATGTGTTGGGCGCCCACCAGCAAGCCTCTAGAGATCTGCTCCAAGCAACATAGGCTTGACCATGCTCCCACTATGTGGTGCACCTGCTACATGAAATGCAGGCTGAAAAGGTAATACAGCTGGGCTTTCATTGGAGTTGCATCAGGCATTGACACCCATCAAATACACAGGAAAGCTATCTGTCAACAAAGCTTATGCATCAATTGAGCAGTCCAGGTGGAAAAACATGCGCACACACACACGCACGCACGCACGCACGCACGCACGCACGCACGCACGCACGCACGCGCACACGCACACGCACACGCACACACACACACACACACACACACACACACACACACACACACACACACACACACACACACACACACACACACACACACACACACACACACACACACACACACACAGAAGTCAAGCTGAAGCCAGACCATCAGACCCTCTGCAGCATACCATTGAGCAAAAACAATTTGGCTGTGATGTCACTGCCTGCTTGCTTTGTTACTGTTGCAGCTGCCAGCCATGCATGCATAGCTGTAGGTGATACAGCAGTCAGATCATAGTGCTTTCATCAGTTTGTCAACACTTACGCCTACCTGGAAAGGACAACTTTGCTGCTTCAGACAATAGGAAAAGGGTCCCTTGAATTAGCCTGCGCATCTGTTTATTGCTTTGTGTTGTTGCACACCTTCATGAAAGCAACTCGCTGGCGTTCACACTCAGCCTTTGAGTCGGAGTGAACAGATACTTTGAGTGCAGCCAGAGCTGCTTGTCTTGCAGCATTCAGTGATTGAGCTCTGCTTGCCAGCTGATGCTGGTCAATCCCCTACAGCAGCAGCAACTCCTAAACACAACATTTTGCATCCTGACACAATGCGGCTTTGCTCCTCAGGTGCATCGCACGTTCTCATGGTTGTTTGCTCATGGTTGTTTGCTATAGCGCTAGCACGTTTCAATTCAATTCTTTTTCAAAAGCTCTTCTGTTGCATCATGTGCAGATCCTAAGCAATGCAGCTGAGACACAGAAGAGCACATCCAGGTAACTGGGTACCCTCACTCACAAAACATGCGGACAGTCAGCACACCCTGCATGCAATAATAGTCCAACTGCAGCAGTCAGGGCCTAAAGACATCAGAGTGTGTACCTTGTCTGCTTTCAACTGCTGCATCGTTTCAGATACTGTCTTTCTGCAGAACAGGTCCAACTGATGCTGTAAACTCAGGTTGTTGGCTGCTTGACCATGCTGCCTAGTCTGCTCCAAGGTTGCAGCATCAGCGACCTGCTGTACTGGATGTTTCCACGTGCCTAGAATCTGCTGCCATATTTCGTCGCTACATGACACAATCTGTCAGATGCTTCTTGTTTCTGATTGAAACATTAGCAGTGGACTGGTTTTTCAGGTCTAATTGTGCTTGGCCATTGTGTCATGCTTGACCAGACTCATCCTATACAGCTGTTTTCGTACGCAAGTGAAGACAGCGTCAAATGGCTCTACCTGGAGAAACTCATCTCCAGCCTGCTGCTCTCCATCACTATGGTGTGTGCCTCCCATGCATGCTTCCGTGGATCTGGCACCTCAAAAACGCGTGCCATGCGTCGCATGACAGCCTCAGGCACTCTCTGATCTTGACTGCGTGACGCATTCCTTTGAAGAGCTATTTCCACTGGACATCTGATGTACAGCTGTATGTAGGCTGCTTGGTGTTTGCGAGCCAGCTGCAGACAGTCATGACGCATGCTCCTGCATTAGTACACCTACACTGTAGGCTTGTTCACTTGAAAGGGCTGTATCACTCGAAATGGCGCCCTCAGCAGCTCAGTGCCACAAGGATAGTCAACACAGCAGTTCAGTCATGCCGCAGTTTCGTCAACAGTGCAGCAAGGTCAGACATCAAGTTTGTCTGGGAGCTTCCAAAAGGGCATCTCAACACCGCCCAATTGCCGTCGAATGCCATGTAATAAGGTGACAATGCTGTGCGTCTGTACCGGTAGTACATATTGTCATCCACAATGACCAAGCGATCTGGAGATGAAGCTGTTGCAGAATGCAGCTCTTGCTCTACTTCACTCATTGCTGATTCTCTAGCTTTCTGCATGCCCAATAAACAGCACAGCTTTGGGCGCAGTTGTTGCAGTGCATGTTGCAGATCACATGCTTATAGCAGCTTCAACACTTCATGTCATCGTGGCTCATGTTGGGTGATACAGGTACAACTAGCAGCCCAAAGCAGCTAGACAAGCCATGGCATAGCCCGGAGGGCGGTTGCTTGACAACACATGAAACAAAACAGGACTCAGCAGCTTCATGCAAGATTTCTGTGTGGTGTATTGTACGCTCAGAAACACAGAAGACAGATCACCTTCCAAGCCATTGCGTCAAAAGTCAAAGCTTGCTCGCTTCCATAGTATCCACCTGCTGGCACAAGCAGGGTACCATGTGTATATCTGAGCATGCAACCGCAGTATCTGAGCTGAGTTATCTTGCTTGACTGCACCTTTCGTGCGCTCAACCTCGTCAAAACAGACACATGAGCACACCACTTGGGCTGCATGGGAGGCACAGCTGCCTGAGCACTCACTGCTGTCTTTTGCTGTTCTGAGATAGCTTGAGGCAACAGTGAAACAGCATCTTACATGGGGGGCTGGCCCTGAGGTGCTCTGCTATATTGGTCTTGCCAGCAGCTGGCAGCCCACACACTACTAGCAAACAAGTTTGCGCGTGTGAGCCTACAGCTTCGGCACAAACGTGACGCAGCGTTGGCTGTGTCTGCATATGCTCACCGTGCAGCCATGTCATACACGAATCGGCTAGTGAGCGAGCAAGTTGCGAGCAAGTTAGTCAGTTATAGTTGAGCTGTGCCGCGTAACGACTGCTGCGGCCTAGTGCGGAACACTGCGGAACACATCACTAGGGGCGGTTTGCAGCAAGCAGTTAAGGGTGAAAAACCAGCGCCACACGAGGATACTGAGTTTCATCCGTGGGCGACTAATAAACAGGCTGAGCCAACCTGTAACGCGCCCGCGTAACGCACAAGGCTCCAAATGGCTCGAACAGCTCCGTATAGTACAGTCTTGCGATGCATGCACACACCTCCTACATGATTAAACTTGAAGTTGAATCATCCCAGAATGCGTGAGGGTCCGTCGTCGTTGCTGAGGCAGGTGCACGATCTCGTCGAGAGCAGGGAGAAAGAGCTGGATCAGGTGGACATCGAAGCAAGACAGTCCTTGCAGTCATGCGCAACGAAATTGTCATGATGTTCAAGCTTCTGTGAGTGGAGTTTGAAGGCTTAATTCTTGCTCTGCCGCGCTGCTGACTTCACTGACTTCCTGAAGGTTCAAGCGAGCTTGGCTCGCGATAGACAAGCGCTCGATCTAGAAAAGGAGCAGATGCAGCACATATCTGTTGCGGACAACGACATCCTGACTCTCGATGTCGGTGGGACGGCATTCGGCACCAATCGATCCACTTTGACTCAGGTCAGTGCCCAGGTCTGTGTGCCTTGTTGCAGCATATGCAGGCCACCTCTTTTTTGCTGTTGTTTGCACACGCTGCAATGTTACTTGCATAGCTGCGCTGTGAAACGCACAAGGTCCATCCAGAACACACTCCCTTGAGCACAGGTTTCAAGGTAGAGCATATCATGCGTGCTGCCTATGTACTGAAAGCGCACTGTCCTTCTGGTCTATGTGCTATGTAGGCTGAAGGCTCTGCATTAGCAGCCAGGTTCAGTGAAAGATGGGAACAATCTCTTAGCAGAGATGACCAAGGCCGTAATTTTCTCGACTTTGACCCATACTCCTTCCAGCAGATTCTGCTATGTCTCAGGATGCGGGCAATTGCTGACAGCATAGACAGCAAGTGGTCTCCCAGAATTGAGTCAGACAAACAAGAGCCTTTTGACAGCTTGGTGAGATATCTGCAGCTAGAGCAACACAAGGGACTCACAGCTGCCATGAAAGCTGCAGTAGCTGACTTTCCAACCTTAGTCTCAGCAGCAAAGGGCGTGCTAATGTCCCAAGACCAACACAGAGCAACAGTTCTTCCTGACAGTAACTTTACATTCAAGAGTGTGGCTTTCTCCCAGCTAGAAGCACCAGTCTGCTATCTCAAGTGCAAAGTACATGTGCTTGAGGAAGGGATGAGGAATAGAGGAATGGATTGGCAAAAGCGTGGACATGGCACATATTCTGCCCTGGTCACAAATCAATACGTACGGATGGAGCAATCACAGCAGCTTTGTAAACGGCAAAGCGCAGCATTGTGATGGTGAAGGATGGCAGGCTGGTGACTGGGGAAGCTTGATCTGCCAAACAATATGCTGAGCTTCTCACATGGCAGCGCTTCCACTGCTGGTACCATGTCCATGCCAATTCCAGGTTTTGCTGATGCTCCAGGCCAGCCTGTCTTTATCATCATTTTGGACTCAAGCGGTGACCATATACAAGTCCTACCAGTCACCTCTGAGGATCGGCTCTTGTTGTGACAACACACAATGCACTGAGGGTTGGCATAGCCAGCGCATAGTCAAGCAGTCAACAGAGGAAAGCTGCATTCTGGCCACATTGGGGTACTACAGCACCACAGCAGCACTTATGTCTGCAAAATCAAGTAGTCCCATGACAACCAGTTCAGCGACATAGCGAGGCCGCACCATGTGTTGAGCAGAAGTGATACCCAATGGCTTCCTTTGATGCAGCAGTGCTCCTTGCTACTTATGTGTTTGTTAGGAACAATGGTTGCACTGTTGTGTAATGGTAATGGCCACATGCAGTGGCAACAAATGATTCCACAAATTGTCAATTGGCAATGTGATGTTGGCGCTTCTGACAGTCTGCATCTCAACCTTGAACAATGCACTTGCACTATCTTTTTGGCAACCATTTTCAGTCTTTAGTTGCCCTGGGATGTGCTTCAGTCTGCTGGAAACAGCTGCACATTTGACTTGTTAGCATTCATACGTTTATGCAATTTGATGCCCCCTCACAGGGTAGGGCCTTAGCCTTGACAGGAATGTATATTTATGCCGGCAACCATCGGGGTATGCCTTGTACACTAGGCCAATCACGACTAAGCTAAATTCTGATCAGCTTGAGGCTGACTATGCATGGTAGGTTTCATGTTGAGTGCTTCAAACATCTACTGCTGCATGCACATTGCTTTGCAATACAGCTCTGTGGTTGACTTAGCATGCGCCTTGCTTGACACGAGTCATCCCTATTTAGCTGTTGTACTGTGCAAGTGTTGTTGTCGCAGCAAGGCAACTTCAGCTCTTTGAGTACAGGCTGCACATTTAGATTTGACAAGAAATGCCTGGTGAGTGAACTTTGCAATCTGAGGCCATGCAGACATTGCTTAGGCGTACTATGCAGCAATAACTTGCTAGTCTTGCGTTTCAAGCATAGATTGGTGTGGGAGTTTCAGTGATTGCTTATTCAGGACTTGCAGAGACAAGGCTGCGTGGGAAGGCCGACTGTGAATTATCGAGATGGGCAAGCTCGTTTCGAGTTCTGCATGTCATGCGACAGCATGCACGAAACAAGTTGCAGACTTGACACTGGTGCACGTGCTACTGTTTTTTCCTACTGCAGGCAGAGCTGAAGAGACATGACATCAGGTCACGACCATACAACAGGATTTACAGCTCAATCTTAATGCGCAAGAAGCGCACCAAAATAACTGAGCAATAGCAGGGACCGGCTGAGCTCGCTGCAAGCCATGCCTTTGTAGCTGATCCCAGCTCCAAAGCAGCATCACTTGAGCGGCACACACGCCATTACGCTGACACTGGCCAGGTTGCCGGCCAGGATCCTGCAAGCAGCAAGACCAAAACACAAAGGGCTCCACGATGACGCAAAGGTACCGGTGAAGCAGCTAGCTAGGGTTCCTGAGGAGGTTAATTGTGAGCATCGATTGGGAAGGCAACTTGCAGCGTGATTGACAATTTGCTGTGGGTTGGTTGTAAAATTGGCTGGTCCGCTGTTGCGCCAGGTGAAATTCCGCTCTTTTGTTTTTGGCAAGACCGGCTGTTCTTAGCATCGACTGCTCTTTTACTTGGTCGCTGAAGCTTTTTGCGATAGTTATCTTATGTGGCATGTCCCTTCGCCGCCGATCCTTTATAACGATCGGTTGTCTGCTGCAGGCGCATGGCGGATTCGGTGGCTGCTGCCACACCAGCACTGGATTGCAGCTCCAATAATAGCTTCTACGAGCCTCTTGTCGGTCTTCGTCTGGGTGCTTTATTTGGCATCTTGGCTGTCAGTAGCATTGGAGGTACATCTCCTTAGACATGTGCGGTTGAGCAGCGTTTTAGCTCGTGCAATTCCTCAACAACGTCTGTTTCGCCCGCTATGTCTGTGCGTCTTCGCACACAAGTGCCTAACAAGCTTTTGTGTTGCATGCAGTGTTCCTGCCTCTTTTCACATACACAGCAAAGCTCAACAAAGCGTACTTTTTAGTCAGGGCATTCGCAGCTGGTGTTGTCCTGGTGACAGGCTATGTACATGTGCTAGGCGATGCTATACCACTGCTGAGCGATCCATGCTTGGGCCTATCTGTTACATACCCTTGGGCACTTGTGTTTGCAAGCTTTTCATCCATGCTTGCTTTCACTTTGGAATGGAACTTGAATCAATACTTCACAGCAAAACTTGGGACGTCAGAGTCAAACTCAGGTGTCATAGCCACATCTGTGGAACTTGGCCTTGATCCTGAGGAGATCAGCGAAAAGCAAAGGGAGAAGCGACGCCTGGAGTACACCGTAATATCTACCACGTTTGAAGCCGGTGTCATATTCCATTCCATTTTCATTGGGATCACAATTGGTATCAGCAGTAGTGCAGATACGGTCAGATCACTCATGATTGCACTGATGTTTCATCAGATGTGTGAGGGTCTTGCATTAGGTGTAACTTTTGTCAAAGCAGAATATAGTGTCTTAAAGTACTGCTTACTGGGTATGTTGTTTCTTGTCATTACCCCGCTTGGCATAGGCATAGGCATGGGGGTAGGCAACTCCTATTCAGCTGAGAGCAAAGCTGCTCTTGGCTTTGAAGGTGGCTTTGATTCACTCTCAGCTGGAATCTTGATTTATAATGGTCTTGTAGATCTGATAGTTCCCACATTTAGCCGGGAAGAGCTGCCTGCACAAACGTGGCTGCAAGGCCTTGGATTCATTTCCATGTTTGTTGGAGGTGCTATCATGTCCTTGATAGCAAAATGGGCATAAAGAGACCAGTTTTGGTGTCAACATTGCCACTTTCTGTTTGCGTTGGTAAATCAGAGGGTTACCTGAAATAGATTTTGTGGCAATACAAGCCTTTTTGGACTGTCTCAACCAGACCTTTCATGTTTTGGCTGCATAGTGATAAGCAAGCTTCAGGTGTGCAAGCTTGGTTGACAGTAACTGCTAGAGTTTATCCATATGTGGCCCTTACAGCCCCCTAGCGCAGCGGTGGCTGTATGTGTTGCCTACAGGCTTCAACTATACAACAGTTGTCTTTCATTTAAAAGCACCTCAACATTTGATCAGCTTGCTTGCTTACTATACGCGTAAGACTCTGAAGTTTGACTGTAAATGTACAACACCCTCCTAATCAGAAGTGCTCTGCCAATGCATGGGACCTGGGAATGACATGCCTATCGAAGTTGCAACATGTTTGCTTGGCCTATTTGCCTACTAAAATCTGCGTTGCAGGCTCTGGCAGGCGGTGCTACTTATGCATGACAACTTGTCATAATGGCCGAATTAGGAACGGCCATCCCTTGGCTTCCGCACGGAACGCCGTTGTACCTGAGCTCGTTCGATACAAACATCGGCATCTTCGTCAAAGAGTACGGTCAACCTGTACCTGTGCCAAGTCTCCCCAGTGTCTCGTGTTGGGTTATCACGCTGCAGGGGGCTCAGACCACGCTGCAATTACATGTCTACAAGGAACGGCTTGGAGAGGAGACCGTTCCGATCTGCGACCAATGTAGAATTATTGGTGCGCTTGCTTGCTTGGTCCAAATTTAGGCTCCGAAGGGACACTTCAGACCACTCGCAGTCTGCCTACCCTGTGCAGGCTGGCAAAATCATCCTGTGTCACGGCACAAGTACCATTTCGTGGTACCTGTATATGAGGGAGTCTTTGTCACTGCTCACACCCCAGAAGAGTCTGCAGCATTCCCCATGCCAGAGGGTATTTGCTGCTGAATGTTGTTACAGCTCTGCAATTGGCAGAGGTCTTGCACAGCAGTGCATGAGGTTGTGTCTCTGGAATTGCACCCCGAACCATGCCAACAAGCTCAAGCAAGCTGCATAAGCTTTGTGACTGCTCATGCAACAGTTCTGCTGTTGCAGCGTACTCAGCTCCTCCTTCGGCATTTGATAGCCATGCGCACTTACTGCATGGCATCATTCATGCAAATGGCTTTGGGCATCTGGCCAGGGTAAACGGACGCGAGGGGGGCTCAAACCAACTGACAGGTGTGTGGCATGTCAAATGTGCTATTGGCACATTGATGATGATGATGCATGTTGCTTGCCCAGCATCTCTCGGGCACCACAGTGCATTCACTGCTGCGAGCTTTACTCCAAGTCTGCAGTATGCTTTCCAGCTGAGACTCCGGCTCCAAAAATGTCATCTTGCATGTTTTGCCTGCCTCTTGGCACATCAGCAGCGTTCACCCCTTCCAGGCAGGCACATTCACACAGTTATTCAGTGTGTCATTGCTGTCAGTTGTACTGAAAGCTCAAAGTTTGTGTTCACTGCTCAGCACTTGGCATGCAGGCAAGCAGCTGATGCAGATATGGGACAGCCTCTGTCATCTGCTTCGAGCACGTCAGATTAGCGTAGAGGACGTGTCCAACAAGGTGTGCATGTGAAGCTGCTGTCAGCATCACCATCAGCAGCATGGGCAAATGCTAGAGTTGCAACAGACGCTGCCTTTCTGGCTGCTGCTGAGGCCTGCTGATCATTGCCTGCTTCTAACTGCTTACATGCATGCAGGTCATATCAGCATGTTGCCGTTGTATAGGCATCAAACTCAGCATTCTGTAGATGTGTCCACTTCCTGTCTTCCCTGACTGTTGCACGTCTTGACATGAACCATACTGCCTTGCTGTCTAGTAAATGACGGCGTCACCAGCAGTAGGTGACAGCTACATAGGAGTGTAGGTCAAATCCAATCTGGGCGCATGTTGCTTCAGTGTACAAGGCATATTTACACTAGCCCAGATATTGCTGGCACAATGTGCTTGCCACATGCTACACCGGCACAGTATATCCTCTTTTCATCACGTCCAACAGAGTGTATACTGTATTGATCATACCAGGACAGTTACAACATGCGGTACAGGATCAAAGTGAGGAGTATGAAGCAAGTTTGGCCCTGGTGTTACCACGCTGATGTGGTGTGGCAACTGCTGCAGGGAGGCATGGAGCTGAGGGTGTTGCATGCTGCCGCCCACAAGACGACCTGGTATGGTCAATGGGGCTATCAGTACGGCCGAGGTGCCTTCAACATCACTCACAGCAAGTAAGCAATCATTGACCCAGAGCATGAGGCATTGTTTGAAACTTATCAGGCTGCAAATCTCAAGTGAACATCTTTTCAGGTACTTTGCAGCTGCAGGTAGGCATCTTGTGCTCTGTAGGGCTGTTCTAGCAACCCTGCAACTTTTGAGGTGCATGTCCTGAGGACAAAAGCCAAGTTTCATACAGCACACCTATAATCTCTGCCATGACTGTAGCTGTCAACTGTCTTTATTGGCCATGTGGCTGCTGGGAATGCAGACTGCAGTGATCATAATGCAAGAACCTGGTATGACAGCCCGGTGCAAACAAATGCCACGTCAGTGGTGCATATGCTTTCAAGGGTTTGCAATTTGCAAAATAGAGGCAACCATACTGCACAGACACCGTCATACATCATGCAGTGTGAACCATCACACATCACAACATTGATAACGTTGAACACACCTTGTGATATAGACAGCATACTGCAGCTGCTGCTGGTTTATAGGATGTTCTGGAGAGACAAGACTTGCCCTGCTTGTACTAGCTCATCATGAGCCGAAAGTGTTATCATTACCATTACAATTATCATTGTCATTGTCGTCATCATCATCATTGATAGCACTAGTATTATTATCATTATCATTATCATTATCATTATCATTATCATTATCATTATCATTATCATTATCATTATCATTATCATTATCATTATCATTATCATTATTATTTTTATTTCTATTGTCACTATCATTCCTATTATTATTATTGTCAGTATCATTACTATTATGATGATAATGCTATTTTAAACATGTGAGCCATGTTGTGCTGGCAGGTGGAAGAAGGCCATGGAGGCTGTACACAGGGCCAAGCTGCTGCTGCTGCTGGCTGACTTCAGCGGGGTCAAATCATCCATGCCTGCTATCCTTGCCCGCTACAAGGTAAAGGCACTCCCAGCTTCATGTCTACACAATGTGCACAAAGGGAAGTCCTCATCATGTTGTCAACCAGGCTCATGATTCATGTCCAGTCAGCCCTGCTTTCAGTGCCACGCCACGGCAGACGTGATGCTGAGTCAGGTGTATATGCCAATCCTGTGCCCTCTTGTCTTGTGTATGGTTGGACGCATGTTTAGAAGCCATGATACATGCCGTGCTGGCTCAAATCCAATTCGCAAAATTGATTCAACAGTGCCCTGCGGGATGTAATTGTTACCAAGCCAGGCCAACATTTGCTCGTGATACTTCGCACTTTCCTTGTTACATGCATTGACTTCACAGTGTTTACTCTGTGATACGGTATGTTATGGCGTAGTGCAAGATAGCAAGTTCTAGGGTGTGCGACGATTTTGTGTCAGTGCGGTAGCAGAAAGCTTACATGCAGCGTCAAGAGTGCAGCTTGTTGCTGGATCTGAAGGCACAGTCACAGCGTGGAGAGACAAGACTTGTCCTGCACGTACCTAGCTCATCATGAGCTGGAAAGCGTAAAACTATTATTATTTTTGTTATTTTATTATGATTGTTATTATTCTTATTATTAGTTGCAGCGCGTAGGCAGCTCTGCATGGCCGCAGTACAGCAAAGCTGAGCCAAGGATTAAGCTGATTAGCCAATGGCATTGAGGAGCATAACGCCTCGCTGATAGTTCAGCCACTGAACCACTTGCGCAGGCAAGGTCAAGGATGAAATTATCCCTAGCTCCTCTCCTTACCCTGCCTGTAGGGCCGCCCACTCTACTTCATCTTTGGGCTGCTCTTTAGAAGAGCCAAAAGAACGTGAGCTCCTTTTTTCTGACAGCTTGGAGTCCTGCAGGCTGTCGAAGCCGACTGCAACACCCTGGGGGCCCTTCTGAAGGCCATGCTGGGGCTGCTGTCAAAGCCACAAGCAGCCGCCGACCTCTTTGCCCAAGAAGCTCAGCTGTCAGCTAGCACCAGCACAGAAGCTGACACAGCAGCTGCCACAGTAGCTGCTACTGCAGGCGCCCCGACAGCAGCCACGATGGCAGGAGGAGATCAGCCAAT
>JAABUU010006325.1_pt1 | contig 12769 bp, 15 predicted proteins | sample 5559301 | NCBI WGS metagenome assembly JAABUU01 (sample SAMN10711884, study PRJNA513360) | rock metagenome | isolation source: Antarctica rocks | place: Antarctica: Victoria Land, Richard Nunatak white
CCGGCCTCACTCTCGCCGGCGTGCCGCTCTCCAAGGCCCCGCTCGTCTCCGCTGCGGTCGATCCTGCCAAGATCAAGGCGATCTTTACCGTCGCTCGCACCGCCGAGCAGCTCGCCGTCACCTTCTATAAAAACGGACTCGACAACGCCGACGCGCTCGGGCTCGGGCCGGAAGCGCAGGGGCAGATTCAGGCCGCGCTGGTCGAGGAGCAGATCCACCAGCAGTTCTTTACCGCCCAGGGGGGCGACTCATTGGCGGACACCTTCAGTTTCCCGAATGGGGCGAAGACTTTCAGCGACCTAGGCACGTTCATCGCGACGCAACAGCAGCTGGAGGGAGTCTTCGACTCGGCCTTTCTCGCCGCGATCCGCGAGTTCGCCGAGATGGGCGAGCCGCGACTGGCGCAGATCGCGGGGCAGATCGCCTGCATTGAGTCAGAGCATCGGGCGCTGGGGCGAGACATCGGTGGGCTGGACCCGGCAGATAACTGGGTCTATGCACCCGTACTGGTCGCCTTCGTGGCGGACGCGCCGCAAGCGGTGAAGAACGCGGGGTATCTGAGCCCGGTGGCAGGGAACACGTACAAATACGCACCGGTGGACACGAGCCTGGCGGGGATCGACTACAAGGACGGTCCCCCCACCAAGCGGCCGTAGCGCCGGGCCCGCTTTACCACGCATCGAACCAGGAAGGCCGCTGCCTAAGGGCAGCGGCTTTCCGTTCTCGGTTTCATCGGGGTCGGTAGCGGCTACAGAAGGACCCCTACAGGGACACTTTGCAGATCGGGCCTGCTCAATGCCGCGACGATGCGTGACCAGAGCCCTTGGTCGCACCACAGCCGATAGCGCTTGTATGCCCGGTCCCGCTTGCCGTATTCCTTCGGCATCTCCCGCCACGACAAGTCCGTGCCCACCACCGCTAGAGCGGACTTCATAGATATTGGCCTGCAGGGTGGTAGCCACAATGCCGAAACCACCCTGCGGCATCCTGCGCCGTCACCGCGCCCACCGCTTCTCCGATCGCCGCCTCCAGCTCCCCCTGCGTCCGCTTCGCCGCCCGGCACACGCGTGTCTTCACTTTGCTGTATGCCCCCTCGATCGGCGAGAAGTCCGGCGAGTACGCCGGTAAATAGACCAACCCACAGCCGTGCGCTTCGATGATGCGCCGGACTTCCGTCCCCTTGTGGACGCGCAGATTGTCCATCGCTCCCACCTGTCCCGGTGCCAGCGTCGGCACGAGGAAATGGCGCAACTACGCGACGAACGCCTCCCGGTCCATCGCCCCTTCCACGACCATCGGCGCATCCAATCCGTCCAGCGTCAAGGCGGCGATCAGGGTGGTGTTGCGCGTGTGGTTGCGCGGCACATGCCCGTCGGCCCGCTGCCCGCGCGGGGCCAGCGCAGACAAGGACGTCATCCGCGTGTGCGTTCCCGTCTCATCGACGAAGACCAGCCGCTCCGCCGATATGTCGGCCATCGCCTCTCGCCACGCTGCCCGCGCCGCCGGATCCTGCTCGCTGGCGATCAGGCGCTTTTTTTATGCGTCCACCCGATCCGCCGCTCCAGACGACACCACGTGCTGGGACTCACCGCCACCCCGGTCTGCGCGTGCCAGCGCTCGCAGTGCTCCCCCAGGGTCGCGTCGGGGGTGGCGGCCAACTGCGCGCGGACGGCAGGGAGTTGGTCAGTGCCGATCGTCGGGCGTTTGCCGGGGCGAGGCAACGGGCTGAGCGCGCCAGTCGTGCGCCACTGATGCACGTATCGCTTGACGGAACGTTCGCCGACGTGGAAGAGACGGGCGACCTCCGTCTGACTCGTGCCGTCCGCCACGGCGCGGACAATCCGTTCACGCAGATCGAGACTGTAGGCTTTCATGCGTACAGTCTCGCACTGGGCCTGTATCTATGCAAACCTGCTCTAGACTCTGGCTTCGCGACCGCGCTCGGCGTGCAGGTCGGCAATCCGGGCAAGAAGGTTGTCGCGCTGATGGGCGATGGCGGCTTCCTCTACAATGTGCAAGAGTTGGCGACGATGCGCCAGCAGCACCTCGATGTCGTCGCAATCGTTTTCAACGACAACGCGTACGGCAATGTGAAGCGGACGCAGCGCGAGGACTTCGCGGGGCATGTAATCGCCGCCGATCTCGCCAACCCGGATTTCGTTGCGCTTGCGGCGTCCTTCGGCATTCGGGGCATCCGCGTCCATGAGCCGGATGCATTGCGCGGCGCGCTCGGCGAGGCGCTTTCCGCCAATGAGCCGGTGCTGATCGAAGTCATGGTCGGCGAGATGCCGAGCGCCTGGCACCTCGTCGGACCCGGCGGCGGCGCATACCCGGTCCTGTGGCCCTCCTGAACACGATCACTGCGAAACGGCCGCATCGGTTTGTCAGACTCTTACCGGCGGAGGGCGCCGCCGACGCGGACCATTTCGCCGGTGGCGGCGGCGAGGCGGACCTTTTCGAGCACAGGTAGCACCCAGCGGGCATCGAGGAGCGATTGCGGGGCGGTCGCGCCCGTGCGGATCGTCTCGACGAACGTGTTCACGATGCTGATAGCCGGATGTGGCAGCCAGTCCTCGCGGGTCATGCCGGAAGCGCCGGTGATGGTGATTGCCTGATTAGTCGGATTGGCGCGGAGGACAGCATCGCGGCCGAGGAATTCGACGCTCACTTCCTCCGCCTGCGGGAAACCGTCGGGTAGCGAGCGGGCAACTTCGAGCGTCGCGACAACGCCGTTCGCGAAGCGCAGGATGATCAGCGCACTGTCAGCGTCTTCCGGGTTGTCGGTTGTTTCGCCAGTGAAAAGACGCTCAGCCATCACCTGCACGCGCTCGACCTCCGCCTCGACGAGCCAGAGGGCGACATCAATCAGTGGCAGGGCGAGATCGGTGAAGAGATCGCCCGCGATCGCACGGGTGGTGCGATGAGCGGCGAAGAGCGAAATCGGCGCACCGATACTTTTGCGGCGCGCGTGCATCGTCGCCAGCGGCAGCCAGTGGCGGAGCGGGTTGGGCGCGTAGACCATCACACCCGTATCCGCCGCACGGAGGATAAGCGTGTCGAGCGTCGAGAGGTCACCCGCAACGGGGACGGGGCAACAGACCGGAACACCTGCCTCCAACGCCGCGACGATCAGAGCGGCGCGATCCGCGACCGGCGCGGCCACGCAGACCGCCTCTGCGCCCATCGCGCGCGTGATCGCCGATGGATTCGGCGTACTGCCCTCCGCAGCCACCGCGACGACCCGCGCCCCCGGCGTCCGGTCGGTCAGCGCATCGAGCATCGGGCGGGCCAGCGGGCCATCGCCGAGGACGGCAACCAGCAAGGGCTGATCGGTGACGCTCATGCCGCGCCTCCTTCCGCTGTCTCCAGCGTGTTGAAATCGGGCTGGATATGCGCGACCTGCCCGCGCTGGCTGGACCAGACCGCTGCCACGGAGAGCAGGACCGCCTGCCGTGCCTCCTCGGGTGGTAAGGGAACGGCAGTGTCCTGCTCAATCGCGTCGAGCAGGCCGCGCAGTTCATCCTCGTAGGCGGTGTCAATGTGCAGGAGGGCGTCGAAGTTCAGCGGCTCGCGCATGCCCGCCTCCGCCGTCTCGCTGTAGGTGCGCATCTCCGGGTCCATCGCGCGGATCACGCCCTCGGTGCCGTAAACTTCGAGTTGATGATAGAGCGGGTAATCATGCGGCAGGTTCGTGACGACCTCCGTCCCAGCGAGCGCGCCATTGGCGAAGCGGAGTTGGATGCTGATAAAGTCCGGCACCTCGGCGTTTTCATCACCGATGCGGCTCTCGGCGTAGACACTCGTCACCTCATCGCCAACGAACCAGCGAAGCAGATCCACCTCGTGGATGGCGTTCAGCATCGCCGCGCCGAGCGAGTAGCGCGGGTCGGCCATCCATGCCCGTTGGCCGTCCGGCGCCCACGCGCCCGTCGCAAGCGAGAGGCCGCGATACATGGCGCGCGGACGCCGCTCATTCTCTCGCGCCATGCGCACTTGCCCGATTGCGCCCCGGTCAATTGCGGCGCGCACCGCCTGATAGCGCGGCGTGAATCGGCGGCTATGCCCGACCATGAACTTGATGCCCGCCGCGCGCGCCGCGACGATCATCGCGTCCGCTTCTGCGACCGATGGAGCCATCGGCTTCTCGCAGAGGATGTGCTTGCCCGCCGCTGCCGCTTCCGCTACCTGCTCCGCGTGCAGGAATTCGGGCGTGGCGATGATGACGACATCAATATCGGGCCGCGCGAGGAGGGCGCGATAGTCCGCGTACGCCTCCTCCGCGCCCCAGGTGCGCGCTGCGTGCTCCGCCGCCTCGCCGCGCACATCGGCGACGGCGACCAACCGCACCCGCTCCCGCAGCCGAGCAATTGCCGGGAGATGCGCGCTCTGCGCAATCGTCCCGCAGCCAATCACGCCAATTCCGAACTGGTGGGGCATCTGAACGACCTTTCCATAGTGAGCACGTTCCATGCAACGATGCTATCCCCATGGCAGGCTTGAAGCAAGACCTCAGCCCCCTCTCCACGCGATGAAGAGAGGCGCAGGCTGAAAGCCTACGCTACTGCGGATCGCTTCGCCGCGCGGAACATGTAGCCGACACCACGGATCGTATGGATGAATGCAGGCTCGCTGGGATTCGATTCGATCTTGGCGCGCACGCGGCGGATATAGACATCCACGCGGTTGCCGAAGTCGTCGCACTCGTAGCCCCATGTTCGCTCGATTAACGCCTCCCGCGTGATGACGGCATTCGCGTTGCGCATCAGGCATGCGAGGATTTTCATCTCGGTCGGGGTGAGAGGCACGGGCGAGTAGCCCGGCAGGGAGAATTGCAGTTCGCTGACATCGAGCGTGGTGTCACCCACCGTGATAACGGAGCCATAGACATGCTGCCCCGCGCGGCGATAGCGGCGGAGGACAGCATGGATGCGCACCAGCAGTTCGGACGGCTCAAACGGCTTGGCGACATAATCGTCGGCGCCATGATCGAACCCTTCCACCTTATCACTCACCTGCGCGCGGGCGCTGAGGAAGATGATCGGGATGTCTGGGTGGGCGCGGCGCAACTCCTTCGCCACCGTGTAACCATCCACGTCAGGCAGCGTGATGTCGAGCAGGACGAGGTCAACGGGATTGTCCTGCACGAACGCACACACGCGGCGTGGGTCCGCAAGCGCGGTGATCGTATATCCCGCGTTGTCGAGGAGGAATGTCAGTAACTTGCCGATCAGCGCATCATCGTCAACGAGCAGAATATGCCCGCTCATCCGTTGTTTCCCTGTGTCGTCCAGATCATTGCCATCTCCTTTGTTGCATACCGTGTTGTCTCTCTTTCACGCATGATGATGCACGAATAATCTGACATCTCTGTATGCTCTGGACGCTATGCAGATGACACCTCTGTCATTGAGAGCCTATTACGACACCCACAGAAAATGCGGAGAACTAGGCCGCGAATCGTCAGCATCGTATACTCGAACGAACGCGCGTTCTGTAGGTACACCTCGACATGACCAAGGGGTGTGCGATGCAGTGGATAGTGTGCCGACGCGCCGACGCGCTGACGCACAGACAATCGGGGGTGGGCGATGGATGCGAGCGATCTGATCACGCTGTATGACTACTACTACTGGGCGACGAAGAAGATTCTGGCGCAGGCTGAGAAGGTAACGCCTGAGCAGTGGTCAGGGCCACCGCCGATCGGGGATTGGAGCCTGCGTGAGAGGCTCGTCCACACGCTGAACGCCGAGCGAGCCTGGCGGTATAGCTGGACCGGGCAGGGGCGATCCGCGCCGCTCCCGGCTGCCGATAGCGCGGATGCCGCGTCGCTCGCCGCGCGCTGGCGCGAGGAGGAAGAGGCGATGCGCGCCTACCTCGGCTCGCTGAGTGACGAAGACGCGCAGGGGGCGTTCTACGACGAAGACGTGCCGGATCCGTACGTCCTCTGGCAGGTCATCGCTCATCTCTCCTACCACGGGATGCAGCACCGTAGCGAGGCGGCGATGCTGCTGACCCACTTCGGCCACTCGCCGGGGGCATCGACATGGTCTTCTGGCTGGACGAACGTGAGTAGCTGGTCAGCGACACTTCCCAAGACCTGAACGAGCATGCGACGAGCACAAGCCGGACATCCGGGCCTGGCTGGCCGGGCAGCGGGGCTGAACGAACGCGCCCACCACCGGCGTTCCCTACCACAACTGACGACACGCCCTAAAGAGAAACCCTTCACTATTCTCTTTTCCCTCCTGGCGTCTTGGCGGTTCTGAAATCGGCGCTTAATCTGCGGCTGCGCCCAGGAAGCCCGGTGTGGCGTCGGAGAGGAGAATCACGGCGAGTGCATCGGGGACGACTTCGATGACCGCCGGGGTGACGCCCACGTCCTCGCCGTCCGCCTGGATGCGCAGGGGTTCGGCGGGGGAAAGGACGACGCGCCGGGCGCGGCGATAATCAATCGCCTGGTCGGCGGCGTGCCGACGACGCACGACGGACCAAGCGCGGCGCAGGAGGTCGAGTGGCCCGCGTCCGCCGAGGATGCAGACGTCGAGCAGGCCGTCGTCGGCGCGCGCGCGGAAGGTGATCTCGGCAACGCCGCCGTAAAGTCGCGTGTTGCCGACGACTAGCATCAGCAGTCGCCGGGTCACTGAGACGCCGTCAATCTCGATCGTCACACGTCGACCGCGGAAGTGAGTTGCGGTCCGCAGGGCGGCGAGACCGTAGGCGACCGGCCCGGCCAGGCGCTTGAGCCAGGTGAGCGGCGTGCTGTCGGCGACGGCAGCGCTGGCCGTCGCGTCGAAGCCGATACTGGCCATCATCAGGAAGTAGAGGTCGTTGACCCGTCCGAGATCAACCGTCTGCCGCCGCCCCCGCGCGATCCGCTGCGCGATGTCGGTCTCGTGCTCCACCGCGCCTAACTCAGTCGCCCAGACGTTGACCGTTCCGCCCGGCAGGACCGCCAGCGCCGTCCGACGCTGTCCGGCCAACCCCTGCAACGCCTCGTTCACCGTCCCATCGCCCCCGGCAACGACGACGACCTCGACCCCCGCCGCGACGGCTTCGCGCGCAAACAGTGTCGCGTCACCCGGCCCGGTCGTTTGCTTCATCTCGACCCGCCAGCCTCCTGCAGGGTGGTTCGTGCGGCGGCAATCTGTTGCGTCCAATCGTCCTGACCCGCCACCGGGTTCTCGATCAGCCACGCCCACGTCACGACTGTGCTCTTTCCCGTCGTCGGCGCACCATGTGCCGCACGAGGAGGAGCGCCCCACTCGCACTCATCATGGAGAGAGTGACAAGCAAGGCACAGGGGAGGATGCAGCAAAAGCCACCCCGCCCCGTCGGGATCACGATATCCGTTGTTGGCTGAAATGGTCCTTGCATATGCCCGTGTTCCTTTCGTGATGGTGATGGCGAGACTCTTTCCCGCACCCGCTGCACGGCGCAACGCGTCAGCCATGGATATTTGCCACCGCTTCATCATGCCGTAGCGAAGGATGCAGGTTGCATGCCAGTGTTCCTCTTCCGATAATGGCGATGGATCGCTGACGCGAGAAGGGTATGTCGTATGGTAAACGCTCCTAGACTGATTGTGGACACGCACATGCATGCCTGGAAAATTGATCCGCCGCGTTACACGCTCGAACAGACGCTTGTGGATGTCCCGCTACCGACCACAGATGCGACGATCGAGGATGTGCTGGCTGACAACGAGGCGGCGGGTGTCACGCACACCGTCCTCGTGCAGCCGAGCACATCCGGGTGGAATAACCGCTACGTTGTGGAGAGCGCGGTGGCGCACCCGCATCTGTTCGCGGCGCACGGTTTGATTGATCCGGATGACCGGACGAATGCCGCCAATCTGCGCGAGTGGATGGCAGCGGGGATGGCGGGGTTCCGACTGAACATGGTGCGTGACCGCGATCCGGCATGGGTGAGCGCATCGCGCAACTACACCCTCTGGGAGACGGCGCAAGAACTCGGCGCGGTGATCAACGTGCAGATGCATCCGTCGCAGGCGTGGCGACTCCGCGAAATTGCCCATCGCTATCCCGGCGTCAAGGTGATCGTTGACCATCTCGGCAAGCCGGATATCACCGAACCGCCTCCGTATGCGCAGTTTGCGAATATCCTTGCGCTCTCGAACCTGCCGAATATCTACGTCAAGGTTTCCGCGCTCTCACTCGCCTCGCGCACGAAGGAGTACCCGTACCGCGATGTCTTTCTCTGGGTGAAGATGCTCTATGAGGCGTTTGGTGCGTCGCGACTTCTCTGGGGTACCGGCTACCCCGGCGCGCATCGCGCGCTCCCCCTCGATAAGGAACTGGCGATTATCACGCAGCACCTTCCCTTTCTTCTGGAAGACGACAAGCAATGGATACTCGGCCGAACGGCAATGACGATCTGGTCATTCGCGACTGGCTGAGATGAAACCGACTGAACCGCAAAGATGCTCTGTTTTTCCTACTTCCAGCCCCCTTTCCTCGCAGAGAAGGGGGCTAGCCTGGATTATTCATAAAGTCATCTCGCAACGCGCTGGAGGTCATCTAATGCCACGAGACGGAATTCATGGCCCCTCAGTCCCTTGTGCGAGACCCGATTTGGATGCCACCAGTAGGGGGAGTACCGCCCCCGTGCGACAATCGCGGTTTATGAATAATCCAGGCTAGATTTCCCAGTGGTAGCAGGCTTTCCAGCCTGCCTCCCCGGCCCGGACGGCAGGCTGGAAAGCCTGCTACCACCGATCGCTGCGTGCGCCCAACAACATACAAGGCGCAGAAAACGCAAAGAAGAAAAACCAACCACGAAGACACGAAGAGCACGAAGGAAAGAGGAGAGAAAATAGATTTCTTCTCTTACCCCCCTCTTCGTGCTCTTCGTGCCTTCGTGGTTCAATTCGTTCTCTCTGCGTCTTTGCGGTTCATTCGGTTTCGATCCGTTGGCGGGTGATCGGATTTGCCACTATACTGACGCGTGTTCGTGGTCGAAAGGGTATTGGATGTGTGGAGGAGTGCCGGGGTGCAAGACGAACATGTGCAGACGACCGAGCATGGAGCGGCGGGCGCCGGGGGAGCATCGGCGCATGGGGGAGAGAGCCCGCAGGCCGCGCGGTTGCGGCACGCCGTCACGCCGTGGCTGAACGGGGCGGACACCTTTGTGTACATTCTCGTCGGTGTCGTCTTTCTCGTCGGCGCGCTGGTGATGCTCGGCTACACCGTGGTGACCTTCCTCCAGAGCCTGAATGGACACGCGGAAGGTGGCTTCCCGCAGGCGGTCATCACGCTCGTCAATGACCTGCTGCTCGTCATGATTATCATGGAAGTGCTGCGCACTGTCCTCTCGTACATCGAGGAGGGCGGCGCGTCGCTCCGGCCCTTTCTCTTTATCGGCGCAATCTCCGCGACGCGGCGTATCCTCGCTATAGGTGCGGAGATGAGTATCAGCGGCGAGACGCAGCGGCAACTCACGCGCGAGGATTTCACCCGCCGGATGACAGACCTCGGCATCAACGCGCTCGTCATCCTCCTGATCGTCGTTGCGCTTTACCTGCTGGCGCAGCGCGATATGGAATAAATCTACCAGGAACCAAACGTCGTTTCCAGATAGGCCGTCGTGCCGACCCAATGCCGTTGCACCGTGCCACTCGGGACGGAGAGAGGCACTTCCGAACGGACCGCCACCGAAGCGGGGCGGGGGCCGGTGACGAAGGCTTCCGCCAGCGCGCGGCCATCGGCGTTGGGGAGCGGCGGCAGGCCGAACAGGGCGAGGATCGTCGGCGCGATGTCAATGACGCCTGCCGGGAGATCGAGCGTGCCGGGGCGGGCGTCATTGCCGCCGATGATGAGCACCGTCCGCTGGTCGCGCGGGCTGAGAGTACCGTGGGTGGAAGTGAGCCGGGTGAGGCCGACGACCGGTCCTTGCAGCCGTTCGAGGTCCGCGAGTCCGGCGGAGTAACCCGTCAACGCGCTGCCGGAGATGCCGTGCGCGTTCGATGTATTGTCCCATGCGTGTGAATAGGTGAAGGCTGGCGCATACGGGAGGGATGATGGATCGCGCCCATTCCAGATGAAGGCAGGCGTGAGCGTGCCGTCTGCCGCATCGCGTTGTGACCAGTCCACGAACGCGCCGACCCAGGGCTGTTCTCGCAGCCATGTGCCCACGTCATCGCGGAGCGTCGCCGCGCCGGGACCGTCTTCGATGAGGATCATCCTTTCTGAAAGATGCATCGTGCCGTTGTTGAGCGGCCCGGCGAAACCGGCGTCCGCGAGCGCGTGCTCGGCCCGCACCATGCCCGTCACGGTGCTGTGCCCGTGGTCGGACGCAACGATCACCGTCGTCGGTACATCGCCCGCCGCGACCGCCGCGAGGATGCGACCGAGGCGGGTGTCGTTGCCGCGCGTGGCAGCCCGCGCTTCCGGGGAGCCGAGGCCGCGCGCGTGCTGGCTGGCATCCGGCTCGCAGAGCCACATCAGCACGACATCCGGCGCGAGATCGGGCAGGACATATTCCAGCAGCACATCGGTGAGCCATTCATGTGCCGCCTGCACGGGGATTGTCTTTGTCGGTGGCATTCCGAATCGCTCGCTGAGGGTCGCCATCAGCGGGGCGGGCGAGGTGAATTCGGTATGAATCGTCGTCGCGGTGCGTTCGGGATCGAGGAGCGTCGCCTGCCCGGTCGTGCCGCTGCCCATGACGACGAGCCGCTTTCCCGCGTCCGCAAGCGCTTCGGCGAGCGTCGGCAGCAGCAGGATACGGCCGTCATTGACCGCGCGGAGCCGTTCGAGGTCGGCGCGCGCGCCGGTGTCAATCGGCGTGCGGTCGCCCGGTGGCCCGACAAAGAGGTTGCTGAGGACGCCATGCCCCGCCGGGTACGCACCAGTGCTAACGCTCGATGTCGTTGGCCGCGTGACGGATGGAAAGACGCCCGTGGCACGGCGATAGACCGCGCTCCGCGCCGCGAATGCGTGTAGGTTCGGCGTCAACGCCGCGCTGATAAGATCGGGCCGCATGCCGTCCCAGACGAGCACGATGACGCGTTGAGAAGAGGACTGAGGACTGCTGGCGCCCTCTGGGCGGCATGAGGAGTAAGTGAGAGAATTACTCTCCTGTGCTGCGTGCTGTTGTTTCACCCATTTCTCCTCGTCAGTCGGCGGCACGGATATGCCCCGAAAGCCCTCATGCCGCCCAGAGGGCACCCGCAGTCCTCAGTCCTTTCAAAAGATGGCGTTGTACCGATGGACTTCGCCCATCGCGCCCGATTGCCCGGAGTGCGCGTGGGCGCGGCGGAACGATTCGCTTTCTGTCCATGCCGTGAAGGCCGCTTCGTCTTCCCACTGCGTGAGAGCAACGTAGACCGTATCCCCCGCGACGCCTTCTTCCTTGAGGAGGTTGAAGTTCAGGCAACCGGGCACCGCGCGCATCCGGCCCGCGCTCTGCGAAAACCCCTCCTCCAGACGGCCCGCCTGCTCGGTCGCGACGGTCAACCGGTTCATCACCACGTACATCGCCTGCTCCTTTTGTGCGTTGTGTGCGTCCACAGATTCGCGTCATGCAGAGCATACCGTATCGCGCGCATCCGTCTACGGGGAATGCGATACTACGCATGGAGCGTATCCCGCCGATAGTCCGGGAAGGGAAAGAGGAATGCACCATGAGTGATGCCACTGACATCGGTCGCGCGGTCGCCGCGCTGCGGCAGGAATATGCCGGGGTGGATTTGAATGAGAGCGACGTGGATGCCGACCCCATGACGCAGTTCACGCGCTGGTTCGAGCAGGCACTCGCCGCGCATGTCCCGGAACCGAACGCGATGACCGTCGCGACGGCGACGCGGGCGGGCGTGCCCTCCGCGCGGATCGTGCTGCTCAAAGGGTTCGACGCGCGCGGCTTCGCCTTTTATACGAACTACGAGAGCCGCAAGGGGAGCGAACTGGCGGACAACCCGGTCGCCGCGCTCGTCTTCCACTGGGTGGAACTGCACCGGCAGGTACGGATCACTGGCGCGGTAGAGCAGGTGTCGCGCGAGGAATCGGACGCCTATTTCCAGTCCCGACCACGGGGGAGTCGCCTCGGCGCGTGGACTTCGCAGCAGAGCAGCATCCTTGATGGGCGCGCGCCGCTGGAAGCGCGGCTGGCGGAGTTGAAGGCGCAATTCGGGGAGGGCGACATCCCGCTGCCGCCGTTCTGGGGCGGCTATCGCGTGATCCCGGATACCGTCGAGTTCTGGCAGGGCCGCCTCAGCCGCCTGCATGATCGCCTCCGCTACGCGCGCCAGTCCGATACTACTTGGCGCATCGAGCGCCTTTCGCCTTAAGGCAACGAAGGCGGAGAGGACGCACATCTGTGCATCCCTGCATTACTATTGCATTGACCGTAATACTTCCTCGATGACTGCGAGTGTCTGATCAATCTCGGCGTCGGTGTGGGATGTGGAAATGTAGAACTTCGTGTTGGGCGCGTGGAAGATGCCGCGCGCAAGCAGTTCCATCGCGAAGTGGGAGGCGAGGGCCGCGTCCGCCGCGAGGGTGTCCGCGTGGTTCGTGATCGGGCGGTCGGTGAAGAAGACCTGGAAGAAGGGGCCAACGCCCGGTACGCGGAGCGGGATGCCGAGATCGCGACCGAGCGCCACGATTCCTTCGCGGAGCCGATTCCCGGCTCATGGGCGCTTTTGGTGAGGCCGCTTCCGTGCCTCATCCGACGTGCAGCATACGCTGCCGGAGCAGATCGAACTTCGCCCGCCCATACATCGTCCGCTTGACCACTTTGAGCCGATTCACTT
>JAABUU010006330.1_pt1 | contig 12755 bp, 10 predicted proteins | sample 5559301 | NCBI WGS metagenome assembly JAABUU01 (sample SAMN10711884, study PRJNA513360) | rock metagenome | isolation source: Antarctica rocks | place: Antarctica: Victoria Land, Richard Nunatak white
CGGCTGCAAGCTATCAGCTCGAGCCGCCCGGGTTTGCTCCGGCTCGCCTTCCATGCCGGGTGGGTCGCGCAGTGCGAGCGGGACGTCAGGCACTGTCAGAACAAGGGCGACCGGTTAAAGGGGGCGTTGCTGGCAGCGACAGTGTTGCGTGCTGCTGCTTAGCCCACCGGTGTCCGTGAACGGCGCGCAGGCTGGTCGCGGCCGGTTGGTGGATCTGCGGGGCTAGCGTCCGGGGACGAACAGCAGGCCTGCGGGGCTGGTGAACCCGACAGCGAAGGGGGCGATATGCCCGGTGGCCAGGTCCAGCCGGCCGACGAATCCGTGGACGGTCGAGTCCGCCGGTGCGGCGACCATCGCCTGCCCGGGGGTGAACCGGCCTTTGATCGCGACCAGGGTGTTGCTGGCGTTGTCGGTGACGTAGAGCGTGCCGGTCGCGGCGGTGGCGAACGCGGTGTCGTTGAGCTGGGTCCCAAGGTTCAGCACTGTCGCTTTCTGCTGGGTGGTCCCGGGTCGGGCGAGGTAGACCTGCTGGGAGTCGCCCTGACTGTCGAGCAGCAGGTCGCCGGCGAAGCGGGCAGCACCGGTGGGGACCGTTTCGGTGGAGTCGGGGTCGGACAGGTTCAGCCTGCTCGCCTTGCCGGTGACCGCGTCGACGGCGACCGCGTTGCCGGCCAGCACCGGGGTGGTGGTGGCGGTGTTGCCGGCAAGGGTCAGCTTGTACAGCGCCGGCTTGGTAAAGGTCTTTCCGTCCGCTGCGGGACTCGGTGCGGAGGCTGCGACGAACAGCTTGCCGGCGACGATGCTGATGCTGTCGGTGCCGCCGCCGTGGGTCAGCGTCTTGTAGGTGTAGTGCCGCACGCCGCCGGTGGCGGGGGCCAGGGTGTACAAGCTGGAGTTGCCGTCCTCGTTCACGGTGGCGATCAGCCGCCCGTTGGCGGGGTCGGCGGTCAGCCCGTCGCACTTTCCGGGCAGGTCCCACGAGCCGGTGCGCTTGCCGGCCAGGGTGAACCGGGCGATGGTGCTGGTGCGCCGGCCGCCGGGAGCTGGCTGCCCGGCCGGCCCGACTCCGTTCTGGAACGTGACGTACAGCTGGCCGGCAAGCTCGGTGACGTCGTCGGGCTTGGAGTTCGCCCCACCGGAGGCGATCACGCTGGTCGTGAACCCGGCCGCTGTCGGCGGCGCGACACACGCAGCCGCGGTTGCCAGCACCGCCCCCGCTGCCGCCGTGCTTCCCACCAGACGCCGAACCCGCATCACGGCCACCCCTCGATCAGTTGCTGCGTTCCTGTCTGCTGTCACTGAACCCCCCGGGGAGTCACGGCGGGCATCTGGCAGGTGAACGGACAGCGAACGTGCCCCGCACGAACCGTTGGCGGTCGCCCAAGGGCGACCCGCTGCACTACGAGCGGTGCTGACCTGCCGCCAGGACGATCGAGAGCGTCCCGGCATCAGCCGGCACGAGCGGGCTGACCAGCGAAGCCGGGGCCCATGAAGCAGCCGCCCGGGTCCCCACCACTCCGGTTGTGGTCGCCGTCAGGCGCTGACCACCTCGACGGGTCACCACAACCCGGATCCGGGTGTGCAGGTCCGCCGCCGTCAGCTGGTAGTCGTCCTTGTGCTCACCGGCGACCGTCGTGCATACCCCGGGCACGCAGCGTTGCCAGACGAACGTGCTGCCGGCGTCGGCAGCCGCACCGCTGAGCTGCGCATGCAGGGTCTCACCCTCGGCCAGCACCGGTACGGCCGGTACGGCCGGTGCCGACGGGCCTGGATGTGCCTTGGGCCCGGCGTCCGCCGTGGGCGTGGAGTGAGCTGTGGACGTGGGCTGCGCTGTGGGCGTGGGCTGCGCTGTGGGCGTGGGCGGAGCTGTGGGCATGGGCTGCGCCGCCGGCCTGCGGGGCACCACCGGCTTGCGGGGCACCGCCGGCGGCGGGAGCTGCCCGCTGCTCGAGGGGGAGGACCAGCCTGCAGCCGGCACCGGCCGCGTCGGGGTTGCCCGAGCACGAGCCGGCTGCTCTGGCCGCCGCGACCGCGCGGCCGGATCACGGCCCGGGGTGGCGCGCGACGGCTTCGGCTGCAGCACGGACAGAGTCGCCGTCGTCCCGTTCGCTGCGGCCGGCTGGCGTGCCCGGCCAGCCACCGGTGCCTGGGCCACCACCGGTTGCCGTGTCGCTGCTAACGCCTGTGTCGCTGCTAACGCCTGTGTCGCGGTGGGTGATTCAGGCCGTTTCGGGCCGGGCTGGGCGGCAGCGGGTAGGCGCTGCTGGCGGGGCAGCATGGCGGTGAGGCCGCCGCCCACGCTGGCTGCGCCGCCCACGCCGGCTGCGATGCGGACAGCGCCGGCGTAGTCGTCGAACCACAGGGGGCTGACCTGGACAACGGCGCCGGTGTGCGGGGCGTGCACCACTAGGCCGTTGCCGAGGTAGAGCGCGACATGGTGAATGCTCTGCCGGGTCGTGCCGGTCGCGAAAAAGACCAGGTCGCCGGGGAGCAGGTCGGCGACGGTGACCGCCCGGCCGACTGCCGCCTGGTCGGCGGCGACCCGGGGTAGTTCGAGCCCTGCGCTGCGGTAGGCGGCCTGCACCAGAGCTGAGCAGTCCCAGGTGTCAGGTCCGGTGGCGCCCCAGACGTAGCGATCTCCCAGGTGGGTCAGGGCGAAGCGCAGCGCCGCGACAGCAGCCGGTGAGGCACCGAGCCCGGCTGCCCGGTCGAGCTGCTGGCCGGCGTGCAGGCCCAGCACGACCTGGGAGACGTCGACCGGGTCAGCCGAGCCGGCGGCCGGTGCCGGCATCTGCCGCGCGGCAGCCGCGACCCGGGAAATGTTGGGCTTGTCTGGTCCCGCGGTCAGCGTCACCGACAAGCGAGGACGGGTCGTCTCGCCGCTGTCCCCGACAGGTCCCTGCGGTAGGGGCTGCGCGCCCAGTGCCAGCGGGTGGGCGTAGCCGACAGGCGTCGCCGCCAAAACGCCAGCTGCTAGCGGCCGGTCGGGTAAGGCCAGCAGCGCACAGCTCAGGCAGCCCAGTACGAGCCCGCCGCCGAGCCTGACGCGGGGGGAGGGACCGGTGGGAGGGGAGGGCATGGCACTCCTTGGTGTCGGTCGCGGGGCACGCGAACGTGATCGCGGGTTTCGGGCTCGCCTTGTTTGCCCGATGCAGGACCAGGGCGACAGCCACCTGCGCCGCACAGCCGGGCGCCGGCTTCCTGCCGAACGGGTGCGGCCCCGGCAGTGAGCACGTAGCCCTTCACCGGTGCTCGTCACCCAGGGTGGCAGCACGTTCACCTCATCCGAGGCTGGTCGGGCAGCGTTCATCTGCTGTTCGCCCGCCTCTTGCTGGTCGACCGGCCGGGGCCGACTACCAAAGGTGTTGCGCCGACTGTCGGGTCGGCCACCGGAGGAGGAATTGTGACACGTAGGCCGATCAAGCTCGGTGCACTGGTCAGCGCTGGAGCGTTAGCGGCGGTGATCGCACCCGCGACCGGTGCTGCAGCGAGCGCTGCGGCACCGGCTCCGGCCGTCTCCAGGCATGTGCTGGTGCTCTCGGTCGACGGGCTGCACCAGTCCGACCTGGCGTACTACGTCGCCCGCCATCCCCGGTCGGCTCTGGCGGCACTGGTCGCCGCGGGGACCGAGTACACCCACGCTCAGACGACGTTCCCGTCGGACTCGTTTCCTGGGATGGTCGCCCAGTTCACCGGCGGCGGTCCCGCGACCACCGGCGTGTTCTACGACGACACGTTCAACCACCAGCTGCTGCCCGCCGGCACGATCGACTGCCGCACCACCCCCGGTGGTGCAGAGGTGTCCTACACCGAAGCTGCGGACCGCTCCCAGAAACCGATCACCCTCGACGCCGGGCAGAAGCTGAAAGCTGCGGCGTTGACCGCGCTGCCGACAAACACCCTGGCCCAGACCCTGGCCGCGGCTGACCAGCAGCCCGGCGTCCCCGGGGCGTTGTCGCGGGCGATCCTGGCGATGACGCCGACGCCGCAGGCGCTGATCGACCCGGCCGCGCTGCCGGTCGACCCGGCCAGCTGCCTGCCGGTGTACCCGCACAGCTACCTGAAGGTCAACACCGTCTTCGAGGTCGCCCGAGCCGCCGGGCTGCGCACCGCCTGGTCGGACAAGCACCCCGCCTATGAGATCCTCAACGGACCGTCGGGAGCGGGGGTGCAGGACCTGTTCACCCCGGAGATCAACAGCGCCGCTGACGCCGCCGGCGACGACTTCACCAAGGACAACCGGCTGACCCAGGCGTACGACAGCACCAAGGTCGACGCTGTGCTGAACGAGATAGCCGGCAAGGACCATTCCGGCCGCCGCCGGCTGGGGACACCGGCAATCTTCGGGATGAACTTCCAGACCGTGTCCACGGCGCAGAAGCTGCCGGCCTCGGGCGCCATGGAAGGCGGCTACAACCCCGACGGCACCCCCAGCCCGCTACTGGCCCAGGCGCTGGACTACATCAACAGTGAGGTCGGGGCGATGCGGACCGCAATCCACCGCCAGGGCCTGGACGCCAGCACCACCATCATCCTGTCCGCCAAGCACGGCCAGTCACCCGAGAACCCGCTCTCGCTGCGCCGAGTCGACGACGGCCCGATCATCGACGGCATCAACGCCGCCTGGAAGTCGGCGCACCCCGCCGCCGCGCCGCTGGTGAGCTTCAGCACCGACGACGACGGGATGCTGCTGTGGCTCTCGGACCGCTCCAGCGCCGCCCTGGCCGCGGTGAAGGGCTACCTGTCCTCCCACAGCGCCCCTGCCAACCGGGACGGCGACCCCAAGGGCACGTTCAGCACCACAGTGCCGGAATCCGGGCTGGGCGCGGTCTACACCGGCACCGCAGCGGACGCCTTCATCGGCGCCAAGCCTGCTGACCCGCGGGTACCGGATGTGATCGGCCTCGCCCGCCAGGGTGTGGTCTACACCGGAGGTGTCGCGAAGATCGCCGAACACGGCGGGAACCACCCCGAGGACCGCAACGTCCCGCTGGTCGTCTCCGGCGCCGGTGCCTACCCCCGCACGGTCAGCACCAGCTCGGTGAACACCACCCAGATCGCGCCCAGCATCCTGCGCCTGCTCGGCCTGGACCCCCGAGCGCTGCAGGCGGTGCGCGCCGAGCACACCCGCGTGCTGCCGGTCCGGTGAGCGCCGACGGCACCACCAGCGACGGCATCACCAGTTACAGCATGACGAGCGACACCGGCGCGATGCCGTGCGGGCCGCCCCGGGTTGCGTGCCGGAGTGCCCGCTGATGGCAGCCGTGGTGGGTCACGTGGTGGTGTTCGTGCAGGAGAACCACACCACCGACAACTACTTCCCCTCGATGCGCGCCTGGGGCGCCAACGTCGCCGACGACGGGCCGACCCAGCCCAACCCGCCGGCCCACGACCAGCCACACAACCGGGCGGCCTACGCCAAATGGCTCGCGGCCCAGCAAGCCGGTCGGGCGACCCCGGCGACGCACTCCCAGTTCGACACCACCAGGGTGCTGCCGTACTACGCCTACCTGGCGGCGACGGGGGCGTTCCTGGAGAACCACTGCTCGGGGTTTGGTACCAACTCCACCCCCAACCACCTGCTGATCATCGGCGGCCAGAGCCCGACGCTGCGCAACCCGCCGCGAAGCGCCCCCCAGCCGGTCTGGGACATGCCCTCGGTCCTCGGGCACGCACAGGACCACGGGCTGAGCTGGAAGGCCTACACCGGCCGCTCGTCCTACCCGGTCGCCTTCTACGAACAGCTGCAAGGCTCACCCAACATCGTGCGCAGCGACCAGATCGTCTCCGACGCTGCCAACCTGCCGGCGCTGAGCATGGTCTGGCACGACAGCCCGTATGACGAGCATCCCGTCGCCGACGTCACCCTCGGCCAGGACAAGATCTGGCAGGCCGTCGACGCGGTCGTCGCCGCCGGGCACTGGGCTGACACCGTGTTCCTGGTGACCTGGGACGACTGGGGCGGCTGGGATGACCACGTCGCCACCCCGAATGTCGAGCACACCACCGATGGTGTGCAGCTCGCCTACGGCCCGCGGGTGCCGCTGCTGATGTTCGGCGGCCCGGTCTGCCCGGGGATCGACAGCCGCTGGAGCTCGCATCCCAGCATCGGCAAGACCGTACTGGACCTGCTCGGCCTGCCCCCGCTCGGCGTTCCCCGCCTCGATCAGGCATCCAGCCTGGCCGACTTGGTCGAGGCGGCCCGGTCCAACCCCGCACCACCAGCGTTTGGCAGCACGATCATCCAGCCGGCTGCGCCGCAGCCGGCACCGGCACCCGCCCCGGCCCCTGCTCCTCCGGTCAGTACTTCGACAGCTGTCGGACCGGTGATCCTGCGGGGCGGCGGGGCCCTGCCACCACCGAACGACCAGCCCGTCACGTAGCGGGCCGGGGGGGCCCAACGCTCGGACGGTCCCTCGAACGGTTCCCGGGCAGTTGAGCGGGGCCCGTCGAGCGACGGCGCTACGGCTGCTTACAGCCCGACAGCCGGCCTTTTCAGCTGGGTGAGCAGGTCGGAGCCGGTCCAGGTGGAGTTGACCAGGATGCGGCGCAGCGTGTGCAACGGTTCCTGCGGGTCCATCGACGTGTCCGAGAGCTGGAAGGCGGTGGCGTAGCCGGCTGTGCGCAGCGGCGCGAAGTCTGCGGTGTTCCACGCGCCGTAGGGGTAGGCGAAGTGCCGCACCGGCTTGCGCAGCACGTGCTCGAGCAGCTCCCGGGGCTGGTCGAACTGCACCGGGTAGTCAGCCGCGGTGTACTCGTCGGCCCGGTGGTGGTCCCAGGTGTGTGCCGCGACCGTCATCCCAGCAGCGTCGAGCCGGCGCAGGTCGTCGCGGCTCATCCACCCGGTCTTGCCCAGCACGACTGTCATGACGAAGAACGTGGCGGTCATCGACCGGCGGTCCAGCTGCGGCAGTCCTTCGCTGACCTGGCTGCCTTGGCTGTCATCGAAGCTGAGCAGCACCGGCCTCGGCGGTAGCCGCGCTCCGGTCGTCAGATGCGCCAGGTAGGAGTCGGGGGAGATGGTGTTGAAGCCGGCGCGAACGAGCGCGTCGAGCTGATCCCGAAACGCAGCCGGTGGGCAGATCAGCAGCCGGCGGGCGTAGCCGGCGTCGCTCGGCTGCCAGTCGCGCAGCTGGTGCCAGCACAGCACCGGCACTGTCGCCCGGCGGGCGATCACCACCGGGTCTTTCGTCGCCGCCAGCCGATGCGGCCGGGACCGGACACTCGACCGCCGCGACGCCGTCGGCGGCGGCCCAACCGACGGCCGGCCAGCGGGTTTCGGCGAGGCGGCGCATCCGGTGAGCAGCGTCGCAAGCCCTGCGACCGATCCGGCAATGACCTGACGACGGTCAACCCTTCTCGGGCCCACGAGGTTCTCCTTTCGCGAATCGATCACCGAAGTGCGCCCAGGCCGGGGTCGGCGCTGCGGTTGAGGGTCGCCAGCGATGGGGGAGCAACGTGCGGCAGCCGGAGCCCTCAAGGGCTCCGGCTGCCGGCCTTCCGGGTTGGTGGTCGGTCAGCCGCGGCGGGTGCGGGTGTAGGGCTGGCCGGTGGTGGTGTCCAGGTAGAGCTTGGCGTTGCGGTTGGGGTGGTTGAAGTCGAACATGTTGGTGATCGACCCCGCGAGCCGGTCGAAGGATCCGCTGATCCGCGGCAGGTGCCAGTTGTCCTCGATGAACTTGGGGATGGAACTGAGGTCGGTGCGGGTGGTCGACGTAGTTGGCCTTGGCCCAGGGTGAGATGACCAGCAGCGGCAGGCGGGGGCCGTAGCCGCAGCGCCCGTTCTGCCCGGCCAGCGGGCTGGCGGTGGTGGGGCCGCAGACGCCGGTGCCGTTCAGGAAGTCCTGCGGCCCGGGCGGGGCCTGCACCCCGGCAGTGTTCGACGGGTTGCGCACACCGCTGTAGACGTGGTCATAGAAGCCGTCGGAGTCGTCGTAGGCGACGACAACGGCGGTGCTTTTCCAGTCGGGGGTGTTCGGCAGGGCGTTGACCTCGCTGGTGATGAACTTCTGCTCATCCAGGGGGTCGGAGTAGGCGGCGTGACCGTCCTGGTAGCCGGGGGCCTTGAGGAAGCTGACCGCGGGCAGGTGCTCGGGTGAGAGGTAGCCGTGGGAGATGGCGCCGACCATGGAGTTGAAGTCGCTCATGTCGTACTGGTGGTTGGCGGTGTCGAACTGCGGGGGGCCGCCGGTGACGGTCTGGGTGTCGCGGCCGATCGCAGCCAGGCTGGCTGGTGGGAGGTGGTGCGGGTTGGCGGTCGAGGCGTAGTAGTTGAACGGCTCATGGTGGGCGATGTAGTCGTCCTTGTTGCCGTAGTTCGACCCGGTCCCGACCGGGCTGGTGCCGCCGGTCCCGCCGATTGCCGCGCCGACGGGGTGAACGGCGTTGCACAGCCCCTGGTCGGAGGCGGGTTTGGCGGCGAACTTGGCTTTGAACTGGTCGGGGGTGAAGGTTGCGGTCGGCTGGCCGGGGGCGGCGGCGGCGAAGCTGGTGGTGGGCCGCATGCCGCCTTGGAACCATCCCCAGCTCTGTCCGGCGGCGTTGAGCTTGTCGCCGATGTTCTGCCCGGTCAGGGAGGCGGCGTCGCGGGTGGAGCAGTCGTCGTAGTAGGGCTGGGCGTCCTCGATCAGCGAGGAGCCGCCCTTGCCGTCGCTGACCGTGTCGCCGTTGGTGTCCGCCCCGTTGATCCGCAGGCCGACGCCGCCGGTGTTGCCTGACGCCAGGTTGATCGCCCCGGGCGAGGACGGCCCGAAGGTGGTGCCGAAGGAGTTGTCGCTCATGGCGAAGTGCTGGGCGTAGTTCCACAGCCCGGTCACCGTGTTGCCGTCGTAGTAGTTCATGACGTCGCTTGGGGAGCACGCCTTGCCGGTGCCGCTGGTGCCTGAACCGGTGCCGACGGTGGTGACGAACTTGTCCATTTTCCCGCTGTCGAACGCCTTCTGCTCCCCGTTGTAGCTGTGGTCCTGGTCGCAGGTCAGCACGTCGGACAGGGTCGCGGGGTTCAGCCGGCGCGGGTTGACGCCGGCGCCGGCGGCGTCGCGGTTGGGATTGTTGGTCAGCAGGTTGCCCCGGCCGCCGGCGCCGCGGGTACGGAGCAGGTTGTTGACCTTCGGGGTCCGCCGGGCCGCAGCGAAGGGCTGCCCGGAGGTGTTGGCCGCCTTGGGGTAGGTCCCGAAGTAGTGATCGAAGGAGACGTTCTCCCCGAAGATGACCACCAGATGCTTGATCGGCGTTGTGGTTGCGCCCGCATGCGCCGGGGGCGTCTGCGCGGCGGCGAGGCCGGTCAGTTGCGGAGCCGTGACCAGAGCGGCTGAGCTCAGCAGAGCCAGCCCCGCTGCTCGCGTGCGATATCCGGACACGTGCACTCCTTGGTGGTAGTCGCGACGGGGCGGTCACCGCCGGTGCGTTCGTCACGGTATGGAGCGCGGGCAAACGGCAGGTGACGCGACAAGCGACGGCTACCCACCGCCCGGGAAACAGGTGGTGTACCGGCCCCAGCGGGCGTGCCCGCGGCAAAATGCTGTCAAGCTGCCCGCTCGGCTGTCAGCGAGCGGTAAGCGTAAAGCAGCAGGGCGGCGAGCGCGGCCCCCAGGACGTCCACGGCAATAGCCGCAAGAATTTCAACCATGATTTCTCCAGAGATCGCGTGATCGGCTACGCGGGCAGGTCATGGTTTGAGAATCGGCTGCCGGCAGCATTGGTAGGGCGTCGTTGCGGCGGACGGGAGGTGAACGGCAGTACAACCCTGGCCGCGCACCCCGCTACCGGCAAAGCTTCAGGCCGGGCATTGGTCCGGGGTGCCACCACTGCCTTGCCTTGCGAGGACAGGCGGCAGGTCTTAGAAGCCGGACGCCGACAAAGAGCAGGGGAGTCAGTGGCCCGGGCGCTGCCCGGAACAGCTGAGCGCTCAGCCCGCCCCTTGCCCTCCCGGGACGATATCGACGAATGGCAAGGCTGCCAGCCCCACGAACCGAGGCTGCCGGCTTCCGCTGGTGGCTCAATGCTGATAGACGTACGGGGGACCCGGACCAACGACGAGCACCCGCCGATATCCGCGGCCGACTCACGCACCCGGCCCCGGCGGCACAACGGGCCGAGGCGGGCCTGCTCGTACGCTCACCTGAGCCCCCGTCGGCCTGGGTCGGGCGCCAGGCCGGACATTCGCCGGCCACCTGGGTAGGAGGAAGGGGAGCGCGACGTGCGCGACGTGCTGCTGGTCCTGGCAGTCTTCCTGGCCTGCGCGGTGGAGGCGGTCGAGGCGCTGACGATCGTGCTGGCGGTCGGGGTGAGCCGCGGCTGGCGCTCCGCGCTGCAGGGCGTCGCAGCGGGCCTGCTCGCCCTCACGGCAATCGTCGCCGCGCTCGGTCCGGCGCTGACCCTGGTTCCGCTGGACGCGCTGCGCCTGGTCGTCGGCGGACTGCTACTGGTGTTCGGGCTGGGATGGCTGCGCAAAGCGATCCTGCGCGCGTCCGGGTTCAAGGCTCTGCACGACGAGGACGCCATTTACGTCCGCCAGTTGGCAGCAGCCCGCGGCGCGGGACGGACCCGGCGCGCCTTGGTCGAGGACTGGTATGCCTTCACCCTGTCGTTCAAGGGGGTGCTGCTCGAGGGCCTGGAGGTCGCGTTCATCGTCATCACCTTCGGATCCAACCAGGGCAGTATCGCGCTGGCGGCGCTCGGCGCCGCGGTCGCCGTCGGTGTCGTCACCCTCGCGGGCGTTGCCGTCCGGGCTCCGCTGGCCCGGGTTCCGGAGAACACGCTCAAGTTCGCAGTCGGGGTGCTGCTCACCTCCTTCGGTACCTTCTGGGGTGCTGAAGGAGCCGGAGCCCGGTGGCCGGGTAACGACGCGGCGCTGCTGGGTGTGATCGTCGTTGTCGCGCTCACCTGCCTGCTCTACACAGCGTTGCTGCTCCGCCTCCGCACCCGCCGCCGCGCCGCGCCGCGCCGCTGGCATCGGCTCAACCAGCCGAGGTGCTCTGATGGGGACGCTGGTCGGCTGGCTGCGCGGCTTCGGCGCGTTCTGGTGGGACTTCATCGTCGGTGACGACTGGCGCGTCGCCGCCGGTGTGGCCGCAGCACTGGTCGTGACGGGCGTGCTCGCCCGTACAGCAGTGCCGGCCTGGTGGTTGCTGCCGCTCGCCGTTCTGACCCTGCTCGGGGTGTCACTGGCGACCGCGGTCCGGCCCGCCGGTAAAACATAACCGGCGCCAAGTTCGACGAGGTCGTCGACGGCGCCCCCTGCCGCTCGGCGTGCAGCAGGGTCCGGTCGCCTCCTGCTGGTCAAGCCCGAAACCCTCCCCTGACCAGCACAAACGCGACCGCCGGTAATATTAGTTATGTCAAGTAATGCGGTGCGGATGTCATCTGCTGCACGACTTGACCTCCTCCGCTGCGACCTGGTTGGCCAGCGGCACTGGGGTAGGCGGTAGGCCGGGGACCAGTCGCGCCACACGAGCTTCCTGAGGGGTGTTCACGTGCCCGCGGCAGTTTCGCCTCATAGCAGGGCGTTTACACTGATGCGAACAGGCGTTCGAGCTGTTGGGCGGGTAAGACGGCCTGTCCTGACCACGTCGTGACCTCCGCAATAGCCGGTCACATCGGCTCGCCGGCATGTGGTCGCGACGCCCGGAGCCTGGAGGGCTGGACGCGCCGGGAGTCGACCCGCGACTGCCCGGGACTGCTAGAAGATGCAGCCAGACAGTGGACAAGGAGCGCAGCAGTGACAGTGCCCGGCAGCGGCCAGCAGCTCGTCGTCTTCTTGCTGTTCGTGCTGCCCGGGTTCGTCTACCAGGCAGCCCGCAGCCGGCTACGCGGACCCGTCCCGGACGACGCCAGCGCGACCAACCGGGTCCTGCGGGCGCTCGGCGTCAGCGCCGGACTGGCCTCGCTGTACGCGATCGCCGTCGGTCCCTACCTCCTGCACCTGGCACGGGTGCAACCTGTGCCCGGCCGAACAGGCGACGGCGCCGGGCTGCTCGCCCACCCCCGGCAGACCGGTGCCCTCGCCTTGGTACTCGTGTTCGCCATACCGACCCTGCTCGCCGCGGCGGACTACTGGCGGCTGCGCCGCGGACTCACCTTCCGGTTGGCCTACGACCCGACCCCACGAGCGTGGGACTTCGCCTTCCGCGACATCGAACCCACCTACGTCCGGATCCTGACGACCGACGGCACCTGGCTCGGCGGCTGGTACGGCGAAGACAGCTTCGTCTCCAGCTATCCCGAACCTCGTGAGATCTTCATCCAGACAGCACACCTGATGACCGAAGACGGCACCATCGGCGCCGAGCTGCCCGGAAGCAACGGCCTGTACGTCCGTTGCGACGATGTGCGAGCCGTCGAGTTCGTCGACGGAACAGATCAGGTGCACACTGGAGATGGCAAGGGCGGCGCCAGCCGTAGTGGCGACGCCGAGAAGGAGGTCAGCCGTGGCGACGACGCGCAGTAAAGCCCCCTGGGTCGCTCCTCGAAGCGGCGGCTACAGCGCCGTCCCGAGCGGGACAACCAAGAACGGCAGCGTCCAGCCAGCCTCTGCCACGTGGAGCAGCAAGAACGCCAACGGCCACAGCACCGCCAAGCCCTCACCTCCGGCCGGCCGGGCCTCCGCCAGCGCTGCGCACAACAGCGCCGCCGCGTGACGGGCCAGCGCGACAACTACGGCTACCCGTCACGGTCCTTCGCGGCAGCACGTCCCGTGAGCGAAGACAAAGGGCTGCGGCCACAGCCAGCTACAGGTCCCAAGCCCCCTCCCCCAC
>JAABUU010006331.1_pt1 | contig 12750 bp, 11 predicted proteins | sample 5559301 | NCBI WGS metagenome assembly JAABUU01 (sample SAMN10711884, study PRJNA513360) | rock metagenome | isolation source: Antarctica rocks | place: Antarctica: Victoria Land, Richard Nunatak white
CGCTCCTCTGCCGCCTTGCGCGGCCGTCCCCCCCGCCCCCACGTCGCCATCACTCCCCCCGCTCTTTCTCCCGCCGTGGCGGTCTTGTGTGAAACACTACCGCGTTTATCGGGTGGGAGCAAGGTATGTTTTGCATGCTGCAAAACTCCTGGCCCCTCGCTCCGCTCGGTGCCTCACCGCCCCTACAACCCCACCGCGCCGGCGTTCCCGACGACCTGGACGAACGCGATAACCTGCCCTGCGTCCCTTGAGCGCGCCAGGAGCCGCCAGGAGGCGCTTATAGCCCCGAAGGCCCACTGGCGCCGTCAGGAACGCCCTAGCGCCTCCTGGTGCCCGTCACGCGGCCTAGGGGCGACCGTCTAGGACGCGTTGAGCGCCACGCCCCCGCGCGCGCCCCGCGTCCCCCGTCTAAGGTCCGATACACCGCTAGTATCGGCCGCCAGAATAGACGTGGGGTTGATAGTGTTGATAGTAAGGGGCTTAACATTCGGGACACGCTAGCGAGGCTCCGCCTCAGACCGACGAGATATATGCGACGCGAAAACTTGACTCAATCGCATCATGTTTCGGCCCTATAGCGAAGCTAGCCGACGACCCGCCCGCTCAATCGCCCATGTGCGGCACCCCCCAGAGATCCTGAGACTCGCGTTGATAGGTCTCTTTCAGGTCGTCGACGAGCATGTGTGCGTTAGGGATGAAGTAGAACCAGGGCAAGCCTTGTTGTTCGAGGTTGGGCTCATGCGGCTCATAGTAGTCGCCCGTGCCATGGATAGGATCGAGCCTGACGCACATGCAGGGCATAGGCTCCCCTTTCGACGACCGGACGCTCTGCACCGGATAGCCACAATAGCCCGACCCATCGGGCCGATGACGCCAGAAGAAACAGAAGTCCTGGGGGCATACTCCCGCTGGAGGCTTGGTGGTTGGGTCCCAAGTTCTCATATTTTGGCTTATCACTACCCAGTGTTGACAGGGATGCACGCAAGAACAGGCCCTATCAGGGGCAGAAAAGGGCACAAAAAAAGAGCCGCGGCGCGTGGCCTGGCTCAAACTGACCCTTTCAGTATATCATCTCGTGGCCTCGCTTGTCCAGGGATTACCCGTACGGCAATGCTTACATTACAGGCGCTAGAAAGGGATTGCACCCCCACCAAGCGCGAACACCGCACACATTGTGATCAGCGCCGCTGTCGCTAAACCTCGTGTGCTAAGGCGGCTCCAGTCGCCCTTCGGGCGTGCCCGCGACGCAGCGAAAGTCAGGATCGCTGCGCCCAGACGATAGTGTCGATGTGCAGGCCCAGAAATTCGGAGAGAGGTGAGGGCGGGAGGGCTAGCCTGGATTATTCATGAAAACATTTATCGACATGGATTGGCTGTTGATGGCGGCTTTCGCAGGTCCCAGAGCCCACTCTGGGTGCCAAAATCGGTTCTGGAGCCGATTCAGCGGCCCAAAAGGATGAATATGCAGCTAGATGTGGCCGAACTGATTAGACAGAAATGCTCATGAAGAATCCAGGCTAGGGGCGCGTCGATGAGCAGGACGCCTAACGGAACACAGCCGATACCAAGACCACCAAGATAGGCGAGGCGCCGTCGTGCAGCAAGCGTCATGAGAGCGGAAGATGTTCCCTACCCAGAACGGGCCGAAAAAAGGCATAAAAAAAGAGCCTCGGCGCGTCGCCTGGCTCAAACTGACCCTTTCAGTATATCATCTCGCAGCCTGGGTTGTCCAGGTCACGAAATCACCACGGCGTGGGGTCGAGGTAATGGCGACTCAGGTCGGATAGGTTGGGAATCCAACGTTCTAGTAGAGTGGCCAAGTCTCGGTCGTTGGCTGCGGAATAGCTCTCATCCACGGTTAGCCCGACCACGTCCCAATCCGCTGGATAGTCCTCGACTCGGCGGTGGATCTCTCGGTACCGGACGGTGAAAGCGTCGATGGGATCATCGGTCACACCGTAGCGGAGAAGAACGGGCTCAAGCCCCCATTCCTGATGCTCCAGTCGCCCTTTGGCGGGATTGAGAACGGGAAACACCTCGACCCAGGCCCGATGCTCAGGGTGTCGTGCCGTCACTTCGACGGACACCTCACGCCCATCATGCAACCTGTTGAGCACGGCCAGCGGAACATTCATAGGGTTGGCCTATACAGCGTTGATCCTGCACATAGTAACCAGCATACCCCACTCACGGTGTGACACAGCGTGGAGAAAAGGGGGGCTGGCGGCTCTGGCTATGTGTAGTAGATGGCGCGCGGCTGTACGTCGGGAGCGAAACGCGGTACACTCGGGGCAAGCTTTGTGGGGGTGTCCCGCAAAAGAGCGACGCTCCGCGCCGTGTGCCGATTTCTTTGCCGGAATAGCACACGATGCGGAGCGTCACAAACCCTACCGAGGTCTGCTATGAGTCTATCGAGTGTACCCGCGTCCGTCAATCCCTCATCCGTCCGTCCCCTCGCGCAGGTGGCCAATCGCTACCCCCTCCCGGTCCTCGCCCACGGCTATACCCCCGCGCCCAACCTCGTGCGGCAGGCCTGGCCCACGCTCGGCGCGACCTACGCCGCCTACTTCCTCTACGAAACAATCATCTCCTACCAACGCACCACCGCACCGCCGGCGATCTACGTGGACCAGCTCGCCGCCGATCTCCAAATCAACCCGCGCCGCATCCGGGCGCTGACCGCGCAGCTCGTCGGCCGGGGCCTGCTCGTCGTCGGCCGCGCGCTCGACGGCCGCAACCTCTACGACTTTCGGCCGCTCTATGCCCACGTCGAGGCCTGGGCGCAGTCCACTGCGGAGGTGCGCGACCACGACCGCCCGCCGGCGCCGCCTTCGTGCAGCGACGACACCAAGGCGGCGCTTTCCGTCCGGGCAAACGGACGGAAACCAGCCGCCTACGAAGAGCCTAACAATTTTCGTCTCGATTCGAGACCCCCTACCCCCTGTGATGGACATGAGAACCCTGACGCCGCGGACCCGGACCGCCAGGCCGTCGCCGCGGTCGTCGCCTCCCTCGGGGCCAAGTTAGGCGACGTGGCCCCGCGCTCGAGCGTGACGCGGGCGCTCCGGGCCTTCGAGGTGTCAGGCCTGACCGCCGCCGTGTTCGTGCAACTCGCCCACGAGGCCGGCCACATCACCCAGCGCCGCCGGCATAAGGCGCCCCCGATCGCGCGGCCTATGGCCTACTGGTTCGACGTGTTGCGCATCCTTCTCGACGACCAGGCCGCGCAGGACACGCCGCCGGCGAGCTCACCCCCCGCACGACGGCCGCGCGTGACAACCACGGTCTACAGCTGCGAGGCATCCCCCGCGTCCGTACCAGTATCGGTATCCCCCGCGCCAGAGCAGACGGCCGACGCGTGGGGCGAGATCCGGGCCGAGATCGCGCGGGAGGTGACGCCCGAAAACTACGCCCGCTGGTTCCTGCCGACGCACCAGCTCGACCAGGCCGGCGACGTGCTCACCGTGGTGATCACTGGCACGGAAACTCCCGCCTTTCATCAGCAGTGGCTCGACCGCCGCCTTCGGGGCCTCATCGAGCGGTGCGCCGCGCGCGTGCGGCCGGGGCTCCAGCTCGCCTTTGTGGTCGAGGCCTGCGCCCTTCCTGGTGGCCCTGTTGACGGTGCCCGATGAACGGAGGACACTATACCCATGACCGTACAACACACCTACCCCTCAGGCCCTATCGCGCCGTGGGCCGAGATCGTGCCCCACATGCCACCGATGACCGTGGACGAGCTACACGCCATCCCCGACGATGGGTGGGCGTATGAATTGGTGCAAGGAGTCCTTGTTCGTATGCCATTAAGCGGCTTCGGCGCGTCAAGTATTGGCCTTCTCCTAGGCGCGGAGTTGACCGTCTACGTGAAGAAACAGGGCTTAGGGCGCGTGACGGGCGAGCAGGGCGGCTATCGCCTTGACCCCGCCCACCCGCGCGACACAGAGCTAGGACCCGACTACGCCTTTGTCCGCGCGGATCGCCTGCCACCGCGCACGTCGCCGGAGTATATGAAGGCCCTACAGCTGGCCCCCGACCTTGCCATTGAGGTGGTGTCTGAGAACCAGTATGCACCCGGGATGGCCGCGAAGGCGAAAACTTACCTGTCCTTTGGAACGCGCCTGGTGTGGGTGGTCTGGCCGCGCTACGAGCGCGTGGACGTGTGGCACCCTAGCGATGAGACGCCCACCGCTTTGGGTGTGGACGACACCCTAGACGGCGAGGACGTGGTACCGGGCTTTACCTACCCTATTGCCGATCTCTTTATCTAGCTCTAGCGTCTGTCGCCCGTCATTGGCCTGGTACTATTCCCCTCATGATGACCGAGAGCACGCACACAGGCAGTCATGACTGCCTAGACAGTCAGTCAGCCACCGTCTTAGACGGTCATGACTACACCCTGAGCGTTGATGAAGCTGCTGCTATTCTTGGGAAGTCAGTCGAGACGGTCAGGCGCTATGCCCGCTCAGGACGCCTATCGAGTATGCGTGTGCAGGGCGACCGGATCATCGAATATCGCTTCCGACCCGATGATCTCCAAGGCGGTCACGCGGTCATAGGCGGGCAGGCGGGTAGCCAGTCAGTCATGCCCGCCAAGGCAGACGGTTACACAGATGACCGCCTTATGACCGCTTCAACCATGGAACGGGTGATAGCTCCTCTTCTTGCAAGCGTTCGTGATGCCCTTCAAGCAAATGAGCGACTAACGAGGCAGCTCACGGGGCTTGCCGCAGAGAAGGAAGAACTCGCGGGGCAGCTCGCCGGTAAAGACGCGCTTATCGTGGAGCTACGCCGTCAGCTTGCCGCTCAGGTCACAGCGATCGCGCCGCCCATCTCGCCGGAATCAGAGGAACCGGTAGGACGGCAAAACCCGCCACGTCGCCCACGATCCCTCTTGGGTCAGCTTGCTGCCCGCGTTGCCGCGCGGCTAGGCTAATGGACTGCTATCGGGAGGAGCGCATCCACCGCAATCACGATGCCGCAGAAGCACCCTATCCAGCCGCGCGCATGGAGGCTCGACACACGCCCCCCAGGGGAGAAAAAGGGTGTTTGACAGCCGTCACGCAGGTTTTCTATAATACTTGCGTAACGGCCTAAAAGGGGGGTAGAAATGGCGGTTAAGCAGAAGCGTATCAAGTGCGCCCGGTGCGGTGAGCGTGAGACAGTGATGAGGGGGGAGCGGGGGCCGGTGTCGATCTACTGCGACCTCTGCCGCGATGAGGTGAAGCGCGAGCAGAACGCGTTGCGCGCCCAGGCGTACCGCCAGCGCAAGGCGAGCTATCGGGGGGTAGTGCGTTGAACGCACCACCCCCGACCGGGCCGCGGATTTCGTAGGTAGTACCGAGAAGCGATGACTACCCATGACATTGATCCAATCACGGGCCTGCTACGTCGTGTTGGTTTCCTGACCCATCTGGATGAGCACCTTGCCCTGGCACGTCAAAGCGGTGGGCCAGTGGCCGTACTTGCCCTAGATGTTGATCACCTCGCGTACGTTAACTACTACTTTGGTCCAGCAGCGGCTGAAGCTGCCCTTGGCATGGTGGCGACCGTATTACGGGCGCGGGTTCACCAGGGCATCCTCGCGCGTTTCGGAGGCGACGAATTCTACGCCATCCTCCCCCACGTCGCGCTCGCCGACGCCTTGATCGTGGCGGAGCGTGTGCGACAGGCTGCGGTCACGATTGATCTCGACGATCCCTCCCCTGGGGTGCCACCGCGCTGCTTGAGTTTCTCGCTGACCGTTGTTGCCTGTCCAGAGCATGGGCATGAGGCGCGGAGGTTACTGGCGCTTATCGAACAAGGATTGATGGCAGCGAAGCGCCAGGGCCGTGATACGGTCTATCGCTTCCCCTAGAGTATGTGGACTGCCAAGGCCACGGTTCGGATCTCGACAACGGGCCGGCTGCGATCTCCTGCTACTGGGGCTTTGCCCATAAAGTCGACCATGGCCGAACAGTTGTCGGCCTCATTCAAACAGTCCGAATGACATCCCATTCAAGCTGGTTTAGTGGATATCGTTCGGAAAAAGTTAGAACGCATGTACTTTATGGGCAAAGCCTGCTACTGGGAAAGAGGATCGCGCGCCTGGCTCCTAGCCCCTGTCTTTTCCCGGTAGCCAGCGCCGGCAAGAGGCGCTACACTGGGGCCAGGGCGGCGGCTCCGGCGAGGCATTTGGGGCAAATGTGGACTCACTCTACATTTTGTCGGGCGCGGGGCGCCCTCAAAATATTCCGTTCGCCGTCCCGCCCCTGCGAGTAGGCCCATAGGGGCCGGTGATGGGGCATGCGGAGACGCGCGTTTCCACGACGGAGGGCGGCCGCTAGGGAGGGGCAGGGATGGCCAGGTACGCGGTGCTGCGCATTGCCAAAGTCAAGACGATGGGCCACGTCGCCGGGCTCGGCCTGCACGTCGAGCGGGAACGGGAAACGCGCAACGCCGACGAGGCGCGCCGGTAGGAGAACGAGCGGCTGGCCGGGACGGGCGACTGGTGCGCCGACGTCGAGCGGCGCCTGGCCGACGCGCCCACGATCCGTAAGAACGCGGTGCTAGCCATCGAGCACGTCATGACCGCCTCGCCGGAGTACTTCGGCGAGGGCAGCGCGCGCGAGCAGGCGCGCCGCCTGGCCGACTGGCGCGACGCGAGCATGGCCTGGCTACGCGAGACCTACGGGCGTGACAATGTGGTGGCGGCCGTGCTGCACCGCGACGAGCTCACCCCGCACATCCAGGCCCTCGTGATCCCGATCGACGACCACGGCCGGCTCAACGCGCGCGGCTTCATCGGCGGGGAGCGCGGCCGCCTGAGCGCACTGCAGGACAACTACCACGAGGCCGTGGGGCGGCTGGGGCTCGAGCGCGGGGTCCGGGGGAGCGTCGCCGAACACCAGACGGTGCGCGAGTTCTACGCCGCGCTCAAGGAGGGGCCGCGGATCGCCCGCGAGGAGATCGCGCAGGCGGTGCGGGTTGAGGAGCCGGGGCATGTGGTGACGCGGCCGCACGCCTTCGCCGAGGAGCAGCAAGCCAAGATCGTCGAGCAGGTGATGCCGGTGGTGTGGACGCTGGGCATGCGGGCGGACGAACTGGCGCGCCAGGTGGCCCAGCAGGAGCGGCAGATCACGGCGCTAAACCAGCAGCTAGAGCGCACTACGCGCGATCTGAGGGCGCTGGCGGCGCAGGTGCGGCAAGTGGAGCTGCGGGAGGTCATCGAACGCCTAGGGGGCGTCAGGGACCGCCAGGACGGCCATGTGTGGCGGCTCGACGGCGACCACATCAACATCACCGGCGAGAAGTTCTATAACCACGACCGGCAGCGGGGCGGCGGCGGGGCTATCGACCTGGTGATGCACGCAACCGGCTATGACTTTAAGCAAGCGGTGGGGTGGCTGCGCCACGAACATAGCGCGGAGCTGGCCGTGGCCGCGGCGACGCACCACGGCGCGCGGGAGGCCCAGGAGATCGCCGCGCGGGAGGCGCGCCCGCCCTTCGTGCCGCCCCAGGAGGACCGGGCGCGGTGGAACCAGGTGCGCGACTACCTGACCGACGTGCGCGCGCTGCCGGAGCGCCTGGTCGACGAGTTGCACAAAGAAGGGACGCTCTACGCCGACGGCCGCGGGAACGCCGTCTTTCTGCGCCGTGACCATGCGGGCCACACGACCGGGGCCGTCCTGCGCGGCACGGAGCCGGGGAGCGACTACAAGGGGCTGGCGGCGGGGACGCGGCGCGATGCGGGCCACTTCAGCCACACGACGCCGGCGACGGGGGAGAGTTGGGGGCAGCGCCCGACGCTAGTGCTCGCCGAGTCGCCTATCGACGCGCTCTCGTGGCAGGCCGCCCGTGCGCCTGGGCGCCTCTCGTCGGGGCCGCTTACGGTCATCTCAACAGACGGGGTCGGGGCCTTGCCCTGGCGCGAGATCGTGGCCACGCAGCAGGCCGGCGGGGTAGTGCGCGTGGCGACGGACCACGACCGCGCCGGCGAACGCATCTGGCAGGAGTTGAGCAACCGCTACCCGTCCGAGGTGGACTTCGGGCGGCTGGTGCGCGAGCGGCCGGCGCTCAAGGACTGGAACGACGACCTGCGCTTCCCGGCCCAGGCCGAGGAGGTGCGGGAGCGCGAGCGGGGCGCGGCGCGGCAGCGTGAGGCGGAGCGGCGCGCCCAGGAGCAGGAGCGGGAGGCCTCCCGGCAGCGGGCGCAGGAGCAGCAACGCAACCAGGGACAAGGCCGCAGCAACTGGGATCATGACCGCTAAGATGGGGGAGTGAAGCACGATGATTCGACGTAAACGCATCATTCTCGGGGTGATCGGGCTGGTGATCCTATGGGTCGTAATCAACGTGGTGCAGGCGTTACAGGCGAATAACTGGCTTCAGCCGCGCGTCACACAAGCGGACGTAAGGCAGCAGATCCAGCATGGGCTACCGATGGGGTCAACGGAGCGGCAGACGATTGACTTCCTCCATAAAATTGGTGCCCAAACTGACACGTCGTCGTACTCAAATCGGGGAGTCATCAGTACCGACGAGTTTGAGCACAAAGACCCGAATGGGCGGACCCTCACCGCCGGTTTTCCCAACGCCTATCCCGGCCTTATCGGCTCTGGTGGAATCTATATGAAGTTTGGTTTTAACGCTAAAGGGCACTTGACGCGCTACGACCTGCGCGACGTGTATACGAGTCTCTAACGTCCCAAAACCTGCCCTGGCTCCCGATAGACCGGGCGTATCACCCCTCAGAAGGGGGCCGGGAAGGGCCAAAAAGGGCACAAAAAAAGAGCCTCGGCGCGGGGCCTGGCTCAAACTGACCCTTTCAGTATATCATCTCGTGGCCTGGCTTGTCCAGGTCACACTCTGCTGACGCTGCACATAGTAACTAGCGTACCCCTCTAAACGGTGTGAAATAGCGTGGGGGCGTGGCGCTGGTCTCTAGCTATGTGCAGTAATGGGCGTGCGGCTGTACGCCGGGGGAGAAAAGCGGTACACTCGGAACAAGCTTTGTGGGGGTGTCCTGCAAAAGAGCAACGCCCCGTGTCATGTGCCGATTTCTTAGCGGGAATAGCACACGACGCGGAGCGTTACAAACCGACTGAGGTCTGCTATGAGTCTATCGAGTGTGCCCGCGTCCGTCAATCCCTCATCCGTCCGTCCCCTCGCGCAGGTGGCCAATCGCTACCCCCTCCCGGTCCTCGCCCACGGCTATACCCCCGCGCCCAACCTCGTGCGGCAGGCTTGGCCCACGCTCGGCGCGACCTACGCCGCCTACTTCCTCTACGAAACGATCATCTCCTATCAGCGCGGCGCCGCCCCGCCGGCGATCTACGTGGACCAGCTCGCCGCCGATCTGCGAATCAACCCGCGCCGCATCCGGGCGCTGACCGCGCAACTCGTCGGCCGGGGCCTGCTCGTCGTCGGCCGCGCGCTCGACGGCCGCAACCTCTACGACTTCCGCCCCCTCTATGCCCACGTCGAGGCCTGGGCACAGTCCACCGAGAGCGTGGCCGACGACGACCGGCCGCCGACGCTGCCTTCGTGCAGCGACGACACCAAGGCGGCGCTTTCCGTCCGGGCAAACGGACGGAAACCAGCCGCCTACGAAGAGCCCAAGAATTCTCGTTTCGATTCGAGACCCCCTACCCCCTGTGATGGACATGAGAACCCTGACACCGCGGACCCGGAGCGCCAGGCCGTCGCCGCGGTCGTCGCCTCCCTCGGGGCCAAGTTAGGCGACGTGGCCCCGCGCTCGAGCGCGACACGGGCGCTCCGGGCCTTCGAGGTGTCAGGCCTGACCGCCGCCGTGTTCGTGCAACTCGCCCACGAGGCCGGCCACATCACCCAGCGCCGCCGGCATAAGGCGCCCCCGATCGCGCGGCCTATGGCCTACTGGTTCGACGTGTTGCGCATCCTTCTCGACGACCAGGCCGCGCAGGACACGCCGCCGGCGAGCTCACCCCCCGCACGACGGCCGCGCGTGACAACCACGGTCTACAGCTGCGAGGCATCCCCCGCGTCCGTACCAGTATCGGTATCCCCCGCGCCAGAGCAGACGGCCGACGCGTGGGGCGAGATCCGGGCCGAGATCGCGCGGGAGGTGACGCCCGAAAACTACGCCCGCTGGTTCGTGCCGACGCACCAGCTCGACCAGGCCGGCGACGTGCTCACCGTGGTGATCACTGGCACGGAAACTCCCGCCTTTCATCAGCAGTGGCTCGACCGCCGCCTTCGGGGCCTGATCGAGCGGTGCGCCGCGCGCGTGCAGCCGGGGCTACAACTGGCCTTTGTGGTCGAGGCCTGCGCCCTTCCTGGTGGCCCTGTTGACGGTGCCCGATGAACGGAGGACACTATACCCATGACCGTACAACACACCTACCCACCAGCCTCTATCGCGCCGTGGGCCGAGATCGTGCCCCACATGCCACCGATGACCGTGGACGAGCTACACGCCATCCCCGACGATGGGTGGGCGTATGAATTGGTGCAAGGAGTCCTTGTTCGTATGCCATTAAGCGGCTTCGGCGCGTCAAGTATTGGCCTTCTCCTAGGCGCGGAGTTGACCGTCTACGTGAAGAAACAGGGCTTAGGGCGCGTGACGGGCGAGCAGGGCGGCTATCGCCTTGACCCCGCCCACCCGCGCGACACAGAGCTAGGACCCGACTACGCCTTTGTCCGCGCGGATCGCCTGCCACCGCGCACGTCGCCGGAGTATATGAAGGCCCTACAGCTGGCCCCCGACCTTGCCATTGAGGTGGTGTCTGAGAACCAGTATGCACCCGGGATGGCCGCGAAGGCGAAAACTTACCTGTCCTTTGGAACGCGCCTGGTGTGGGTGGTCTGGCCGCGCTACGAGCGCGTGGACGTGTGGCACCCTAGCGATGAGACGCCCACCGCTTTGGGTGTGGACGACACCCTAGACGGCGAGGACGTGGTACCGGGCTTTACCTACCCTATTGCCGATCTCTTTATCTAGCTCTAGCGTCTGTCGCCCGTCATTGGCCTGGTACTATTCCCCTCATGATGACCGAGAGCACGCACACAGGCAGTCATGACTGCCTAGACAGTCAGTCAGCCACCGTCTTAGACGGTCATGACTACACCCTGAGCGTTGATGAAGCTGCTGCTATTCTTGGGAAGTCAGTCGAGACGGTCAGGCGCTATGCCCGCTCAGGACGCCTATCGAGTATGCGTGTGCAGGGCGACCGGATCATCGAATATCGCTTCCGACCCGATGATCTCCAAGGCGGTCACGCGGTCATAGGCGGGCAGGCGGGTAGCCAGTCAGTCATGCCCGCCAAGGCAGACGGTTACACAGATGACCGCCTTATGACCGCTTCAACCATGGAACGGGTGATAGCTCCTCTTCTTGCAAGCGTTCGTGATGCCCTTCAAGCAAATGAGCGACTAACGAGGCAGCTCACGGGGCTTGCCGCAGAGAAGGAAGAACTCGCGGGGCAGCTCGCCGGTAAAGACGCGCTTATCGTGGAGCTACGCCGTCAGCTTGCCGCTCAGGTCACAGCGATCGCGCCGCCCATCTCGCCGGAATCAGAGGAACCGGTAGGACGGCAAAACCCGCCACGTCGCCCACGATCCCTCTTGGGTCAGCTTGCTGCCCGCGTTGCCGCGCGGCTAGGCTAATGGACTGCTATCGGGAGGAGCGCATCCACCGCAATCACGATGCCGCAGAAGCACCCTATCCAGCCGCGCGCATGGAGGCTCGACACACGCCCCCCAGGGGAGAAAAAGGGTGTTTGACAGCCGTCACGCAGGTTTTCTATAATACTTGCGTAACGGCCTAAAAGGGGGGTAGAAATGGCGGTTAAGCAGAAGCGTATCAAGTGCGCCCGGTGCGGTGAGCGTGAGACAGTGATGAGGGGGGAGCGGGGGCCGGTGTCGATCTACTGCGACCTCTGCCGCGATGAGGTGAAGCGCGAGCAGAACGCGTTGCGCGCCCAGGCGTACCGCCAGCGCAAGGCGAGCTATCGGGGGGTAGTGCGTTGAACGCACCACCCCCGACCGGGCCGCGGATTTCGTAGGTAGTACCGAGAAGCGATGACTACCCATGACATTGATCCAATCACGGGCCTGCTACGTCGTGTTGGTTTCCTGACCCATCTGGATGAGCACCTTGCCCTGGCACGTCAAAGCGGTGGGCCAGTGGCCGTACTTGCCCTAGATGTTGATCACCTCGCGTACGTTAACTACTACTTTGGTCCAGCAGCGGCTGAAGCTGCCCTTGGCATGGTGGCGACCGTATTACGGGCGCGGGTTCACCAGGGCATCCTCGCGCGTTTCGGAGGCGACGAATTCTACGCCATCCTCCCCCACGTCGCGCTCGCCGACGCCTTGATCGTGGCGGAGCGTGTGCGACAGGCTGCGGTCACGATTGATCTCGACGATCCCTCCCCTGGGGTGCCACCGCGCTGCTTGAGTTTCTCGCTGACCGTTGTTGCCTGTCCAGAGCATGGGCATGAGGCGCGGAGGTTACTGGCGCTTATCGAACAAGGATTGATGGCAGCGAAGCGCCAGGGCCGTGATACGGTCTATCGCTTCCCCTAGAGTATGTGGACTGCCAAGGCCACGGTTCGGATCTCGACAACGGGCCGGCTGCGATCTCCTGCTACTGGGGCTTTGCCCATAAAGTCGACCATGGCCGAACAGTTGTCGGCCTCATTCAAACAGTCCGAATGACATCCCATTCAAGCTGGTTTAGTGGATATCGTTCGGAAAAAGTTAGAACGCATGTACTTTATGGGCAAAGCCTGC
>JAABUU010006334.1_pt1 | contig 12743 bp, 8 predicted proteins | sample 5559301 | NCBI WGS metagenome assembly JAABUU01 (sample SAMN10711884, study PRJNA513360) | rock metagenome | isolation source: Antarctica rocks | place: Antarctica: Victoria Land, Richard Nunatak white
GTTCGCCAGCAGGTCTTCCAGTACCGCTGGGTAAAAGATGGTTGTGAAGACAATATGATTTGGTTTAGCCATGTACTTTTTCTGTCACTTTCCTGTTTGGCTTTGCATCCAATGCATCAACCAGTTCTTTGTGCCTACTGTAAATATAGGGGTGATGCAAATCAAAAGAGCCGCCGAGAACAATCAATGCAGACTCCAGAGTTTTCGTGCGCTGCTGAGCAGGGCTGAGTTTCTGCTTTGTAAAGCTGGCGGCAAATGCCTGATCAATAAAACTTCCATCCGGCAGATTGATGGTATCCCGGCTTGGGTTTAACAGGCCGCGGGATAGCCATTCTGACATAGTCAGGCAGTCTTGGATGCCATCATAGCCGGGCCGGTAGACGCTGTGTTTTGCGTTCTGCGAAGCAAGGTCAAGCATATCAACGGCGTCCTTTCCGAATGCGAGATGGCCCAGCACATAAATTGGGATTTGAGAACTCCACCAGCCCGAGATTTCTGTGTCGTAAGGCAGCAGCAGGCGCGCGCCAAGCTCACTGAACAATGTCACCTGGGCATCAAACCACCCCAGCGGGCGGACTCTTCGGTTGCGAAGCAAAGAATAACGATCCAAGGCCGCCACGCTTTCCAGTTCTTTGGTGCGTGCGATGGAAGCGACTAGGGGCTGATAGGTTTTAATATTGTCTAGGAGAGATTTGCGAAAAGGCCGTGGCGTAGCGTGTTGGTAGACAAGCGCCCGCGCGCTATACGAAACAAGGCGGCGAATGTGCAGTTTTTCTTGAATATCTATTCTTCTTTGCAGCAGCTGCCCAAGCGGCGTTGGGAAAGATGGCAAGCTGAAGAACTCTATGTCATCATCAATGAACAGGTAATAGTCATAGCGACCTTTGACATGCTCCCAAAGGCGATTGCGGCCATCAGACCAGGTGGAACCAGGCAGGAAATCCACCGCCTCCGGGTTCTTCTCTTTGAATGTTACGAAGAAGATGTCAAAGCCTTCAAAGAGCTGACGGTAGTATGGCCTCACTTCAGAAGCGGTTTGTGTTAAAACGCAGAGGCGCGGAGCGGAGAGTATTGAGTTATCCATAATCTTGCGGAAATGCGGCAAAGCGCCCTGTCTACGGGCGGCGTGGTTTCAACCGATTTTCAGCTTCCCGGCAGCTACTGGGGAATGGATGGGAAAACGGTTCATTCGCCATGTGGCTGGCGGACGGACACCCTCCCCTGGACGGTCGTAAAGCGTAGAAGGCGTATTTGGCCCTGGCAGAACTTCAAGGTAAGCGCAGCCAGGCAAATAGTCCAATGCTCTGCTTCCGGAACCAACCCCAATATCAAAAGTATAGTGCCCAGGCTGCAGCAGCAGGCAGTCCATAGTTACTTCAATTTCATCATCCGCTTTCCTTGCCACTTCAAAATAGTTTCCATCCGTGTTGCTTTCAATAGTCATCAAACGCGTTCCTTCCATGGTGGCAAAGCCAACGCCGAAGGTTACGTCCTCAAATGCAGACTGCGTTTCGTACTTCAAGCGAATGGACAAGCTTTCTCCATGACAGATAGAGCCGCCATTGTTGAAAACAACCTGGTTTACACGCAGCTGCTCACCCAGCCCGGTGGGACGCACCGCATCCTGCAAGTTGATCACCGCCGAGGCGGCATCAAACGCTTCTTCCGTATAAGCGTTGACCACATCCATTGTTCGTCCGCTCATAAACAAGTGCCCATTCTTAAGCCAAAGCGTAGAACGGCAAAGGCTGCGAATGCTCCCCATGTTGTGGCTGACAAACAGCACCGTCTTGCCTTCCTGCTGCGACACATCCTGCATCTTGCCCAGGCACTTTTTTTGGAACTGTGCATCCCCCACCGCCAGCACTTCGTCCACAATCAATATCTCAGGGTTCAGGTGCGCGGCGACCGCAAACGCCAGCCGCACATACATGCCCGATGAATACCGCTTGACCGGCGTGTCCAGAAACTTTTCCACTTCCGCGAACTCAACAATAGCGTCAAAGTGCGAAGCGATTTCCCGCTTGCTCATGCCCAAAATCGCGCCGTTGAGATAAACATTCTCGCGCCCTGTCAGTTCCGGGTGAAAGCCCGTGCCCACTTCCAGCAGGCTGCCCACCCGCCCGTATAAATCGATTTTTCCTGTTGTTGGCTCCGTGATGCGCGACAAAATCTTCAGCAGGGTAGACTTGCCCGCCCCATTGCGCCCGATCACACCCACCACATCGCCTTTGTGGATGTCAAACGAAACATCTTGGAGTGCCCAGAACGTTTCCGAAGTTGATTTCCTGCCGATGTTCTTCAGGCCATGCAGCAAAGCTTCACTTGCCAGCGTGTGCTTTTGAGATTCGTGGGCGAGGGTGTACGATTTGGAAAGGCCGCGCACCGACACGGCAAGGTCTGAGGAAGAAACAGAAGACGACATGAGAAACTACCCTTTTCAGTCCGCAGAGGCCCTCAAAGAGCACTCTTGATGCAGGGCAGAGCGTGCAAAAACGCTGCCAACAGCCCTGCGCCTGCGTAGTGCACCGCGAAAACCAGCAATCTATTATATCATATGTTGGCTTTACCAAGGGTTAACAATAGGTTAAACCTAAACGGCTGCCGCCGCTGCGGGTCAACTGGAAACGCGTACTAAACTTTATCATATCACATATCAGACCAGGAAATGATCAAACGTGGCGCGTGCAGGCTGGGTGTTTGGCTCCCAGCGTTAACCAGGCGCAGAAAACCAAACCAGGCGCAGACAAGCCATGCCGCAGGGCGAGGCAGGCCACCTTGAGATTTGCCGCAAGGCGCTTGTGTCAGGCGTCCAGTATCGGCAAAATCGCCCCCACCCCAAGTTCTGGGAAGCGGGAGCGATTTTGCACAAACGTTTTTGTATTGGCTTTGACGGGTTCCGACACGCACGCTAAGCAGATGCTGAGGCGCGGCTCTTAAAACCGGCGGGTGACAAGGCAAAAGTCAGCCGCTTTAATGTCACCCTCGCCGCCTGACGTTTGTCGCCCGGACGGCTGGGAATGAAGTGCCGCTCAACGGCAAGGTAAAACCCATAAGCGGTAAGCACGCAGGCCGGCATCGCCACAAAGATCATCAGCATCAAATGTACAATAGGCGTGGTGTGGCAGCTACGGAAACACAAATCCATCAGGCCAAGCACAGGGAAGTGCGTAAGGTAAAGGCTGTAAGAGAACATTCCCAATCGCTGAGGCCAGCGCGCTTCCAGCAAACGCACGATCCATAAGACGCGCGGCGCGGAATAAGCCGACGCGCACTGCGTACAAAACACAAGAAACAACGCCGCGCACAAGCTTGCCGCCATGTCCACTTGCCAAGCATGCCCGGAAATCCAATGCGGATGCCGCAAAATGTTGACAAACCCCAGCGCTCCAACCAGCGACAGCACGCCCCACGGTATCCCCTGCCGCAGGACAATCTCAAGTTTCCGGCTGGAAAAGCACACCGCTGCCGCAGCCATACCCAGCACGAACGAAGCAACGAACCACGGGCAAGCACAGTCAATACGCCCATGTAGTCCCTTGTGAAGAGCCGTGCTTATCGCAAAAGCCGCCATCAGCGCCGCCAATGACCCAAAACGCTTCCACACAGGCAAAAGCAGAAGCGGAAACACGAAGTAAATCTGCCACTCGCTGGCAACACTCCACAGCGGCGCATCAATTTTATACTCCCAATGACCATTCAAATTATGCACAAGCAGCAAATGCGAGAGCAGATTTCCTGCTGTCCATGCCGGCAGCGAGAAACACCACCAGCCGCCATCCGGCTTATGCAGCCCAGGAACCAGCGCAATCAGCAAAAGCGACACTCCCAATGCCACGTAGTAAGGCGGCAGAATGCGCAGCGACCGGCGCTTCAAGTAGCCCAGAATCCCGCCTTTCAGTGTCTCCTCCGACGAACGCGCAATCGGCAGCATCAAAGAAAAGCCGGAAAGCACAATAAACGTTACCACCGCACAGTGCCCATATTGAAAAAGATGGATGATCTGCTGCAGCCGGTGCGGCAGGCCGGGATTGATTACCGTTCCAGCATCCGTGTGGGTGTTCCAGCGCAAGTACTCAGCAAGGTAGATGTGGTCAAAAACAACATACAATGCCGCCAGCCCGCGTATCCCATCCAAGAAGTCCAGCCGCACACGCGGCGCATCCTTTGTGGGTGACGCAAACGGCACAAACGACGCGTCCTGTCCCAAATCCACTGCGGGCACCGCAACAGCAGGCGGCGAAACTGCGTCTGCTTTGGAGCAAACAACGTCTTTCAATGATGACACTTCTTTCTGCGTTGTGCCGTGCACCTGAGACGGCTGCGATTGGCGGAGGCAGAGCTTAGGCAGAGCCTGCGATGCAAATCATCTGCCAACTGCCAACGCCGCCAAAGAAACTGGCATTCTATTTTAACACAGGTTCTTTTCTGCCGCCACTGTACAGCAAATATTTCATTGAAAAACATCCTGAAGCCGCCGTTTATAGGGGCAGAGCATTCCAAAAACCAGCATTTTTAGCAAGCGCACTCCCCAGACATACACACAGGAAGCTTTTTTGCAAGTAAAGGCTTCTTCTTAATCCTTTCCCTCGCCCGCGCCTGCCGGTTTGTTTCGCATTCCCCACGAACCGCTGCGGCAGGAGGGCGCGGAGGCACACGCAGCCTGCATTCCCACGCTTTCAAAAAGAATCCTCTGTGTATCAGCAGCCGCTTTTTGGCGCTGCCCCGGCGTGCCTAGCTCGCAGCAACGACGGAACAATTTGTTCCGTCGTTGGTCTGCCGTTGATCTGCCGGGGTTATGCCGAAGAAAAACGCAGGACACGCCCAGCGCAAGCCAGCGCCCTGCGGCAAAACCCGCCTATTTACGGCCTGTTGTCACGCCTAATTGCGGGCAAAACTCCCCGTCCCTTCCCCGATAATAATACGAGCAAGGACGGAAAGGTACAATCAGCCATGCTTGTTTATGTGGATGAAACGGGAGACACCGGCTTTAAGTTTGCTGATAATTCCAGCCGTTATTTTGTAATCGCACTGGTGGTGTTTGCGGGACAAGAACAGGCGGACAGCACAAGCCAGCAGATTGACGCGCTCAGGCACGAGCTGCGCACGCCAAACATAGAGTTCCACTTTGCGAAAAACAAACGGAGCACCCGCCAAGCTTTCCTGACAAGAATGCGGCAGGCTGAGTTTACGGCATTTGCGCTTGTTGTTGACAAACAAAAGCTTTCTCCTGCCAATCTGCCAGACCGTGCCGCTTTTTATCAAGCGGTTTGCGGCGTGGCGTTTGAGAAAGCGAGTTATCTCTTTCGGGAAGCCGATATTTACTTCGATGAGGGCGGCGGAGAGAAGTTCCAAAAAAAGCTGGATTCGCACCTGCGCCGCAAAATTAACAGGAGTGGGGAGGAGCGGATTAGGAAGGTGAAAACATTAAAATCTGCGGGGAGCAGCCTGATCCAGCTTGCAGATATGGTCTGCGGGGCGGTGTTCCGCGCCGTTGAAAGTGGAGAAAGCCAATACCGGGATATTATTCAGCCTAGGCTGGATGCTATGGCTGAATGGCCCGAATAAGTGTTCCAATGGCCGGAGTAGGTTTTCCGCCGGTTCCTAGAGATGTTTGGAGTGACCCACGCACACACCTGCCGAAGCCCTGTTTTTCACGGGGAGGTGACTATTCGGAACCGGCTGAACCTGTGCCTATCGCAAGATACGCACATTCGCATTATTGCATAAAACCCCAAGTTATTTAGCCTGCTCAAAGAAACTCTTCCTGCGCTGTCGCGGCGAGCCTCGGCAAAAAATCCAAACGTATTCCGGCACAGGGGCAAGCTTCGGCTTGCCTTTTAGCGTTCCTGCCCCTCCTGCTGCTTTGCATCCTATGGCAAAACCCGTCCATTTACCGGCCTGTTATCTGGCCTAATTGCGGGCATAACTTCTTTCCCCTTCCCCGACAATAGTACGGACGGACACCGAGCCGTCACTTCCCGCAGGGGACTAAATACACTGTCACTCGCAGCGGCCCACGGCCTGCTGTGATTAGATATATTGGAGCAAGTTATGTTTTCTTTTTTGTGGCCCCGGCCACCGGCGAGGCGCGCGGTTTTGCGCGCGCTCAGCCTGCTTGGCCCCGTGGCGGCACTGGCGGCGGGACATGCGCCCGCGAGGGCGCTGGGGACAACAGCCCAGGCGTCCACGCGGATCAAGCTGCCCATAGAAGTGATGGGCGCGGACGGCACAACCCAGGCCGTGCCGGTTTATGTGCCGTCGTCGCAGCCTGCCGCCACCCTGTCCCTGCAAATGCATGGGCTGACGTATGAAGATAAAGCCAGCGTCCAGGTCAACCGTGGCCCGTGGGTGTCAATCAACAACAACACGGTGCAGGTTGCCGAGCCGGGCAAAAGCTACGGCGGTGTCGGCGGGTCGTTCTCCACGCTCAAGATTACGCTCCCGCTTGCGGCGGGCCTGGTGCATGCGGGCGCCAACGTGGTCTCGTTCCGGTTTAACCATACCGATGATGTGTCTATCGGCTTTCGCGTGCTGGCGTTTAACTTTCTGACAGCGCAAAAGAAGGCCCTGCTGCCCGCGTCTGCGTTTTGGCAGGACGACCCCAACGCCTGGACTGCGCCGCACCCCGACGCGGCCAGTATTGCCCAAGGCAAAGCTTTGTGGCACTCGGCTTCCCTGGTTAAGTCCAGCGACGACCATACCAATATACTTGCCACCTGCGCGGACTGCCATTCCGAGGACGGGCGCGACCTTAAGTACTACAGCTACTCCAACTACTCAATTATTCAGCGCGCAAAGTTTCACGGCCTGACTCAGCTTCAAGCCGAGCAGATCGCGTCCTATATCCGCACCCTGCCCGTCGCCAGCTACGGCAGGCCGTGGAACCCGCCCTACCAGCCCGGCGCGGGAACCGATGCCAAGCCGGTTGTGCAATGGGCGGCAGGCGCGGGCGTCGGCGCGGTGCTGGACAATGACAGCCAGATGATGCCGTATCTGTTTCCCAACGGCATCAGCAAAGACGGCATCGGGGCGGGCGACACGCTCAACATGCGCGAGCTGCCTGTTGCCCTCCAGCTTCCTGACTGGAACCACTGGCTGCCGCGCATCCACCCCAAAGACGCCTTTGGAGATGAGTTCACCAACTCCTGGTTTGGGGCATTCTATGATGGGCACGGGCTGTATCAAGACCCGCACGGCAATATCCGCGCGCTTTTGAACAATCCTGACCCCGCCGCCCACCAGTCTCTGACAAACTCGCCTGACGCTCAGATTTACCACTTGCTCGGCTATTGGAGCGGCTCATTGCAGGGCGATTTCGCTTACAAGCAGCAGCAGAAAATGTCGTTTAAGTGGACAGCAGACTTTGCCGCCAAGATGGAATCAGTCACCAAGTGGCGGCTGGTCAAAGACTGGGAGCTGATGCAGGAATACAACCTGGAAGGCAATGCCCCCGCGATCTTCCCGACCGCGCCCGGCGCGCCCACGGCGGGGGAAAACCGCTCGTGGCTCTCGGAGTCCGCATTCCTGGTGTCGCCCGCCTTTGTGAGCATCCCCGAAGACGGCACTCTCTACAACCGCCTGCAATACGAGTACCTCGCGAACACCTGGTACTATCTGCAAATCGTGCTTGACTCGGGCAACCGGCACCGCGATGGCTGGCACCCCGTAGACTGGGGCTATGCGGTGGGGCGCGATGGCGACCTGTCAAGTGTCTCCGGCCAGCCCTCCACCCTGCGCATGACAGCGATGCTGATCAAGGGCATGCAGCAAAGCGACACCAACAACACGGTGGACACCCGGCAGGGATGGTTCCCGCACTTTGCGGGCGACCTGCGCTACTTTTACTGGGAGAATGCGCACCCGCAGCTTACGGCATTCAGCCCCGACACGGCCACCACCAACAAAATCTACGGGCAGATTATCACCGCAGTCGCCCAGGCGCAGTTTGACAAAATGAAGACGCACACCCCTGCCGAGTACCTCGCCAGCACCCAGGGCGGCGAAAGCAGCGTGGTTTATGGGGGCGACTCGCTGTTCAACGAGGAGAAAGAAACTCTGGTTGACCTGAACGCACTCGGGATTGACAAGACACTCATCCGCAGCCGGGCCGATTGGGACAAGACTGTGTGGAGCGACTTTGGCTGGGACAGCCTGAAGCCGTAGCCTCGCACGCCAACCCGCTCGCTCAAACAGCGCCCTTTTTCCGGTGGAAAAAGGGCGCTGTTTTGCCTGTGCCGAAGGTATGCTTAAGGGGAAACTCGCGCGCCCTGGGAACAAAGCAAGGGCCGCCACCCCGTACATAAGCTGCCCATGAAACCAGTAAAGCTGCCCATGAAATCAATCCTCCGGCTGCCGGCGGCTCTCACAGTCGCCCTGATTGCGCTGTGCGCTGTCGCCGCTGCGCCCCGGACGCGCCCTGTTCGGCCCGCGCCTGTCGCCCTGCCGCTGCCTGTTCGGCCCGCATCCATTGCGCTGCCGCTGGAAGTCATGGGCGAGGACGGCACCACCAAAACCATCGCGCTTTCCCTGCCTCGCCCGGCTGTGCTGCTCACGCTGCAAGTGCATGGCCTGGAAAACGAAGAGGAAGGCAGTGTCCGTGTCAATAGCGCGCCCTGGGTTCCGCTTGCTAACCACACCTGCTTTGTCGCCGAGCCGGGCCGCAGCTACGGCGGCATCGGCGGGGGCTACGCCACGCTTGGCCTGTCCGTGCCGATGCGGACGCCGCCTGGGGCCTGCCGCCTGCAGTTTCGGTTCAATCACACCGATGGCGTCAACAGCGGCTTTCGCGTGCTCCAATTCAACTTTCTGGACAAAAGCAGCCGTCCGTTGCTTCCCGCCAGGCAGTTCCGCGAGGCTGACCCTGCCGCTGAAAAGCCGCCTTTGCCTCGGCCTGCCGACATCAGTGCGGGCCGAACACTCTGGCATTCCGCCTCTTTGCGCGAGTCGCCAATGGTGCATACCAATCTTAAAGTGACCTGCTCAGACTGCCATGCCCGCGACGGGCGCGACCTGAAATACTTCGGCTACACCAACAACTCGGTTTATGAGCGCTGCTTGTTCCACGGTCTGACCCACACGCAGGCGCTGCAAATCGCGTCGTACATCCGCGCGCTGCCGGTGGGCGTGGCAGGCAGGCCCTGGAACCCGCCCTACCAACCAGGGCCGGGCCTAGACAAGAAGCCCCTGAGCGCCTGGGCGGCAGGAGCCGGGCTGGGCGCTGTGCTGCCTAAAGACAGCGACATGCTGCCGTTTCTGTTCCCGCACGGCATCACCTACAATCCGTCTGACAAAGACGGTATTGGGGCCAGTGATACGCTCAACATGCGCGAGCTGCCCATTGCCCTTCAGCTTCCTGACTGGAACCACTGGCTGCCGCGCATCCATCCTAAAGACGCCTTTGGAGACAAGTTCACGCAGAGCGCCTTTGCCCGGTTCTACGATGGGAACGGCCCAAGCCGGGCAGGCGGCACCAATCTGCGCGCCATTTTGAGCAATCCCGATGCAGGCTACCATGCGTTTATCACCAGCGCGGCGGGGGCGCAGCTTCCCAGCCTGCTGAACTCTTGGAGCGGCATTGACTACGGCGACTTTATCGCGCGCCGCCAGGCCGAGCGCGACGGCACTGCCGCCTACGAGGAAAAGCTGATGGATGCCGAGCGTTGGATGCTGGTCAAGAACTGGGAGCTAATGCAGGAGTTTGGCTTGGAAGGCAGTGCGCCGCGCATCTACCCCACCACGCCTGCCCATGCGCCCCTCGCCGGGGAGCGCCGCGCCTGGGTGAGCGAGGCGGCTTTTCTAGCCTCGCCTGCCTTTGTCGGCGCGCCGGAAAACGGCCTCTTGTACAGCCGCTTGCAGTACGAGTACCTGACCAACGCCTGGTACTACACGCAGATTGTGCTGAACTCCGGCAACCGGCACCGGCTGGGCTGGCATCCTGTGGACTGGGGGTATGCGATTGGGCGCACGGCAGACTTAGCGAACGCCAGCGGACAGCCCGGCCTGCTGCGCACCACGGCGATGCTGATTAAAGCTATGCAGCAAAGCGATACCAATGGTACCCTAGACACGACGCTGGGTTGGTTCCCGCACTTTGCGGGCGACATGCGCTACTTTTATTGGATGCACGGCAGCCCGGATGGAGCCGATCTGTTCAGCGCAGACATTGGCAAGAATGCGGCCATTTATGCGCAGATTGCGACAGCGGTAGCCGGTGCGCAGTTTGATCAAATGCAGCGCTATACGCCCGCTCAGTACCGCAGCAGCACACAGGGAGGGGAAAGCAGCGTGGTGTATGCAGGCGACTCTTTGTTTAATATGCAGCGCGAAACGCTGTCCGACTTAACCCATATCGGCGTAGACCCCGCCCTCCTGCGCCGCGAAGCTGCGTGGGACAAGACTGTGTGGCCCGATTTTGCCTGGAATAGCCTGGCACCTTAGTTTACATCATTGACGCTCGACCCAAATAACAGCAGCGCCCCATTTTCACCTGCTCGGCTGGAAATGGGGCGCTGTTATTTGGTTTGGTGTTATTCGGTTTCCAGCAAGTGCGAGGGTGCGGCGGGCGGTTTCACAGTGCCCAGGGCAGGCGGCTTCTTGACCAGCCCGCGCCGGTCGTAGGCGCGAGGCTTCTGCCGCTCAATCAAATACTGCCGGTAGAAGGCGATTTGGCGCAGCTTGCGCAGCTCCCAGTCCGGGGCCGTGTGCGACTGCGCCCGCTCGCGCCGACGCGTCAAACGAAGCCCGACCAGCGCCAGCCTGCGCCGCAGCAGTGTCAGGCGCACATGGCGAATATGGGCTTCGGGGAATGTGCCTTCGTCGTGCGTGCAGGCGTCATGCTCCCAGTGGTAGCTGACATACGCCTGCGACTGGCCTTCTTTAGTCACGCGGGCCGTGAACGACTGCGGCGTAATGCGTGCCGGGTCGGGATGATGCTCTACGACAACGTCCAGCATTGTCGCCATGCGAAAGCCCGCCTCGCGCAATTGCAGGCAAAACAGCGAGTCGTCGCAGAACCCCAAGCTGCCCGGCCCCAGCTCGGGGTCAAAGCCCGGCACGCGCGCCAGCACGCGCCGCGCGAAGGCCATGTTCGCGCCCAGCATGGACGGCAGGGAAGTGCCCGGAGCCAGGTCTTCGGTGGAGGCGAGCATCAGGCGATGGACAGGCTGCATCCACTCTTTTTGCGAGGCGGGAGCCAGCCGTACGCCGCCGCCGACCGCATCCGCCTCGCCCCGTAGGATTGGCCCGCACATGCCCGCAATCCAGTCGGCAGGCAGGCGCACATCATCGTCGGTAAACAAAAGCGCGCGGCCCTGCGCTGCCGCGAGGCCCGCATTGTAGGCATGGCCTTTGCCCGGCGTTTTCTCATAAACATATCGCACCGGCATAGACACAATCGCGCAGTCCTGCACGACCTGCGCGGTGCTGTCTGTAGAGCCGTTGTCCACAACAATCAGCTCGCAGGGCAGGCTGGGGGAGACTTCCAGCAGGGCGAGCGAGGCCAATGTCTGCCGCAGGGCATCGGCGCGGTTGCGGGTGCAGATGATTATGGAAATTGTCATACGCTCGCCCATTGTTAATGGCCTATTGCTCCTTAGCTGCCCGCATCGTTCTTTAGCTGCCGACAGGCCACTCCGCCCGCCTTTCGCCGCCCAGGGCCGGTGCATACGACACCCAGTTGAAGTCTGCAAAGACCAGCCCGAACCTGGTGCCGTCCTCCGACGACGAGTTGGGATAAGGCAGCACAGGCGAAACTGTCAGCTTGCACGCGTTCTCATACGTGTCCAGGACAGTGCCTTGCGTGCAAATGTAAGCGGTGATTGTGTACTCGCCGGGCTTGAGAATGGGCGTCGTGAACTGCAATGCGCCTTCAATCACATCCGCCTCGTCCACCCAGAAGTTAATCAGCCGCGAGTCGCACTGCGCGATGTCCACGCCTTTGCTGTTGACAACATGCGCCGACAGGTACATTTTGCCGACCCCGCCTTTGCGCCGCTCAATCCGATACTTGATTTCCTTGAGTTCATCGCCCATGTAGTAGTCTTTGCCGGGCGCGACTTTGGCGAACCGATACTCGCCGCTGCCCGCCCGCTTGTCCGGGCTGGACTGCACGCTGTTTGCGCCGACATAGCTGCCCAGATAATGGTCAATCGCGCCCTGCACCGGCCCGGTATATTCCACCTGCCCTTGCGCCATGAAAATCCCCTTGGTGCAGAGCAGCGAAACCGACTGCATGTGGTGCGAGACAAAGATGACCGTGCGCCCATGCGCGGCGACGTCCTGCATTTTGCCCAGGCACTTCTTTTGGAACTCGGCGTCGCCCACGGCCAGCACTTCGTCCACAATCAGTATTTCCGGCTCTAGATGCGCGGCAACTGCAAATGCCAGTCGCACATACATGCCCGATGAGTACCGCTTGACCGGCGTGTCCAGAAACTGCTCTACCCCGGAGAAGTCAATGATAGCGTCAAAGTGGGAGGCGATTTCCCGCTTGCTCATGCCCAAGATGGCCCCGTTGAGGTAAATATTCTCCCGCCCGGTCAGCTCGGCATGGAAGCCCGTGCCCACTTCCAGCAGGCTTCCCACCCGCCCGTACAAGTCAATTTTTCCCGCAGTTGGCTCGGTAATTCGGGACAGCACTTTGAGCAGAGTAGACTTGCCCGCGCCGTTGCGCCCAATCACGCCCACCACATCGCCTTTGTTGATCTCAAATGAAACGTCGCGCAATGCCCAAAACGTTTCCA
>JAABUU010006337.1_pt1 | contig 12732 bp, 14 predicted proteins | sample 5559301 | NCBI WGS metagenome assembly JAABUU01 (sample SAMN10711884, study PRJNA513360) | rock metagenome | isolation source: Antarctica rocks | place: Antarctica: Victoria Land, Richard Nunatak white
CACTTCTCTAAGCGAGCAACTTACCTTCAACGCTGGAGTTCACCGTCGCGGATGGTACAGCCTCAGCCTCACCAACGAAAACGGACAAAAAATGACGGCTGCGGCAGATATGCCGTCTAGCGATCAGCACCGTGAGCAGGGGCTACATCAGCCGCCAGAAATTAGTATCCTTCCTAGTGCCTACATAGAAGGATATTGCGTGGTGACACAAGCCCTAGATATCGCTCAGCCTGGCAAGTACACGCTCAATTTTCACGTTCCAATCAGTTACTACATGGAGCCAAAGGGGGCGTGGTACCCTGAGGGCCGGCCCGCTAATCAGAAGCCTTTCAGTCTCATGCGTGACTATAGCTTCTCACTCGTGGTCACGGGAGCAGACCCCGAACGCCTACAGGCGACCGCTAAAAAGCTATGCCATGAGTTGCAGGATGTCAGGTTTTTGGGTAAGTCTCAGGCTTTATTGGCTGCCCTGTCTTCGCTGCCGGAGAATGTCGCTCTGCCTAATTGGCAAAACCTAATCCTTGATCCCGTGACTTCCCCTGCGGTTCTAAACGAAGCCGTAGCGTTGTTGGGAAAATTGCGCTCGCCAGGTGCCGCCGAATTGTTAGGTCAGGTGATATTTGATAGGATCCCGGTAACGGGAGCAAATGAGGGCCTTGTAAGAATGGGTGCACACAGGGCGCTGACGGAAATGTATAACGCCGGGGACGCACAACTCAGACAAAAGATGAAGCAGGTTTTTATCAGCCACGGTGCTTCTGCCGCTGACTTGCTTGAGATTGTCACAGTTTCTAACCCCAATTAGGACTTCAATTCCTGTTTAAGGCCGTTGCCCCCTATGGGGTAGCGGCCTTCTGTGTTCCTGATAGCAGGTTTTGACTTTGATAGGGGATGGAAACGACATTCCCGCATGACACAATTGACACCGGAGTGACGATAACTCCTGACGCTGTCCGCCTCCGCCTCCGGCACGCAGGGGATGTTCCAGGGTGCAGGCGGTGCCAGCGCCTCCGTCGGCCCGATTACCATCGCCATCCACGCCCAGCCGTATAACTTTCACAAAATCAGCGGAACCGACAACGGGAATGGCAGCTTAACCTTCACTTATGGTTGGTCGTCCACGAGCGGCAATGTTGGTGACCTGGGATCATGTTACTTTCACGAGCGGGTTACCTACCCTGGCGGCAGCCCATATACACCCCCTCTGCCATTCACAGTCCCTAACCCGCTTTCTAACCCCACAATAGCACCAGGGGCATACATATCACCTGGAAATGATGGGGGCATTCCAATGACCAGTAACTTGAACAATGACACGCATTATGTTTGGCCCCCCGTCCAGCCTTACGGTAGCCAAACAGTAACTGCATCTCAGCAGTACGAGTTTGATGACCTAACGACGGGTGACTTGAATACTGTCATTCCTGGACCGGACGCGACAGCCTCCATTGTCCGCACCGTGGGACCTCGGCCACCGTATCTTACGCCCTGGTGGTACTCCTGCACCAAGCAAGGTTTGACGGCTTGGTTGCCACTCAACTGATGAAAGGAAAGCGTATATGAACCGCCGATTTTATCCAACCCTGATGCTCTTTGTTACTTCTCTCACAAGCCTGTGCCTGGTCAAGCTGGCACCACTCATGGCAGACGTTGACACGGACGCAACTCCAGACGTTCAGGTGACACTAACCTCTGGCGCATACTTATCCCTAGGTGAGCCAATTGTACTTCATTACCAGATCACCAACAGCACGGGGCAGACACTCGTAAGCCACTTGGGGGTTTATGATACGGAGTGGTACACGCTGGAGCTGACTGATGCGCTAGGCAGGCCGGCGGTATCAATTCCAGATACACGCCCTGCCGACCCAGGTGGTCTCCACATAAGCGCTGAGCGCTTCCTTCCCCCTGGCAAAGGCCCAGAGGGTTACATAGTCATGGCACGCTACTTCACGCTAACCCATCCTGGTAAGTACCTGATAACGTTCCGCGCTCACCTTCGATCTGCTCCCTTCTCCGCAGACGAGGCGTCGCCGCACGAGTTGAAGCAGGCTTTAGGCACATCCGGCACAGTCAAGACGCAAGTGTTTGCGTTTCCCCTCACGGTGACAAATACGAACACCTTGCGACTGAAGAAAACAGCGGAGGCGCTAAGACAGCAGCTTATCCAAGAAAAGCAAGTTTCCAGGATAAGAATGCTAGATGACGCTCTATTCTCAATGCCTGAGGCCCAGGCCGCGCCGAGTTGGGAGGCGCTAGCGAGCAACCCTGCGTACACGCTCTTGGTCGCTGGTGAACTTGGGCGCGTGAACACTCCGAAGGCAGCCGATATGTTAGCGCAGATGCTACGAAACCCCCGCCTCTCGCCGGACGAGGTTACCACAGTCGGTCAGTCCTTGAACGAGATATACAATAACGGCAATGCTCCGCTTAAGTCTCATATCAGCGGCATAGCGGCCTCATTCGGCATTTCGATGCCAAAGAAGGTCACCATGCCAGTCGCCGCAGACTGAAGGGTCACCAAAGCTGATAGCCTTGTGTGCCGCTGCCGCCGTTCGTGGGCCGCGAAGACACCGGCTTTTAACGCAAAAAGGCCCGGAGGCAATCGCCTCCGGGCCTTTGGTTTCTATGCTACACCTTTGGGGTGAACGATGTGCCGCACCCGCACGACTTCGCGGCATTGGGATTGGTCCACTTCCAGCCGCCTTCCAGCAAGTTGGCAAGGCTGTAATCCAAAATGACGCCCTGCACAAAGCGCGCGCTCTTAGGGTCAATCATCACCCGCACGCCGTCTACGTGGTACACAGCATCCGTCTCGCGAGGCGCGGCCTCCAGGCCCATCAGATAAGACAGCCCGCTGCACCCGCCGCCTTTGACGCCGATGCGCAGGCCAAGGCTTGCGTCGCCGCGCTTCTCAATCAATCGCTTGACTTGCTTCACGGCAGCGGGGGTCAGCGTGACAATCTGCTCCGTCTGCGGCTCCAATGTATTAGTTTCGCTCATAAGTACCATCCTTTAGGTAAACCAGGGCCTTTAGAAAAACCCAAGCTCCAGCTTTGCTTCTTCCGACATGCGATCCATGCTCCACGGCGGCTCCCAAACAAGCGCCACATGGACATTGCTCACGCCGTCCACCTGCCGCACCTGCGCCTCCACTTCGCCGGGCAGCGTGCCCGCCACAGGGCAGGCGGGCGAGGTCAGGGTCATCTCAATGTCCACAAAGCCGTGCGTGTCCACATCAATATCGTAGATGAGGCCAAGCTCGTAGATATTGACGGGAATCTCCGGGTCGTAGACAAGCCGCAAGGCTTCAATCACTTCGGCTTCCACGGCGAGCGGGTAAACAGTCGGCAGTTTGGTGTCCATAATTAGCTTTCCCTCCGGTCTTTCGCGGCCTGCTGGTAGCCTTGCGCATAGTATTTCATCTTGTTGATGACTGATTGCAGGCCATTCATACGGGCCATGGAGATATTGCCGCTCATGTCCATCTTCTGAATAAAATCGGGGGGAGCAGAAATAATCTCGCCCGGCGTGTGGCCGGAGTAGACTTTGACGGCCAGGGCAATCAGGCCGCCGGAGATAAATGCATCGCTGTTTGCCTGGAATTGGACACGCCCATTGTCATAAGAGGGAATGAGCCACACGCGCGACTGGCAGCCGGGTACGATGTACTCTTCCGTCTTGAGGCTATCGGGCAGCAGGGCGACTTTCTTGCCAATCTCTATGATATAGGCGTACTTATCGGCCCAGTCGTCAAAAAGAGCAAAGTCGTCCACCACTTCGTCCTGAAGCTCAGCAATGGAGGAATTGAGTTGGTTCGGCATCAGGCCAGCATCCTCTGCGCTGCGGCAAGGCCCTGCACCAGAGCGTCAATCTCTTCCTGCGTGTTATACAGCCCCAGCGACGCACGCACCGTGCTGGTGACCCCAAAGCGCTGCATGACCGGATGCGCGCAGTGCTGTCCGACACGCACGGCGATAGCGTGCATGTCGAGCACAGCTCCCACGTCCTGCGCATGCCCCCAGTCCAAGACGAACGAGTAGACGCTGGCCTTGTCGCGCGCGGTGCCGATCATGCGCAGGCCGGGCACCTGAGCTAACGCCTCCGCGCCGTAGGCCATCAGCCCGTGCTCATAGGCCCCGATATTGTCCATGCCCAATTGGGTAAGATAATCAATAGCAGCGCCAAGGCCCACGGCACCTTCAATATGGGGCGTTCCGGCTTCAAACTTATGCGGCGTTTCGGCGTAGGTAGTCTTCTCAAACGTGACAGTGGCAATCATGTCGCCGCCCCCTTGGTAGGGAGGCATGGCATCCAGCAAAGCACGCTTGCCATACAAAATGCCGATGCCGGTCGGCCCGTACAGCTTGTGGCCGGAGAAGACCAGAAAGTCGCAGTCCAACTGCTGCACGTCCAGGGGCATATGGTAGGCAGACTGCGCGGCATCCACCAGAGCGGGAATGCCCTGTGCATGGGCCAAATCAATCACTTGCTTAATGGGGTTGACCGTGCCAAGTGCATTGGACATATGCACAATGCCGACAATTTTGGTGCGGGAAGACAAGAGGCGCGCATATTCATCCATCCGCAATTCGCCGCTGTCGGTGATGGGGATCACCTTGAGCGTCGCGCCCTTCTCCGCACAAATCATCTGCCAGGGCACGATATTGGCATGATGCTCCATGGCCGATACCAGCACTTCGTCGCCTGGGCCAATGTTGGCGCGTCCGAACGTCTGTGCCACCAGATTGATGCTCTCAGTGGCATTGCGGGTAAAGATAATCTCTTCAGGCTGTGCAGCGTGGAGGAAACCTGCGACTGTACGGCGCGCGCCTTCGTAAGCCTGCGTCGCCTGTTCGCCCAGCCAGTGCGAGGCGCGGTGGATGTTAGCGTTCTGCGCTGCGTAGTACGTCTGGATGGCGTCCAGCACGGCTTGGGGCTTTTGCGTTGTATTGGCGTTGTCCAAGTACACCAAACGCTTGCCATAAACGGGCCGGTGCAAGAGGGGAAAGTCCTCCCGCACGCGCTGCACGTCATACCCTATAACGCTCGGTTTCTCCAGTACGCTCGCTGCCATAGTCATACTCTCTTAACACGAAAGGCGCGTAAAACGTGCCTGGCTTATTCGTCTGCCAGGCCGTCCAGGGCACGCTCTGCCAGCAAGGCGTTGTCCAGGTAGTTGCGGACAGCTTCCACTTGGACGCGGCTGGCGATGTCAGCGGCGAATGCATAGATGAGCAGGTCGCGCGCCTGGTCTTCAGGGATGCCGCGCGCCCGCAGATAGAACAAAGCATCTGCCGACAACTGCCCGATAGTCGCGCCATGCGTGCAGCGCACGTCGTCAGCAAATATCTCAAGCTGGGGTTTGGTGTTGATTTGCGCGTCATTGGACAGCAGCAGGGTCTTGTTGGTCTGCTTGGCATCGGTCTTCTGTGCGTCTTCCCGCACGAATATCTTGCCGTTGAAGACGCCGCGCGAATGGCCGTCCAGGATACCTTTGTATATTTCGTGGCTGTTGCAGTGCGGCATAGCGTGGTCAATGGATGTGTGATTGTCCACAATCTGACGTCCATTAGCCCGGTACAGGCCGTTCAGTGTGCACTCTCCGTGCTCGCCCCCAAGCACCGCATTGGCATCGTTGCGCACAATCGCGCCGCCCAGCCCAATAGAATGCGATGAAAAGTTGCACCCCTGCGCGAGCTGCACCTGCAATGTAGCCACATGATAGGCGACCAGGCTTTCCTGCTGCACCTTGTAATGATCCACCAGAGCATTCGCGCCCATCACCACTTCGGTGACGGCATTGGTGAGATAGGTCTGTCCGGCAGGCCCGGCGTAGCTTTCCAGCACCGTCACCTGGCTGTTCTCGTCGGCTAGGAGCAATATGCGCGGGTGCGAGACTGTCGCCTGCGCCTCGGCGGTGGTGACAAACAGCAGATGGATTGGCTCTTCCACAACCACGCTGCGCGGCACATGGATAAATGCGCCATCACTGAGCGCCGCCGTGTTGAGCGCGACAAACGCCTGCGAGCGGAACTGCGCGTGGCGGCCCAGGTTGGCTTCCACCAAGGGGTTGCCAGATGCCAGAGCGTCCGCCAGTGTTCCCACGGTGATGCCCTGTGGCAGGGCCTCTAAAGTAGAAAGGTCGGCCTGGTACCTGCCGTTGACAAACACCAACTGGCTGCCTGTCAATCCTGCGTAGGTGAACGGCTGCAACTGGTCTGCCGTCATCGTGCCCGGCACGTTCTGGAACGGCGTTTCCACAATGGGCGCGATTGGCGTGACCCGCCATTCTTCGTCCCGGCGCGTGGGGAAGCCGATTTCTGCAAAGCGGTCTGCGGCAGAGGCGCGCAGGGAGTTCAGCCACGCGGGGCCGCTCGCCAGCGTACCAACCATGTCGTGCAGGACACCGTTGGTGATAGTTTTGGTTTCTATAATCATCTGCGCTTCTACACCCCTGCCATCTGCGGCTCAGCCCGCAGCCAGTCGTAGCCCTTTTCTTCCACTTCCAGCGCCAGCTCTTTGCCGCCGGACCGCACGATGCGCCCATCAATCATGATATGCACAAAGTCCGGCACGATAAAGTTCAGCAGCCGCTGGTAGTGCGTCACCACAATCATAGCCCGGTCAGGCGAGCGCAGGGCGTTGACACCGTCCGCAACTGAGCGCAACGCGTCAATGTCCAGCCCAGAGTCTGTCTCGTCCAGGATGGCGAGCTTGGGGTCAAGCACGGCCATTTGGAAGATTTCGTTGCGCTTCTTTTCGCCGCCGCTGAAGCCTTCATTGACTGGCCTATTCAGCAGGCTCTGGTCAATGTGCAGCACTTTCAGCTTCTCGCGCACCAGCTTGAGGAACTGCCCCGAGTCCAGCGCGTTTTCGCCCCGATATTTGCGCACAGCGTTGACGGCCGCCTTAAGGAAGTACGTGTTGTTGACGCCGGGTATCTCTACCGGGTACTGAAACGCCAGGAACAAGCCCTTCTGCGCCCGCTCTTCCGGGTCTAAGTCCAGCAGGTCTTCGCCCTCAAACTCTACGCTGCCCCCGGTGACTTCGTAGGCGTCGCGCCCGGCCAGGATATTGGCGAATGTGCTTTTGCCTGACCCGTTCAGGCCCATAATGGCATGCACTTCGCCCGCGTTGACTGTCAAGTCCACGCCCTTCAATATCTCTTTTTCGTCTACCCGCGCGTGCAGGTTCTTGACTGTCAGCATTGTCATAGTGTTCTCGCTTCTTAAGAGACTTGGCCCTGGCCCACAACAATCTTGATTTCGCGCGGGTGGCCGTTCTCGTTCTTGCCCTGCCAGTGGTAGTCTTTGCCGTCATGCCGTCCGCTGTGCGCGTGCAGAACAACTCCTTCGGCATGGGACTTCTTGACCAGTTCTTCGGCTTTGACCTGGGCTTCCTGCTCGGTATGCGTCACCACTTCGTGCGCGTGACCCGGCCAGCCGCTGATCTCAATAATGTATTTGCTTGCCATTTTGTTCGTCCTTTTCTTTGTTTTGATGCGGCTTGTTAATTTTGGCGACCTAGTCTGACGCCGCTTGTAAAGCTGCTGATATTTTGGTAAAGCTCCCGCGCCAAACTTTGGTAGCGGTTGACCTCGTCCATTGTGAACACGCCTTCAGAGGCAGGGGCTGTCCATTCCCCAGATGCAAGCGTAAATGGGTACTCCGTGTTGCGCACAAATGTTTTCCCATCACGTGGATAATGCGGTGCGAGAGCAGTAATTTCTTGAATAAGGTTTAGCCGTTTTTTCGAAAACACGCGAGTGATGCGCTCCACTGATGTATTATCAATCGCCCAACGCAATGTTTGCAGAGCCTTGATTTCTTTATCAAGCGAATGCAATTCAGTTATGGTATGGAACGACACACCAAGATCATTGACTGCAGCCACCATTCCCTTGATGCTTTTCTCCACAGACTGTTGGTATTTCGCGATAGCCTGACAGTAAGTGCTCGCGTCCTGTCTGTCAACAACGCGATAGGCGGCATCGTAATCAGCCTTTGCCTGCCTGAGCCAAGCTTGAGATTGGTTCATGCGGCAACAGCGGGCCTGAGTAGGGACTGCATAAAAGAAGCCGACTCTTCATCGTCCGGGCGCTGATACAGCAGCATGAACTGCCCCTGCCATACTGCCTCACGCAAGTCTTGGATTTCCGGCCAGTTTCGCTCTATGGCATGCCGAAACTCATTGGGGTTTGTGAGAAACAAGCGCAGGCGATCCCCCGCCGGCAACGGCAGCTTGGGCGCATTGCCAAACTGCACTTGGAAGATTGTCTTGTCCTCACTCACCTCATTCATGCCAAAGTTATACATCACCTCAAATAGGCACTCCTCATTCGGCACGGCACGCGACGCGAAGTAAATCGCGAGCACCAAAGGCTCGTCTTCCAAATGCACGTGGTCGTTCAGCACCAAGTCACGCATCAAGTCCATCTGATCCGGGTACGGCATGACGGCTCCTTTTCTGCTAACCCAACTTACCCCACGCTGCCTTCCAAGCTGACGCCCAAAAGTTTCTGCGCTTCCACGGCAAACTCCATCGGCAGCTCGCGGAAGACTTCTTTGCAGAAGCCGTTGACAATCATGCTCACGGCGTCCTCCGTAGAGATGCCGCGCTGGTTGCAGTAGAAGATTTGGTCTTCGCCGATTTTGGACGTGGACGCTTCATGCTCCACAGTGGCCGTCGGGTTCTTCACGTCAATGTAGGGAAAGGTGTGCGCGCCGCACCGGTCGCCGAGCAGCAGGCTGTCGCACTGCGAGTAGTTGCGCGCGTTGGCCGCCCCCGAATTGACTTTAACCAGCCCACGGTAGGTATTCTGCCCGTTGCCTGCTGAGATTCCCTTGCTGACAATCGTAGAGCGCGTGTTCTTGCCGATATGCACCATCTTGGTGCCTGTATCGGCCTGCTGCTTGTTGTTGGTCAAGGCCACCGAATAGAACTCGCCGATGGAGTTGTCGCCCTTGAGGATGCACGAGGGGTATTTCCACGTAATCGCCGACCCGGTTTCTACCTGCGTCCAAGAAATCTTGGAATTGTCGCCCTCGCACTTGCCGCGCTTGGTGACAAAGTTGTACACCCCGCCCTTGCCTTCTTTGTCGCCAGGGTACCAGTTCTGCACCGTGGAATACTTGATGGTGGCGTCCTTCATGGCGACCAGCTCGACACACGCGGCATGAAGCTGATGCTCATCGCGCATCGGTGCGGTGCAGCCTTCCAGGTACGACACATACGCGCCCTCGTCGGCGATAATCAGCGTCCGCTCAAACTGCCCTGTCCCTGCCGCATTGATGCGGAAGTAGGTGGACAGCTCCATCGGGCAGCGCACACCCTTGGGGATGTAGCAGAACGAGCCGTCGCTGAAGACCGCGCTGTTCAGCGTCGCAAAGAAGTTATCCGAGTAGGGGATCACCGAACCCAGGTATTCGCGCACCAGTTCGGGATGGTCATGCACGGCTTCGGAAAACGAGCAGAAGATAATGCCGCGCTCGGCAAGCTCTTTACGAAACGTGGTCGCCACCGACACGCTGTCAAAGACCGCGTCCACCGCGACATTGCTCAGGCGCTTTTGTTCGCTGAGCGAGATGCCCAGCTTGTCAAAGGTCGCGCGCAGCTCAGGGTCTACTTCATCCAGGCTGTTCAGCACTTTCTTCTGCTTGGGGGCCGAGTAGTACGTGATGGCCTGATAATCTACCGCGTCCACATTGACATTGTGCCACAACGGATCGGTCATGGTCAGCCAGTGCCGGTACGCTTTGAGCCGCCATTCCAGCAGCCACTCCGGCTCGCGCTTTTTGGCCGAGATGGCGCGCACCGTGTCTTCGCTCAGGCCAATCGGCACAGTGTCCGACTCCATCTCGGTGACAAACCCATATTGATATTCTTTGTTAGCAAACTCTTCAATCGTATCCGTGGCAGTTGACATGTTGGTTCTCTCTAATTTGGGCAAATGCTATTGGGAGCGATTACGAATAACAGTGTGTCTCGCGCCAATCTCCGACTTGCGGTGTCGGAGTTAGTGTACCCAATCTCGCCTTCCGCTGTCAAGGAAAGCGCACTTGGAACAAACCCATTTTGGGGAAGAGTAGTTTGCCTAAGGAGCATCCAGCGTCACGCCCCACGCCTGGCGGAATGCGGTCTGGGTTAGGTTTGCGGCATGCCCGTCGCCAAAAAGGGTGTTGTAGCGTTTGGAGCCATACTCTGAGCCGCCGTGCCACGCTCCGCTGCCGTCAAACAGGACGTTGATGGCTTCAGGGCCATGCTGTGCGTGCGGCGGAGCGCGGTCATATCCGGCCAGGACCGGACAGGGTATGCCCATCCAAAGCCAGCACGGTGCGGTAGTAGTAGCTGCTGCCAAAAGCCGTAAAGGAAGAGGGGTGGGCGGGGAGGGGGGTTCCGTCGTCCGTTTCATCAAAGCCGGTGTCTGACGGACACTGCCAAAGTTGACGGCTTTTCACGTAAGAGGTCAGCACGACCGGCAGGAACTGGTGCGAGGCCTGCATTTGCTGGATTTGCGGCCAGTAAGTGCCGCCGTGCGCGAACTGCCAATAGTCGGTATCAATGTCCCCGGCGTCGCCGCAGTACGGAAAGCGGCTGTCGGCGTCATCCGCATACTGGAAAACGGCCAGCCCCAATTGCCGCAGGTTGGACAGGCATGTCATTCCGCGCGCTTTTTCCCGCGCCCGCGCAAACACGGGAAAGATCAATGCCGTCAGCAAAGACACGATTGCCAGCACGACCAGCAGCTCAATCAGCGTAAAAGCGCGTCGCTTCATGGATTGATCTTTTTCATGGGTTAATCTTTGTGCAGGACGGCCTGGCCTGGCTTCCAATCCGAGCCGCACAGCGCCCCCGACTGCAATGCTTCCAGGACGCGCAGCGTTTCATCTACCGAGCGGCCCACGCTTGCGCTGTGCAGGGCGGCATATTGCACCAGGCTGTCCGGGTCAACTAGGAGCAGGGCGCGGGCCGCTGTTCCGTCCTGCGTGTTCAGCAACCCGTAGGCGCGGGCAGTCTCGTGCGATGCATCCGACAGCAAGGGAAAGCGCAGTCCCTCTACGCCGTTCTTTGAGCGTGGCATGGACAGCCACGCCCGGTGCGCATACACCGAGTCCGTGCTGATACCGACCAGGGCGCAGTCCAGAGCCTCAAACTCGTCCAGACGGTCGGAGAGAGCGATGAGTTCTGTGGGGCAGACAAACGAGAAGTCGCGCGGATACCAGCACAGCGCGAGCCACTGCCCGGCGTAGTCGGACAAGCTTGTCGTGCGGATTGGCGCGGCGGCGGGTTCTCCCGCCCAGGCGGCAGGTAGCGTGAACCGAGGCGCGGGAGTGTTAGGAAGAAGCGTCATGTGGACGCGGCCTCCTGCTGTAAATCCGTGTTCTGCGACAGCAGGCGAGCGAGCGACTTTTCCGCCATCTTCAGCCCCAATGCGCCCGCCGCCCGGCTCCGCAGCCTGCCGTCCGCGTCAAAGAAGAAGTAGCAGGGCCAGACGCCGCCGGTTTGGTAGCGTTCGCCAACCGTGTGGGCGTTGTCTATGGCGCACGGCCCCACCAGGTTCATGTCTGCCATTGCCTGCTGCACTTCGGCAGTGTCCATATCGGCTTCCATGCGCGGCATATGCACGGACACCAGGCGCAAGCCGTCGCCTTTGTATGTGTCCAGAAACTCCAGCAGGCGCGGCACGTTCATTTTGCAGATGGGGCAGGAGACGGCCCAGAACTGCACGAGGGTTGGCTGCCCTGTGCCTTCTGAGGCCGTCTCGCCCCCAGCCATTCGGTTGCGCCCTCAAACGAGGGCATGTGGGTTCCAATTTGTAAGGTCATGATAACGAATATCTATTGTGGAAGCGGAGGGTAATGAGGCTGAAAAGGAACAGTATAACTCGATGCACGTACTTGGGCAATTGCAGCATATCCAGCATCTTTAGTTGAATATATCAATCTACGCCGCTTTTCCCCACGTATGTGTAGCTTGTCGCATTCCTCTGCTACCAATGTCATTCTGTCTGTGATAGAAAGGTACATGGTGTCAACCATTTGCCCTGCATGTTTTATGTTTTTCCCGTCCCGCCCATAGGGGAAACTTTGTGTGCTATTTGGGTGATGCATGAACAGCAATCGCGCAACTAGCGTCACAAGTACTACGATAATCCCTACCCAGACAACTGATTTGTTTTTTGTTAACATCTTCTTTTTATCAAAGCGAAGAGCAAACGCTTGATCTTCTCGATAAGTGTTTGCATCAAACGTCAACACGTACAGCGAAATCCAATGCAACATGCCGTATAACCGTTATCTGCTGCTTTATTACAGTTGGTAAGATTTGTGTTGCAATCTTGTACTGTGTTAAATCCATAAGCTAAACAATTTGCATGCTGATCAGTACAAGTTTGTTTTTCATTACCTTTTTGTGTCACACAGCCTTGACACTCTTCCAGATTATGCCTTCGTTCTCTTATATGTCCGCCTGCACCACACCAGTTTGTATTACCAGCCGAAGGAGTACACGGCCCACCATCATAGTAATCATTATCTCCGCCTGCGGCGAAGGCAACGCCCATGTCTTTGAAGTCATGAGCAATGCTGTCGGCTATGGCATTTGGTAGTGCTATGATTTAAGTTGGTGTGGTAGACTGTTTGGCATGGTCACACAAACCGTTTCCTGCTACCACTGCGGCAGTACAGACATCATCCGCTTCGGCTTTCAGAACAACAGGCAACGCTACAA
>JAABUU010006341.1_pt1 | contig 12728 bp, 5 predicted proteins | sample 5559301 | NCBI WGS metagenome assembly JAABUU01 (sample SAMN10711884, study PRJNA513360) | rock metagenome | isolation source: Antarctica rocks | place: Antarctica: Victoria Land, Richard Nunatak white
GAGAGTGTCCAGGTCAGCGTCCACTTGAGCTCCTGCTCGACGTTGGGTTAGCAACGCCAGCCTGGACACTCTCCACCCCGACTTGAGGTTCAACGCGCCGATCAGCCCTTGGAATTACTCATCTAGGTTGATCCCGTGACCGACTTCATGGCTGACCCGTTGCGGCGGTACCTGCAGGACGGTCGCGATTCGGTGATGCGGGCGCTTACCGGGCTGAGCGAATTCGATGCGCGGCGACCGCTGACACCGAGCGGAACGAACGTTCTCGGGCTGGTCAAGCACTTGGTCGGTATCGAACGTTCCTACCTTGGGGTGTGCGTGGGCCGGCCACCGGCGTTCACCGTGCCGTGGGAGGAGGACGGCTCGATCTGGCAGGGCGCCGACATGTGGGTGCGCGATGACGAATCCGGGACCTCATCGTCGGGCTGTATGAGCAGGTGTGGAAGAACTCCGACGCCTCGATCGATGCGCTCCCATTGGACACGGCAGCCTTCGTCCACTGGTGGAAGGAAGGGACCCGGTACCCGTCTTTCGGCAGCTTGATAGTCAGGGTCGTGGCCGAAACCGCGCAGCATGCCGGCCAAGCAGACATCCTGCGGGAGCGGATCGACGGCCAAGGCGGTCTCGACGCCGATTCGGTGGGTGACGACACTGCATGGACTGAATATGTCGCGCGCATCCAGCAGGCTGCCGACCCGTTCCGAGCGTTGCCCTGATCGAGTCGCGAGTGTCCCGCGCTGCCGACTAAGCAGCGTCCAGATGACGATCGCTGACCGGCCACGAATCGGTTTACGGGACGCGCGGGTGCGCCTTGTTCCAGCGGTGGGACGGTGGTGGTCAATGATCTGCCATAGGGGTTTGCAGGTCTGGGTGCCGGTGCTGCCAGTCGGTTGCAGGACGGATTGGAAGGTGTACCGGTGCGCTTACCGGATCAGGGCGCGGGCCGAGGCCGTGGTTGCCCGGCGGTATGTGCCCCGGCAGCGTGGGCAGCAACTCGGTGGTAACAGTGCCAAAAAATCGTTCCCTCTTCCCGCGACCGCGGGGTTTCCGGGGGTGCTGTGGATCAGCTGCACCTTGGCCTGGGCGCACACCTGGGCGATGTGGTCGCTGGTGAAATCCGCCCCGTTGTCGCTGTAAAGGGCGGAAGGCCAACCGCAGACGGCCCACCCCGGATCGGCCTTGCGCCAGACCGCCTGCCGTAACGCCAACGCCGTCTGCATCGCCGACGGATCACCCAGGAACACGGTGTACCCGGCGACCGCCCGGGAATGATCGTCCAAGATCACCGTCAGCCACGGCCTCGCCGGCCGGCCGTTCTCATCCAGCACCATCACATCCAGCTCGGTGTGATCGGCCTGCCACAGATCGTTCGGGTGCGCAGACTCCCGCCGCAACACCAACTCGAATTCGTTCCCGTACCCCTTCGCACCGTGCCGGGCGAAGGCCACCAACCCGCGGTCCAACCCGCCGATGATCCTGCGCACCACCCAGTACGACGGCGCCGGCCAACCCTTCTCCCCCGCGATCTTCACGACCGCGCGGTGCACTTCCGCCATCTGGGGCGGCGGCCGCCGCAGCGCCAACCTTCGATCAACGTGCGAATTTCTGCCGGCAGTCGATGACTTCCACGATCGGTCCGGGAACTCCGGGCCAACCCGTTCGCGCCGTCGGCCTCGTGCGCGGTGAGCCACCGGCGCGCTGTCCGGGCCGGTACCCCGGCATCGGCGGCGGCACGAGTCAGCGGGACCCCCTCGTGCAAGTGAGGGCCCAACACCGCCAACCGCTTCTCCAGATCAGCCACCCACCACCACCAGCCACCATGCGACATCGATGGGCAATGATCGCACCGACCGCTGGAGCTACGCAGAGCACGACACGCCGCAACGGCCAAATAAGTCGCCAAAAACGGCCAAATAGCGTGCAAAAACTAGGCCATTTACCGTGCAAGTTCACAGACGAGGGGCATTGGCCTGAGATGATCGAATGGCTAGTCAACGCTCAGATCAAATTGCGGGCAGCGCTCGCAGCCGCCGGTGGGATTCCGGTTGTCACATAGTCACCGCGGTCTGTGATGGCCGGGTTGACGAACAAAAGCGAATCGATTCGTTCTGCGTCTCTGCAATGTCGGACGGTGGTGCTGCCTTGTTCCAACACCCGACGGAACCCGGTGATCAAATCGGACCGACCGGCCGGTTCGCGACTATCGCTCTTCAGCAGGTGTGAAGTCAGCGACGACGACGAGCCGCGCCGGCGCCCTAGGCAGGTCAAGCAATCTTCCCGGTTGACGACTTTTCAGGCGTACGGCCTGCGCCCAGCTGGGAAGTTGCGGTTGCAAGCGCCGACCAGAGTCGGGTGCGAGTGCATTGAGCAGAAGCAATTCAGCTTCGGTGAGGTTTGGGCGCGACTCATTACGGCGTACTTGCTCTTGCCGTAATGCCTGCGAATATATGCTGCGAAGAGCTTTTGTTAGAATTTTATGCCAATCGTTGCCTCGGCCGGAGGACCGGGGCCTGGCTGCGGAGGGCCGAGGATTTGGTACGCCCCAGAGGTACGACCATGGCAACGCATTAGATAGGTGTGCCGTAACCCTCCGATTCAATGCTCCGTTCGCGGGCGTCTGCGATTCATGCGTCGCCTTGACCGCGAGGCTCGACACGATTGCACAGCCGTAGTCACGCGGTTCCGCATGATGGCACCTTTCGGGTGGTACAAAGTTAGGGCACGCTGACCAAATCGCCGGGTCAGCCCAATAGCTCCCAGGAAGGAACTCATTTTTGGGCCACCCGTTGTAGAACACGTGGAGTGGAAATTCAGACTTGAACGGGTCACACCCGTCGATTAGCACGTCGTACTGAAACTTGTCTTCTCCCCCAGCATGTGCCAGCTCCGGATAGCTGTGCCCTCGCACTCTCTTCGCCTGTATGCGTAAACAAGCCCATCCTTGTCGGTCAGAACCAACCCACCACTCCCAATCAGCGCCGAATTTGGACTCTTCGTTCTGAGTGAAATGGTGGACATTGAGGTCCGGATGCTTCATGTCCAGCATGAACAAATTGTGGTCGGTTAGCGAGTTTTCGCCAAAAGATGTTGGTCCCGCGCCGCCGCGTTCAAGTTTGAACCAGGTCTCGCGGGCGAGCTGTCTGAAATCGATGCTCAGCGTCCGAGGATCAAGTGGCATACGGCAAGTCTTCCACGACCGGGACGCACCTGTGCAATCCACGTGCAACTGAGTTCGAGTCGGTCCACCCTGACCAACAGATCGCCGGTGTACGGATCGGTCCGGCGGAAGCCAGTGAGGTAGAAAGGCTGCTGAGTCGATTAGACATCATCCTCAAATCAAGCTCGTCCCGGTCAGTAGGAGTGGTGCTGCGTTTCGAGGAAGATCAAGTCCTGTGGATGAGTGTCGCCTGCCACGGTGATGGGACCATCTGTATTGGCGCAGCACGGTGCCCCCATCACTGGCAAGCGACATCGTCGCCGGGTGCCTTATGTCGGCCCGATGGGGGCGTGATGTGGAGACATTGGAATCGAACCTTGCGACCATCCACTTGCCGATTAGCTCTGCAGTTTCGGACCAGGCAAGGGCCCTGCCGGTCGTCACTTGATCTCCGTCGCCGTGAGCCACTGCTTGCGGGCCCTAACCAATGACCAAGGCTTCCCGCGGGGCGACCGCGCCGTGACGGCGGCAGCCAGTTTGTCCCGACCGAGGCCGGCCGGCGGGCGGGCTTTGCAGTGAGCTGGCCGCGGCCAGCATCAGCCTCAAAGACCTGCAAATCGCCCGCAACCATCGACGCCGCGAACTGCACCACGAACTGACAACCGCCGAAGCCTGGTCGACGTCCTCACCCGCCCCGGCGGAACATCGTCGGCCGGCTGCCGGCGCCCTCATACACGGTCCTCAGCATGAAGCGGACCGGGGCTGGGCGGGGCCCGGCTTGGCCGGCTCCTCGGCGGGCCCGTCGACCACCTGAGGGACACCACGCACAGGTTTCGAACAGGACACGCTTACTGTCCGTATTGCGCGAGTAGTTGGTTCGCGCCCTGAATACCCTGATTGATTTCAGATGATCGTCCGGTGTTGCGGGCTGCCGCCCTTGCAAGGCCCGCATAACTTAGATCTATAGTTCCCTCGTCGTGGGAAACTCCAATACAAGCAGAAAGTCCATTTTTGTAACACACTTTAGCGGACTCGCTAAGGTTAACGGTCGATCCTTCTTCGAGAACCGACCTATCATTTTTAGATCCTAACGTGAAATCGAAGCCAGCTGATACGGGACCGACATCGACTCCGTAAGGCGTGACGGTCAAGGTCCGACCGCTGTTCGACAAGCCACCGGCACTGCATCCGCCGATTTCGCATGAGAAGGGCCCCTTCTCCAGGCTTAATGACCCGCCATAACGTCCGCCCGACCCACTCCGATCTTGCTGGTATGTGGAGGCTGCGCTCCCGGTGGCACGATTTGGACTCATCCCGAAAAATGCAGTGGCGCTGTGGTACGCGCTTCTCAAGACGGAAGACACAGCTCCATACGCGTTGCTGACTGCGCTCGTCGCTGCGTGGTAACCGGAGGAGAAGAAGCTGCCGATGCCGCCGAGGACACTCCGCGTTCCGGTGGGATCTGTCAGGTTGAGTGGTTGGTCTTGTACGTAGGCGTAGGGGCTGTACTGCTGGTCGTTTTCGCGGGTTCCGGTGGGGTCTGGACTGGTCCACCGCCCGGTTGTCGGGTCGAGTGTGCGGGCGCCGAGAGTGGTGGTGCCGTCGGGTTGCGGGGTTCCACCGGTGTATCCCGCCGGGGAGTCCGGCCGCGGGGGTGGGGGTGAGCAGTGTTCCCCAGGTGCCGTAATTGGCGGCGGTGGGTGTTCCGGTGGCGGGGATGAGCGCGCGGCCGGTGCCCAGGGTGTCGAGGGCGATGGTCTTGACGGTGCTGCCATTGGTGGTTGCGTAGGGCTGGGCGCCGAGGAGGGTGCTGGTGGCATTTTGTGCGAGTTGGTGGCCGGTCGTGGGATCGATGAGATAGGTGGTGTTGGTTGTGCCGGTTTGTTTGAGCAGTGTTCCGGTGTTGTCGACGGTGTTGGTCCACGTTCCGGTGGGTGTGTTGATGCCGGTGAGGTGGTTGGTGCCGTCGTAGGTGTAGGCGGTGGTGCCTGCGGGTGCGGTGACGGTGGTGAGGTTGCCGCGTTTGTCGTAGGTGTAACTGTTGGCGCCGGCGGTGGTGAGTTGATCGGCGGCGTCGTAGGTGTAGGTCAGGTTGGTCGGACCGGTTTGGTTGGCGCGGTTGCCGACTTTGTCGTAGGTCCAGGTGGTGGTGGTTCCGCCTGCGGTGTCGGTGTTTAGCCGGCCGTCGGGGGTGTAGCCGTAGGTGTGGTTTCCGGTGGGGTCGTTGAGGGACGTGACGTGCCCGACTGGGTCGTAGCCGACCGTGACGGAGAAGGGGGTGGTGGTTGCTTGTGTGTAACTCAGGCCGGTGATCCGATGGTCGGGGTCGGTGGCAACGGCGAGTGTGACGCCGTTCGGCAGGGCAGCGCCGGTGAGTGTTCCGGAGGCGTCGTAGGTCCAGGTGCCGTTGCCGGCGGTGTTGTTGGCTGAGGTGATGCGTCCGTCTGCGTCGTGGCCCAGTGTGGTTGTTTGCGCGCCAGGTTGGGTGCGGCTGGCGAGTACACCGGAGGCGTCGTAGGCGACACTGATCGTTTGCCCGAGCGGATCGGTGGTGGAGGTGACGCGGCCGTTGCCGTCGTAGGTTTCGGTGAACGTTCCGGCGGAGTCGATTCGCTTGGTGAGGCGCCCGTCACCGTCGTAGGTGTAGGCGGCGGTGGTGCCGCCGGGGTAGCTGGCAGTGGTTTGTTGGTGTCCGGCGTCGTAGCTGTAACTGGTGACGCCGCCGTCGGGGTCGGTGAGTTGGCTGAGTTGGTTGGTGGTGTCGTAGGTGTAGCTGGTGGTCCGGGTCAGTGGGTCTGTGGTGGTGCTGGTCTGATTTCCGTTGGCGTCGTAGGTGGCGGTCCATTTGTGGGTGTTGGCGTCGGTGAGGGTTGTTTGGCGGCCCACGTTGTCGTAGGCGTAGCTCGTGGGGTGTCCCTCGGGATCGGTGACGCTGCTCAACCGGCCGTCGGCGTCGTAGGTTTTAGCGGTGGTGTGGCCATTGGCGTCGGTGACGGCGACGATTTCCCCGTCCAGGTCGCGGGTGGTGGTCGTGGTGGCGCCATTGGCGTCGGTGACGCCGATTTGTCGGTTCGCCGGGTCGTAGGAGTAGGTGGTGATAGCGCCGGTTCCGTCGCTGGTGGAGGTTAGGTTGCCGTTGGAGTCGTAGACGTTGTTGATGATGGCGCCGGCGGGGTCGGTGACGGAGTCGGTGAGGCCGGTTGGCGTGTAGGTCCACTTGGTGAGGTGACCGAGGGGGTCGGCGATGGAGGTTTTCCGGCCGGCGGGGTCGATGGCGGTGGTGGTCGTTTTGCCGAGGGCGTCGGTGGTGGTGGTGCGGTCGCCGCGGGCGTTGTAGGTGTAGGTGACGGTTGCTTTGGTTGGATCGGTGACGGTCCGTATGCGGCCGTCGGTGTCGTAGGTGGTGGTCGTTGTGCGGGTGAGCGGGTCGGTGGTCGAGGTTTGGTTCCCGGCCGGGTCGTACTGGTAGGTGCTGGTGTGTCCGGCGGGGTCGGTGCTCGAGGCGAGCAGTCCCGCGGCGGTCATGGTGTATGAGCTGGTGCTCCCCCGGGCGTCAGTGGCGGAGATCAGGTTTCCCAGGCTGTCGAAGCTGTTGGTGGTGACCGCGCCGGCGGGGTCGGTTATCTGGGTGGGCAAGTTCTGAATGTTGTAGACGGCGGTGGTGGTCTTGTGGAGGGGGTCGGTGGTGGTGACCCGGTTGCCACGGCCGTCGTAGGTGTAGCTGGTGACCCGTCCGAGCGGGTCGGTGATTTTTGCCAGTTGTCCGGCTGAGTTGTAGCTGCTGCTAGTGGTGCCGTTGTTCTGGTCGGTTTGACTGACGACTTGACCGGATGTTAGGAACGTGTAGCTGATGTTTCCGCCGCGGGGGTCGGTTTTGACGGTGGTGCCGGTGGGGTTCCCGGCCGGGTCTGTGCCGACGGCGGTGCTGTAGGTGAAGGTGGTGGTGTTGTTGGAAGCGTCGGTTTGGCTGGTGACCCGCTGGTTCTGGTCGTAGATGTTGGTCAGCGTGGGGTTGCCGTCAGCGTCGGTTGTGGTGAGCAGGTCATGGTTGGGGTCGTAGGTGTAGTGCACCGCCGCCCCCGTCGCGTCGGTGACCGAGGCGAGGTCCCCCGCACCGGAGTATGCGAACGTTTCGGATTTGCCGTCGGGGCCGGTTGCTTTCGTCAGGTTGCTCGCGGTGTAGGTAAGGATCAACGTTCGCGCGGCCGCGTCCTTGATCTGGGTGACGCGGTTTTGCGTGTCGGTAGTGACAGTGAGGGTGTTGTTGTGTCGGTCGGTCACAGATTGGAGGGCGCCGGTTGACGAGAATGTGTATCCGACACCGTCCTTCGTGGTGGCTAGGTAGGTTCCGGCGGTAGTTGTCAAGGCGGTGAAATTGCCGGCGGCCGGGACAAAGCTGCCGCCCGTCAGGGTGTAGGTGTCGATGCGACCGTCGCCCCAGTGCAGGTCAAAGGTCGACGTCGGTGACGTGGCCGGCAGAACAAGGGCTGTTTCCCATGAGTTTGTCCACCTGGATCCAAGTGCGCCGGTCAGGTCGGATTGGCTGTTGTACGCGCGGGCGAAGGTCAGGTCGGGACCTGGCTCGGGGATGTGGATGTCGGTCAGGCTGAGGCTGAGATTACCGGTGGAGACGTCGACGGGGTCGCCGCCGTATATGTGTCGGTAGCCGTAGCTGCCCGCTGCTGATCCGGCCCATCCGGTCGACCCGCCGGGTCCGCCCCAGTAGCGGGCGCGGAAGTTGGTCTCCCCGACCCAGGGTTGGACGATGGCGCAGGTGTCGACAAGATCTCCGGTGCCGTATGGGCGTGGCCCGGTGGGGGTGCCCCAGTCGACGTTGCGTGCGTCGATGTACCCGGTTCCGGTGTTCGGGTCGCAGGAACCGGTCGCGCCGTTCAAGTTGTGGGTGAGTTTGCCCCGGAAGCTGGCGGAGCCGCCGCGGTTGCTCAACGCATACGCTGCGTAGTGGATCTGGGTGCCCGTCATGGACAGGGACCCGCCGCTGTCCACGGAAATCCCATACCAATCGCCGGCCGCGGGGACGGTGACATTGCCGTCCTTGTTGTAGTCGCCGCCGACGGTGTCGTCCTTGATCGAGGTGAACACCACGGCGGCGGCAGCGGTGCCGGAAGCGTGCAGGGTGCCGCCGGAAACGGTGAGGCCGGCGCCGTAGGACTTGACGATCACACCTGCGTTCACCGTCATCGTGGCCCCGGACCCGACGATCAGGTTGGTATAGGAGGGGCACTGGCAGCCCAGCACTAGGGCCAACGATCCGAACGGCAATGTCAGGTCAGCGGTCAAAGTGCCGGCGAGAACCATTCCCTGGCGGCTGGACGCGGCACCGGAGTTACCGGTCAGGTTGGTCGACACCAGTTCGTTGGAGGCCACCGCTATCGCCTCCAAGGTGGTGGCGGTGGCGGTGTTGTTCTGCACCATAGGGCTGACCGTCGACTGCGGGTTCACCTGCACGTCCACGCCATACCGAGTGGAGCCAGTGACGGCATTCCCGGAGACGGTGGTTGCCGAGACGGTGCCGTTCTGGTTGACCTGTATGCCGTCGGCCGCGTAGATGGCTTCGGCTGGAGTGTTGGAGATGGTGTTGCCGGTGACGGTGACCGGGCCTGCTGCGTCGATCATCAGGGACCCGCCGTGCAGGATCGAAGAGTTCGTCACCGAGGTGGTACGCGGGAGGTAGTTCGTTGAGTCCGCGTCGTTGCCGGCATTGTTGATCGAAACGCTCGAGTACCGGATCGACACATGGTCCAACGACACCGATCCAGGGTTGGTCGTGGAGTCGCCTGTGGAGATGCCCGACCAGTCGTACGGTGCCGGAGTGGTGACGTTGCCGTCCTTGTTGTAATCACCACCGGCGGTGTCATCTTTGATCGAGGTGAATATCACCGGCGATGCGGCGGTGCCGGCGGCGATCAGCGTCCCCCCGGCGACGACCAGCTGGGCACCGTAGGACTTGACGACGACGCCCGCGTTGAGGGTCAGCGTGACCCCGGAACCCACCGTCAGGTTGTTGGCGTAGGCGTTGTAGTAGTAGTAGCCGCAGTTGCAGCCCAGGACCAGGGCGAGCGCCCCGAACGGAAGGGTGAGGTTGGAGACGAGGGTTCCGGCCAGCAGCATGCCCGGCCGGGTCGATGCGGTGCCGGTATTCCCCGTGAAGTTCGCCGGGACGAGTTGGTTGGACGCGAGCAGCACCGCCTCGAAAGTTGTCGCGGACACGGTGTTGTTCTGCACCACGGGGCTCATCGTTGATTCCGGCCGGATCACCACGCTGACCCCGTGATCGGTGGTGCCGGTGATCGAATTGGTGGAAACGGTGGTAGTAGACAGGTACCCGCTCTGGGTGACGTCGATGCCGTTTCCTACGTTGATGGCTTCTGCTGCCGAGTTGGTCACGGTGTTGCCGGTCACCGTGACTGGGCCGGCTGCGGAGATCGTCAGCGAGCCGCCGTGCAGGAGCGCAGAGTTCGTCACCGAGGTGCTGCGCAGCAGGTAGTTGGTCGAATCCCGGTCGTCACCGCCGTTGGTGATCGATACCTGCGAATAACGCACCGAGACGTGATCCAGTGACACCGATCCGGGATGGTCGGCGGAGTCGCCGGTGGAGATGCCGGACCAGTCATTGGGTGCCGGGATAGTGACGTTGCCGTTCTTGTTGTAGTCGCCAGCGGCGGTGTCGTCGTTGATCGAGGTGAATATCACCGGGGCGGTGACCGTCCCAGAGGCGGTGAGGGTACCGCCGGTGACCTGCAGGGATGCGCCGTAGGACTTGATCACCACGCCGGGGTTGATCGTCAACGCGACCCCGGAGCCGACCGTCAAATCGCCGTAATACGGACCGCAACGGCAACCCAGGACGAGCGGCAACGTACCGAAAGGGAGCGTCAAGTTGGCGGTCAACGTTCCGGAAAGAATCATGCCCTGCCGAGTGGAGGCGGTCCCGGTGTTGCCGGTCAGGTTCGCCGGAATCAGCACGTTGGATGAGACCTGGACCGGCTCATAGGTGGTCGCGGACGCGGCGTTGTTCTGCACCACCGGGCTGGCCGTGGAGGCGGCCTGGACCTCTACGGCCACGCCGTAGCTTGAGGTGCCGGTCACCGTGTTCCCGGACACCGCGGTCGACGACAAATATCCGCCCTGCGTCACCGCGATGCCCGTGCCGACCAGGGTCGCCTCGGACGGCGAGTTCGAGACCGTGTTGCCGGTCACGGTCACCGGACCGACCGGGTTGGCCGACAGTGAAGATCCGTGCAGAAACGATGAGTTGGTGACCGACATGACGCGGGCGACATAGTTCGTCGAATCGCGGTCGTCGCCGCTGCTGCTGATGGACGCCGGGGCGTAACGAACCGACACGTGGTCCAGGCTTACCGACGCCGGATTCGTCGGTGAATCTGCGGCGGTCAGGCCCGACCAATCCCCCGCCGCGGGGGCGGTGTTGGTGCCGTCCAGGTTGTAGTCCCCGCCGGCCGTGTCGTCCTTGACCGAGGTGAACACCACAGGGGCCGCGGCGGTCCCCGTCGCGATCAAACTTCCGCCGGCCACCGCCAGATTTGCGCCGTAGGACTTCACCACCACACCGGCATGGATGGTCAGCGTGGTGTTGCTTCCGACGGTCAGGCCGCCGAAGGAGCCGCCCAACACCAAGGGCAGCGTGCCGAACGGCAGAGTTAGGTCCGATGTGAGCGTTCCGGAAAGGAGCATGCCTTGCCGGGTCGAGGAGGTGCCGGTGTTGCCGGTCAGGTTCGCGGCCACCAGTTGGTTGGAACCGACCGATATCGCCTCGGCGGTCACCGACGAAACGGTGTTGTTCTGCACCACCGGGCTGACCGTGGACTGTGATTGCACCACGACGTCGACCCCGAAGTTCGAGGCGCCGCTCACGCTGTTCCCGCTGACGGTCGTGGGTGAGAGGTAACCGTTCTAATATACCTGTATGCCGTCGCCCACGGACGCTTGTTCACTGCTGGAGTTGGACACCGTGTTGCCGGTGACGATCACCGGGCCGACCGCGGCGACCGTCAACGAACTGCCGTGCAGGAACGATGAATTCGTTACCGTAGAAGAACGTCCCAAATAGTTCGTCGAGTCCCGGTCGTCGCCGTCGTTGCTGATGGATACACCGGCGTACTTGATGACGTCGGACGTCAGCGACACTGACGGCGGATGCAAACCATCCCCTTGGCCGTCCGCGGCGTACAAGCCGCTCCAACCGCCGGGCGCTGGCACCGTGGAGGTCCCGTCGCCGTTATAGTCCCCGCCCACGCTGTCATCCCGGACATCGGTGAAGGTGATCGGACTGGAGGGTGTGCCATGCGCCACCAGGGACCCGTTGATGACCAGCTGACTGCCGGAAAAACCCTTCACGATCGCGCCGGCGGCGACGGTCAACGTAACCCCGTAGGGGACGGTCACCGTGCACGTCAACGCGTGCGGGGTGCCGGCCGCCCAGGTCTGATCCCCTGTGAGCGCACCGCAGTGCGAGACTCCGCCGATTTTCGCCGGCACCCCGGAGACGGCTGCGGCCTGCGCGCTACGGTTTCCGGTGGCGTCGTACGCCAAGACGGTGAACCAGTAGGTCACCCCGTTCGTCAGCGCACTGAGCACATCGGATGTCGTTGACGCATCCACGGCGCCGGCGTCGGTGAATGGACCTGTGCGGCTGGTGCCGTTAAAACACCTCGTACCCTGCGAGATCGGTCTCGGTGTTCGGATTCCAGCTGAGCTTCACTGCGGAATCACGGACCTCAACGGTGACGCCGGCCGGAACAGCCGGGGGCGTGACATCCGCGCTGGTGGTCACGGTCTTGGTTGCCGCCGACGCGTAGTTCGGCACCCCGTCGTGGGCGAACAGGGCGTAAGAGTACTGAGTGGAGGGGCTCAGCCCGTTGTCGGTGAATGACACCCCCGAAGCGGCCGTGTCCGTGACCAACGACCCCGCACTCGGTGACGTCGGCGGCATCGGCCCGGCCGAGCGACGGATCAGCACTCCGGCAAAATCCGGATCAGTTGGGTTGGTCCAGCTCAACCGCACCGTCGTCGTCGCGGCCGCCGCGGAAACGGCCGTCACCGGCGCGGGCGGCGTCACATCCACCAACGTGTACTTGTCGGCGGTGGCCACCACAGAGGTGCCGCCGCCGGTGGTGACCTGGATATCGACCACACCGGTGGCGTGGGCCGGGGAGGTGACCTTCAGCTGGGTCGCCGACACCACCGTCACCGCGGTGCCCGCGGTACCGCCGAACGTCGCCTTCGTCGCGCCGAGCAGGTTCGTACCCGTCACGGTCACCACGGTGCCGCCCGCCGCTGACCCCGACGTCGGGGCGACCGCGGTCACCGTCGGCGCGGCCACGGCCGCATCCGCTGTCTGCGACACAGTGACGGTAAGTAGCAAGCAGATGAGAACGGCAGTTAATTTGCGCACGCGAGTACCCCTAGATGAGTGATTCCAAGGGGGTCAGTGGTCGTAGGCGGTCAGTGACCGCTTGATGGCGCGGCCGATGTTGTCGTTGTGCCAGATCGCGGCGGTGAGTGCGAGGATGCGTTGCCAGACACGGGC
>JAABUU010006343.1_pt1 | contig 12725 bp, 16 predicted proteins | sample 5559301 | NCBI WGS metagenome assembly JAABUU01 (sample SAMN10711884, study PRJNA513360) | rock metagenome | isolation source: Antarctica rocks | place: Antarctica: Victoria Land, Richard Nunatak white
TCTTCACTGGCAGATTGGAATGGACACCTGGACTTGCAGCTTACAGGCTTACTGGGAGCTGGAACTGATCTCCTGACTCAGCTCACAGCTGAGACTTGCACCATGGAAAGTATGAAACGGCGCAGCAAGTACCTGATTCTGCAGCTCGTTTCTGAGGCTCTCCTCCACAAGCTTGTTGGGAGGTGCCTTGTTGGCCGCCTGTGCAGCGGTAGGCGAGCTGGTGCCCTGTACCAGTATGTCTTTCTCCCTTTCTAGGGTTGCCAGTCTCTGCTGAGCCCTCTCCATCTCATCAGTTGCAATCTCCAGCTCAGATCTCAGGCCAGCCTGCACAACAGACACACTAGCCTTCAGCGTTTTCAACAGCACTGTGTTTGGCTCTGCCTGTGAGCTCTGCCTAGCTGCTCAAATGGTGTATTGATCCCTTTGTACTGAGACCAGACTCTGTTGGGTTCTTTGCAGTTCACCTACTGCAGTCTCCAGCTCACAACAAGAACATAGCAATGGTGCATACAGCAGGCGGCTGCGCACTGGCTTACCTCTTGCTCTTCGGTTTGGCTCTGGATGGTGAAGAGCTGGTTCTGTGAGGCCTGGTGCAGGCGCTGCATGTTGCCCAGGCTGGCTCTGGCCTCCAGCAGTGCATTGGACAGGCTCTCCTCACGCTGCTGCATCTCTTGCATCAGCTTGGCATCTGTCTCAGCAGCAGCATTGCTCACTGCCTGCTCCAGCTGTTCTTCCTGCACAGCAAGCACATGGTGGGGTCAACACTCACGTGTCTGGCATCTGCTTTTTTGACTGGTGTTGGCCTATGGTCACTTCTTAGGCACAGCCTCTCTGCACTGCTGCATTTCTGCACAAGTGTAGCAGCTGTCTGGGGAACTGCATTGCTCAGTGCTTGTTACCTGCTCCTGTTGTTTAAGGGCTTGATACTGGAAGCATTTGTAGCTTTACCATGTGGCATTGAGTGATGCATCGGAGGAGGTTCTGCTGATTGGGATGTTTCCTGCAGCTGAATTACTGACACATCAAGCTGTTGTTCCTGGCTAAGCTGCAAACAAAGTCTGAAGTGAAAGGAATGGGTTGCAACACAAGCAAGGGTAGACGGTGGCTATTCTTTGAGTGCTTTGCAAAGCACAAACAAGCAAGGTGAACAAATGGCTGACCTTGTTTTGTAGCTGAGCCTTCATCTGACCAAGCTGTGCTTCAAGGCGCTTGATAGTCAGGTCCTGATTCCTAAGCTCCTTGGACTCAGCCTTAAAGTCAGCCAACTCTTGCACCACCCTCTTGTTAGTGGACTCCAGCTCAGCAATTCGAGCTGTAGAATCCTGTAAAATGAACAATTAGTTCATGACAATTTTTGCATAAGCCAGCATCAAATGCTGACAATATACACAGGACACCCTTGTTTTGTTGCTGGCTCTGCTTCCTGAGCAATGGAAGCTACACCTGCGCCTATTGGCCCACATTCACCATTTCATATGACAACGAGGCATGGACATTTTTAACTGTGGGTGTCCAGTGAGCAAATTATTACTCAGCTGTGACTTATTTGCAATCAATGGTGTGCTTTGGCATAGCAAACAAATCTGTTGAAGCTTGCGTGGAATGCAGAATTGGCAGGCCAGTATTGGTTGAGCATGCTGCGCTAGTTTGCTCAGTTGCCATCAGGATATAGTCAAGGTGTTTGTGTGATGTCGGCAAATTGTGTTGCCAGCACTGCATGGGCTGCTGTGCAAGGTTCAGATGGTGAGACAGAAAGTTTGTACTGAAGGCTTGAAAGCTTACTGCTGCACTGATGAGCACTGTTGCTGGGTCAGGCGCTTCATATAGCTTTTGGTAGACTTCCAGAAATGCAGACTCGCCAAACTTTGCTCTGCAACAGTCAATGCAGAAATCCTGCTTGAAAAACAGGCACATGGTGTGAAGTCTTGGTGATGCTCTCTTGGTAGTGAGTAAGCTGAATGTTGCGCAAGTGTGAACTATGCGGTCAGCCAGCACAGCATTACCTGGTGGTGAGACGATCAACCTCTTCCTGATAGGCCTTCAGCAGAGTGCCCACATCCCTGTTAAGCTCTGCTGATGCACCCTTCTTGAATTCTGCATGCAGGCAAGTGTGCCTCACTATCTGGTGGGTACACAGCACTTGCTAAATTTTGCTGCCCAACATCTGTCAACCAACACCTCTTGTGGTTTCAGCCAGCTTGCGTCTGCTCTTGAGAGAGCTTTCTTGATTCTCTGCAACTGCCATGCCCTGCTCATCCATTTTCTGTCTGAAGCTGTCCAGCTCGAACTCTGCATGCATCGTGCAAGCCATGCAGACCGAACTGTGACTTTTCAGTTGAGGCTGACTTCGAAGCACTTTGTCAAGAACACGTCTTTCACCTTTCCAGAAGCTTGCGACCGCGTTCATGTTCGCGAATGGACTGGCAGGCTCTAGATCACGCTGGGCAAGGACGTCGGATGGGCTCTTCAGTAAGCCCTCCAGCTTCGCTGGGCCCAACAAACTCTGCATGGCAAGCGATCACGGGGCGGTCAAGGCTACTTTCGAGCGGTGATAGCGCATACGTGCATCATTGCAGTAGATGGTCCGTCAAACCTGAAGAAGCTGAAGGGACCATGCATCATGACTATGCTTGACAATTGGTATGAGGTGAGTTCTTGCAGCTGTTGATATTGCCTGTATACCCCAATCACCTACACACTGGTCTTGGCATGCTTGGCCACAGTACGGACACAGTAGCAGATGGGAAGACCAATGAAACCAATGCTCAGCATTCAAACGCTGCTCTGAGCAATTGATTGCAAAGCCTAGCTTCTGCTCATTTCTATTGTGCTGTATCACAGCTGGACCGCCATACGCAGAAGCATCACACTGTTGGACGCAAGTGGCTGGTTGAGTGCAGTTGACACTGTGTGATGTCAAGCAAATGCTGCAGTGCGCTGCTGTACTGACCAATGCCTCTGTGGCGGCAGCCTCATTGCAAGTGCATTCTGCATCCATCAGTACCAGTCCAGTCAGTTGCAATGCGACCTTGGGTCTCATTTGTCTTGACTATGCACAACAGCTGTGAAGCCACAGGCTGTCACACTGCAGTAACATGGAGCCCTTTTTCCCTCCTGGAGCCGTCTGCTACCCTTCCTTTGTTTCAGTTCAGTTGCAAGAGGCTGAAGGGACTATGCATGACAGCAGTAACAATGGATCACTTTTGTGTTCTACGGATTTCCTTAAGATGTATACGCCAGCAGAAGGTCAAATGCACACGTCCTTTTGGCTATGCTTGTCAAGCGACTACCTATCTAGGGTACGACTGTGTTGTATGACATGTTTGGAACAACACAGTCACACTTGTCAAACTGTTTGAGCAAAGCAGCGTCTCATCTTGTTCCAAACATACCAAGAAAAGTAGTACATGCAAGCAGCAACAAAAACAACTAAAAGAATGCAGCAAGGATGCTGGCTAGCAAATTCTTATAGCGAATGACTAACTGGCCAGGCGACAAATCCGGTTGGGCTACTGCTGCTGTCCTGTTTGTTTCACAGGCTCTTGATCAGTTCTCACAGCCGTGACCTGCCATTTGTGTAATGACACCGCCTATATAGACATGCAGTCTCAGTATTTATATGCTGCCAAGCAAATGCAGGCAGACAAGCCAGAGAATGAGCAAGCAAATCTGCTCAGCAGCCCAGGATGTCAACTGCTCATACATGCAGCATAGCGGTACAAAAGGTGCACACATGAGGCACAGCTTGGCATGCTTTGCTCCAGAGAGCAGATCAACAGGAGAGAGGCAATATCATCATTGTCCCCAAGTGTCAGCCACATGGTAAGGCTGGTGCTATACATATACACAGACATGTACCTTCAAACAAGTTGTTGCAGTGAGTTGCTGTCTACCTGGAAGCTGCCTGAGTTCATCAGGCGTGTATACCAGGGCTGCTCTATGAAGCCGACCACCTGTTTTGTCTTCACAGGCTTCCCAAGGGCTATAGGGTCATAGCCAAACTTCTTCATCTGAGTTTGCCCTTCATTTCCTGGCTTGGGTGGCTCAGGGCTTGGTGGTGTCTCCTTCTTGTTCTGCAGAGCAAGCACCATCTGAGCATCATGCATGCTGCAATGTTGCCCACCGCACCAGTGCTGGTGGCATTATCATTGAGTCGTGTGCATATGCCAGGCCTTCCTGAAACTTGTATGAGTGACCTGAGCTGTCATGTGGTGCGTGTTCTTTGCTTGAAGCTGCAGGCAACTGTTGGCATGATGCAATGTCAAGTTGTTTGAAATGCTAAGCACCTCAACAGAGCTCACACGCCTCTCATCTGTGCTCGTCTGTGCAAGCCTGATCACACAGGTACTACATTCACAACAATATCCCTTGCATCCAAGTATCAGTGCATCTGACCATGCTCATCATCACCAAACAAACACACAAAAACATAAATTGCAAAGTTGTATTCAACACATATGCCTGATGTTGACAGCCTATACCTGCAGCAGCATCTGCAGCTTGAGCTGCTTGGGCTGCGGTGTAACCCAGGGCATTGTAGGTCGCCCTGGCCTCATGGCACATGCAGCATCTATGACAGCAATCTTGTCCATGGGGTAGCCTGCCAAGTATGGCCACAGAAAGCCTAGCCCCTCCCCTGTACAGGTGATGTCACTTTGTGCTATGCAGACCAAATAAGCTGTTTATGGGCTGCTTCAGTGTCCAAGATTGTGGTCATGATGCAGTGCATGCTGCATGCAGCCTGTGAAACCAAAATGTAGACTCAGGGAGGAGTGAATGTCCATAAGTGCAGGGAGACTCAGCTCTTTGTGCTTCTGTGCATACGTCTGGTGCACACCACATTTTCTGCCACAGATGCAGCTTAGGCAGAAGACAAGAGCAAGTGCTGGCAGACCCTCCTGCAACTCAGCAGCTTGCAGTGCACTCATCGAGACCCCAATGGCAGCATGCCAGTCTCATGCATGCTGCAGTCTTGTGTTTTGATATGTCTGACTCCCAGGCTATAGAACTGCTGACATGCCTACCCTCCAGAGACATATAGCCACCGCACACACTGGGTGCATGGAGCAAATGGCTTTGGTACCTGTCTGGGCTTCCACAAGTGTAGGCAGCACAATCTGCTGCAGGAAAGACCAGCTGAAGAGGGGCGCAGCAACATCCACGTAGGTGCCATACCGCAGAACGACAACAGGGGAGATGAGCATGTACATCATGAAGTCAGACTGGGTATCCAACGCACTGCACCAGGTCAGATGGGCCAGGTCTAGATGGTTGTCCATGCTCAGCTGCAGCAACCTGCGTGCACCACAGTATGCTGTAAGCGCTCTTTGACACCAATGTAGAGTATAAGATAATACAAGGTATGGTTGGCTAGACAGAGCAAGACAGCACAGAACAGTTCAGCTTGCTACGTGTGTGCAGAAAACATTGTTGATTTATTGTGCACAAGTTGGCTGTAAGCTCTTGTTGACTGTGATCTGCCTGTGCCTTGCAAGCAACCTGGGGTGCTGCTGGCCGCTGGACCCCAAAGCAAGACACAAGTTGCATGAGTGAATGACTCACTGCAGTCATCAATCAACTAGATGAGTGCAAGCACACATGGCCAAATTGGTGGCAATAAGGTGAATGTCTGAATGATTGGGAACAAAGATAGACAGACAAACAAGTGAGTGAACAAGTGAACAATCACTGGGCAAGTACAGTACACTTATGAGTTTCAACATACAGATCTGCATATGTGGTGTGATGACTCACGTGCTGATGGCTGACACATCCTGGATTACGCCCTCCTCTGGGAAGTACAGATACTTGTGCTTGTCAACAACCAGGTCATCCCACATGCCCGTCTGCATCAGCTGGTACAGATGCTGGTACCGACCCAGCTTCTGAGTTGAGTTGTGGCGGTGCACAAAGAGGCAGTGCGGGCATGTGACTGTGTCCAGGTCATATGGTGCAACTATCACAACATTCCACGCCTCAGCAGCTGGTTCATTCAACCACCTGCACATGTAGTAGCTGTCAACAACTTCAGCGGTCTGAAAAGACGGTTTGCGCATTCTAAAAGAATCAGCAAGACATCTTTCCTTCCTAATATGGCAAGTTTTGCTAGCAAGATCTGTGCCATAATTGCGCCACCGCTTGCTCTGCTTTGAATGTTTCATGCTGTGGTGAGCTGTTGACTCTTGGTCATGTCACAGTGCTGAAAGCAGTGTAGCTTAATGGTGGTGGAGGTGTTGATGTGTGGTGATGGAAGTGGACAAATATGGCACGGATGATGGTGGCGTGTGCTGTGGCACCACTGGTGGCAGTACACAGCACATGACAAATGTCATGTGCATATATACAACACACAAGCAGCATGTGTTTCAACGGCTTCTGCTGCATGAGTTGTTGCCATAACTTGGATGAAGCAGCAAGCTTGATTTGCCATGATACAAGATCAGGCATGCATCAACAAGTCATACTCTGATGTTGCCTGCTCAATAGTGACACAAAATTGACTTGAAGTAGTAAATAATGGTTGTCTGTCCCACGTATGACAGGAGCAGTGTGAAGCTGTCAAGTGATGAAAAGTTTGCAGCATGAGGCATCTGCCGGCAGGTTGATATCTCATGCACTAAGCCTGGTGCACACAGATATGATGCTCACCTGGGCTGCCTGCCATCATAGATGACCAACACAATCAACAAGTCTGCACCTCTTCCTGCATGACAGACAATGACCATGTATGTGCTCACAAGCAGTGTCAGTAGTTGGTCAAATGTGTGTAATGCAGGATTAAGACAATGAACAGCAGTGTAGCGGGGTGATGAGCTAGTGGACGTGTTTTGGCGCAATGCAGGCTTTTCCTACAACAATTTATCTTGGGAGAAAGCTAGTAATAGCAAGTATTTGGATGACATTGGCTTGATGCTGTAAGGGCACCAACCAGAGAGCAACAATCATGGAACTACTTGCTATTACTGGCCTTCTCGCTACTATAAGCAGATGTAGTACAGCAAGACAGCAAATTAAACTGTTTCTCGACAACCTTACAGCAAACCAGGTGTTGTGTTTTGCCTTAATCTGTCCAAAGGCAACTGCTCAAGTAACTGCTTGCCTTGCTTCAGGGCAACAGTCGAACGTGAGTCAGAGCACCTGAGATGCAAAGCTCCACAAAGCTTGGCAAGCACACCTTGGATGGAAGCTTGACTGGGGGCAGTATGGACTGCAGTCTGAGGCCACTGCCATGGAGTGGGAGTGAAGAGTGGGTGCACCAGGGTGACGCCCTTCCTGGGGCCCTGCGCTATGCGGTTTGTACCAGACTGCTCTGCAGCAGTCACGCAGCGCACGTCTTATGACATAGCAAGATATGTACAGCATTGCTACTCTGCAACAGTGACCCTCCATCATAGCATGCCTTTTCCTGCAAGTCGCCCACAGAGCCATACAATGCGCGTTGGATTATGGCACAGCTTGACACTCCACAGGATCATGCAACCCAGCTATGATACCTGAGCAGAAGTGTGATAAGCAAGACAAGCAGTAAACTTTCTGTACCTCTGTGTCAATGGACAATCTGTGTAACGTGTGAAACTTGCACATTCTTGTTGCAGAAGAAACACTTGAGCCGTTCCATTGATGCATACAGATTTGCAAAAGAACGGTTGCCTGACTCGAGACTGCATTGATGCCATGTATGCGTGAACAGCGCAGAGAAAGCAACAGCGTGTCAATGAACATTACCCACAAGCCCGCCTTGCTCCATTAGGGCCGCATACCAGGGCTGCCAGATCTGCCCCAGCCTTGCCCTCTCCAAGTATCCCATGCCAAACTTCTCTTGACAAGGCTGCGGCACACAGTCATAGACTATCAATTTCGGATCACACACCATGCAAGCAGAGGACTGCTGCTATACAGTGCATATGCCTTTATGTTCACTGCGATACATGTACACACATTCACATCATATTCAAGACACAGGATTCCAGGCTGTGTCCAGCGGCACTTTGATACCATGCTGCAAGGGATGCAGCCCCTGCTGCTCTTACACAAAGCACAACTTTGTTTGTCAGCATTGTCATTATTACAACTACAGCTTACCAACATTGGACGCTCACATGCAGGAAAAGCAGAACCGATTAATCTGCTAATAACTGCCCACTTTGAGCTTGGCATTGGTTGCAGTTGCACCTTGCAAATCAGACTTCTTCTCAACCATGCTTATGATGAGCTTTGATGTGCACAGTACATTGTCAACAGATCCAACAGTTCAGATTGGTGCGGCTTGCCTTTGCTGCATAGCCGTACTTCTCAAACTGGATCTTCTCTTCTTCTGTTTGCCATCCCAGGAAGTGGGGATTGGTGTCATACATGCTTGTCTTGCCTTCCCTCTGCAACATCTTCTTAGGGTGTATGACACACACATCATCTATGACAGCAATCTTGTCCTGAGGATAGCCCAACAAGAAGGGCCATACCCAGTCCAACCCATGTCCTGCAGGCCAAGCTCATATTGTGTGTCCTCGCAGGTCAGCGTAGCCATCATGCTGCCGCAATACATTCCCTGCTTCATAAGTAACATGACAGATGCGTCCAGACCCACATGCTGTGAGTATTCAATGACAAGTTGTGTACAGATACTTGCAAATGTAAAAAACAGCATTCTTGGTGTCACAGCTTGCAGAACAAGGTGGTCGACATGTCCATGGGTAGTTAAAGGCAGCAGGAGGTAAATCAAGCTGGCAGGGCTGCAGCACTGATGCACCTGAGGCTGAAGTGGACAATGTAGCTGTGACATTGCCCTTGAAGAAGTCCATGCTGAACAACGGCACCATAATTTCCACAAAGGTCCCATATCTGAGGACTGTTGGGCTCTCCATATACATCCCCTGACCATGCACTGAGTCAGACTCAATGCGTGAGCACAGACTTGGCTGAGCCAGTTCCAAGCCATACACCTCTTGTATGTCAAAGGCTCTGTTGATGCTGCTGCTAAGCTGCACTATGTCGTCATCAGGAATGTAAACCTGCAGCCAGTGTATTGTGCAGTCACCTCACAAACAAGGATGCCCCTGCCCAGGAGTGTGACAGGACACTCATTGCCACAAAATACAGATGACTCCCATACTGTGACTTCGCCTGACATGAGTTCACGTTCACATCCCCAACAGGACTTATGTTTTGGCACAGGAGAGCTGCAAGTGTCATGGCTGGCAAGGCACGCCAGTATACGGTCATGACATAGTTTTCAACATATGGAGCAGCTTTTTTGAAGATATGCCAAGAATGCTCTACGGCCTGTCAGCCACTATAAAAGCAATACCCTTGTAGACCCAGGTTGCTCGTTGATTACCTGTGTGTAGCGGTGCACATAGTGCTCTGCAAAAGCTCCTGATTGAGTGAACTGATATATCAGCTTCCACTTGGCTCCTGAGCCCAGCTCAATATGCATGCATTTCTCACACGTGAAGGCACTCCTGAGTTTCCCATAGTAGATGACTGCAATATCCCAATTGGCACTGGCAGAGTCATCAAGCCACCTGCGACACAGAGCGCATTCTTTGTTCCAATGCTGCAGCCTTGCTGATAGTGTCAGACAGCTGCTGAATTCCTTTGGCTGCAGTTTGCTGGTGCCTGAGTGACTGACGCAAGCTGTTTATGGCTGATACTGGTGTGCTGAAACACAAGCTATGTGAGCCAAGCATCAGGAACGCAAGTTTGCATGCTACAAAAGGAAAGCACCTGTCGTGCTCTGAAGTATCACCCACTATTACAATCACCAAGTTATGCCTGTGTGTGTCTCCTGCAACCGCAGCCAGACCTTATATGACCTGCATGCAGCTTGGCCACAGAGCTTCATAAGGCCACGATTCCCCTTACCCCAGTTGCAGGTCTTTAATACAACAGGTGGTAGAACAGGTGCTGCAACAGGTTTGACAGGAAGCGTGCGTCTATTCCAGAAAGACCTGTCTAGCACTGCGGGCAATAGGCTTGTGTCCCCGTTGAACTGCAAGCCACAGCGGTGCATCAGTGGGCCTTCAGGGATGCAGACGCACAGTAGATGGCAAACCAAGTTTTTAATCTTACCTTCGCAAACGCCACCACGAATGCAAGCACAGCACTCGCAACGAGACCACCGATCAATTTTTGCTGGTTGCTGATCGGTGAGCTACACACGCGCATATCACACTCGTGCACTACTTGAAACCAACTCCAAGTAGTCTGCCGTGCAACGAGCCTATCACAAGCTGGCAAGCTGCATGCGCCTGAATTGCTACCACTTTAAACTTGCTCGAGCTATCGTCTCAAAAATGCTTGTGCCGTAAATTCGATTAGTCATGGATTCCACATGCTTCTTGCTGTTGCATGCCAGCGCTTGTTGCGCGACAAACTTGCAAAATGCTTCGCAAACATTTATAATACAAACTGACGAGAGCAAACTTGCTTCAGCAGGTGCAGGGAGCAGCGCCCAACTTGGTATCAACAATGATGATTTATGTCCTATAGAACATAGTTGCTACCTCCTCGCGGGGAGCGCCTGCTTGTTGTTAGCTAGCTCCAGCACTATGTGCAGTGAGTGATTTGTCCGGCTTGCAAGCCAAAAAACGTGTCGAAATTACTGTACAAACATCCATACAGCAGCAGCTGCTGCAACGTTCACTACAAAACTAATCTAGGCTTAAGATACATCTATCTGATCCTTAATGGCACCAAGTTGGTGCAAAGCAACAGTAGTCTGTCCTTTAGCCTGGACAGGTTCAAAGCAAATAAAGCACCCTAATGTCAAGGCAATCTGTCAAGGGTCTTAGGGTCAAAAGTTATGCGCGAGTAATATGCGTTGTCTGGTTCAGTGGCTAATTCAGCTAATCTGGCCTCAGTCGGCAACTTGTCCTTGAAAACCCAGCACTCAAACTCAATGTTCTGCAGCCTGCTGTGTGACCTACAGAAATGCACTTATCTGGTGAGTGCAAGCTGTTGGTCCAAAGTCATGATTATGTTCATGCACATGTCAGAAGTTGGCAGGTCTGCATAAGCATGACACAGTGTGCACAGTGCTGCAGCTGCTGGCCCCTACGCTAGAAACTCATAGTGCACATCAGCATTGCCATGCAAGCAAGGCGCAGCATGACAGTGCATCTGCCGCAACATGCAGCTACAATCAAACGCAGTATGACAATACAAACAAAGAAGACTTGATACCTGCCAGCCTTCTTGAGCAGTTCCCTATCTGTGGTGTCCTTTGGCAGGACTTCCTGATGATCCTTGTGCAACTCTCTGGCGTGCTTGATCTGCAATGCCACACCAGAGAAAGTCATTGGACCAGACAACGTTGAATCTTGTATTGCAGCACACAAAAATGCACAACAGAGCTGAGATGCTATCATGCCTATGCCCTGCAGGACAAGACTCACACAGGCATGTACTTCACCTGCAGTACAACATGCTTTGACTGCAGCTCAGCCTCACATGTGTCTTATGTGATCTCGACAAAGCCCAGCAGGTAGCTCTTGAGCATTGCTGACAGTGTGCCATTGCTGGCCTATAACTGTCTTAGTGGTGACTTTAGCTTCTGGAACAAACAGAACACACAGATTACCATCAAGACAAAGAAGTGCATATTGTGATGCGTACAAGGTGCCACAAAGTACACTACAAATCCTGTGAACAAGATTGGCGTAGCGCTCTGTATGCTCACCAAATCTTCACAGTCATAGAAGTTGCCATGCTCAGCCCACTTGCTGCCATCAGGCAGCTGGTACAGCACATGCAGGTCACTCCAGCTGATGACGGGGTTGGCTTGACCCTCCTCATCCACCACATCACTCTGACCTGCACATGCCAGACACATGTGATGTTGTGCTGTTTGCATGCAAACAGCAGCCACAGCCTCTGTAGCGTCTCTTGAGACATTCGGATCATGCTTGTTGCTCAGCACACTGCTGGAAGAACAGTAATAGGTGGTTGCTGATGGCACAATGCCCCCTGTTCATGTAGTTGCAAGGCTATAACACAGAAAGGTGTCTGAAGAGCAGCGGGATTTACAATCTGAAAGCAATGGCATGAGGGCGGTGAACAATGGCGGACAGCAGAGATGTAAGTTGTACCTATGTTGAAGCAAGCACAATGCTGGGGATCATCCAAATCAAAGCAGTAAATCTTGGATGCATCATCAGGATCTACCACCTCTACCTTCTGGAAGAATTTGATGCCTGCAGACATGGAAGCAATCATGCCATAATGCTGTTTATCTATCTTCACCAACTACCAGCTTTGCATAGCTTGCGGGCAACAGGAGTGTGGTGGCTGATGCTTCAAGAATGGTGACTCATGCCACAGGGCCCCAGCTTTGACTGACAGGGGCCTGTACTGGCTTCACAGCACCCCAGCAACAAGCACAAGCAGCACATTTGATGGCTTCTCAGCAAGCTTCAAATTTTCAAATGATGTTCTACAAGGTCTTTGCAATAGCATAAGGTTGTACAAACAGTTTTACAAGCAAAAGCAAAAGCAAAAGTAAAAGCAAAAGCAAGCATGCAATCAGCACAGGTTGATGAGGCCTGTAGTGATGACATGCTTAAACAGTTCAGCTCAAATTCATATATAAGCCATACATCTGGCAAACTGACAGAACTATCCTTGCTGCTGCTGAAGCGTGCAAGTGACCGTCACTGGTGTTCAGAAAACTATACAAACAACGACCTATCCAACAACTAGCAGCCTTATTGGAGACACAATGAAAAGCC
>JAABUU010006344.1_pt1 | contig 12725 bp, 11 predicted proteins | sample 5559301 | NCBI WGS metagenome assembly JAABUU01 (sample SAMN10711884, study PRJNA513360) | rock metagenome | isolation source: Antarctica rocks | place: Antarctica: Victoria Land, Richard Nunatak white
AACGTGCCGAGGAGAATGCCGCACCCGGATCGAATTTTGATGCTTCTAACGGATCCGGATCAAGTTTTCCCAACGGCGGTATGCCGTTGTCTGGAGATATGGCAAATGATCTGAAGAACGGAGCCGGACTTTATGCACAATTCGCAGCAGCAGGTGGGCCGGCAAGCGTCGGCAGCTTTGGGGGGGTGGCGCCAGGGGCGGACCCGGCGGCGGCGGTCAGAATTCTGGTAGGGTGGGAAAGAACCCCGACGTCTGCCCTGCTCCAAACAACCTCAAGCCTGGCAGTTTCTCGGTTCGTGACTGGACTGGCTACCCGTCAGGTGCTGTCCCCAAACCCAGTGGCCCGTTCCGACTACTTGAGGGTGCGGAATACGACGCCGCACGCAAGGCCGCAAATCAAGCAAATGCGGCTCTTCGACGGGCCGACTCTGCCAAATACGCTGGGAAGCAAATCCATGAGATTCAGCCAGTCAAATACGGCGGTAGTCTTACCGATCCAGCCAACAAGATCGCCCTGACGCCGCAAGAGCATGCTAATTACACTACTTTTTGGAATCGCTTTCAGCGTGGCCTGGAGCAATAACGGAGCAAATCAATGTCAATTGAAGATTCGATTGATCTATTGAATGAATGCACTATGAATGATGGTGCTTCAGGACTGGAGATCGCATCACTTGAGAGATGGGCAAGGGCACAATTGCCCAAACCTTATCTCGATCTACTCAAGCGAACAAATGGCGTCGAAGGCTTCGTGACGGACGATGTCTATCTCAATATTTGGACTGCCGGACAGGTTCCAGAACTCAACGAAGGTTATTCAGTCGCAGAGTTCGCTCCGGGACTTATGCTCATTGGTACCAACGGGGGTGATACTGGATATGCGCTCGATCTTCGGCGCTCATCGTGCAGTATAATGGAAGTGCCACTTGTAGGCATGTCCCTCGATGAAGCCAAGGAGGTTGGAACCGATTTCGAGGATTTCTTGCGAAGGTTGGCAGAACCCGAACGCCACGAGGGCACAGATCGAGGGCTTCGCCAGCCAAGTTGACGCCATGTATGCCAACGATCTTCTTAGATAAACAAGGAAGAAAGGGATGTCGATAAAGGAGAAACTTCGGCGGCTTGACTCCATTCTGCGTGAGCTGACCGCAATCGACTTCGGCTACCCTCTGGGTGAGAACACGGTCACTCCTCCCGACCTGGTGGCGGCCGACGCCCTTGCCGAGGCAGGGTTGGATGGGATCAAGGGGCTATCCGACTTATACTCGGCGTGTAATGGGATTAGCATGCCCAATGTTCACACCGGCTACTTCATCAAGCCGCTTCGGAAAGTGTTGGAGTACGATCTAACATCGGAACCCAAGACGGTCATTCTGGAAACCGGAATACCGGTGCTATCTCTCGGGTCCACCGGCGGCGGCAGCTTGTTCGTGGCCGAACGGGAGAGTGGGCGGGTACTTCTTCTCCCGCCCGGTCCTCTTCATGAGGGTCGTTACGACGGTCGCCACACGAAGGTCGGAGTCGTTGCAGAAGACATCCCCCTCTTCCTTGACCGACTCATCGACGATGCGGCAGCCTTCGTGAGTGACGAACACTGGCACCGATACTTGGCAGATCAGCGAGGTCGCCCGACAGGGCCAGCGCACACTTAAGTGTTAGTATCAAAGGACTTCGGAAGAGTGAGCTCCACGAGCAAGGGCAATTCCAGGGTCTTGCAGCTACGTGGTGAGTGTGCTGGACGCACAGTGTTAGCCGCTCTTCCCGGCCGTTGTCTCGCACTGACGCCAGAGATCGAAGCCGTTTTCGGGGTTTCCGCCTGGTTCCGTAAAGTCTTTACCATCAACAAGAAAGTGTGCGCTGGCCCTGGGAATGGAGGTCGTCTTGGGCCTCTCTTTTGCAAGAAGCCAGCTCCAAAAACATTCGAGGTGGATAGCAAACAGTTTGGAAAGAAGGTTGGCAATCATGCTAAAGACTTCGGGCTCGATCCAAGCGATCCCACTGCTCGTGCAAAAATTGGTGATCTGATCAAAGACATTGGCCAGAATCCGCAACGATCCGTCCCTGGAACCTTTCGTGGTCAAGGGCCAGGTGGAGCAAGGGGACCGGTCGAGTTCCGCATCAAAGGCAATGATGTTGTCGTGACGACGCCTGATGGGAAATTCGTGACAATCTTGAAAGATGGGATCAACAATCCTTCCGTTGTTGAAGCCCTGAAAAATGCTGGAGGATAACAATGACAAATTCATGGATCGAGATGGTGAAACGATCAATTGGTCAATCACTCGAAGACGTCGAAGGTCTCTTCTACGTTCCCTCGGATGAGTCTGACGTGTCGATGGAAAATCTCACCGAATTGCATATCACGCTTAGCTCTTATAATTTCCGTTTTCGATGCAGCAACGACGGTGAGACAATGACGATCGACGGGAGCGAACTTTCTACAAGCAACCTCGGTGAATATGGTGAGTTGCGTAAGGTCAGCCTCGCTCTCAATCCAAAATTCATCTATCTTGCACATGCAAGAATCACGCGCGTTTTTCTTGTCAAATCTTGCGGAGAACAATACGTAATTGGTGTGGGTCTTGAATTTCTTGCAGGTTTATTGATTATCTGCAACTGGGGCGATGAACTCAAAATCTGGGACAGAGCTCCTGAAACTCTATTTTCAGACGAAGGAATCCGGATTGTGCCGGCTTGATTGATAGCTCGTTCTCTGCGGCGACACGCCAGCCAGCACAAACACCCCCCCGTCCGCCCTCCACCCCCCGCCACGACCACCCCGGCTTTCTGCACAGCGCCCGGAATTGTTGGGTTTCCTGTTTCGCAACCGACAGGGCCAAGCCATCGCCCAGGAACCGACCATCGGCCCTTCACGGTCGGCCAGGCTACAACAAATCGGCCAGCACGCCGCCTCTGACTTCTCGGCCTCGCCTCGGCCAATGCCTTGCGAGCAAACGAGCAAAGCGAGCAAAGGTCGGCCTCGCCCTCGCCGTGATGGCTGCGAGCAAAGGTCGGCCTCGCCCTCGCCGTGATGGCTGCGAGCAAAGCGAGCAAACGAGCAAAGGGTCGGCCCGAGCCCGCCAAGCCACTGCGAGCAAACGAGCAAAGCCCCTGGGGTGGACTTTGCTCGCTTTGCTCGTTCGCTCGCAACGTAGTGAGAGGAAGTTCAGACAGGAGGCGAGGGCCGTTTGTTGAGGCAGAGACCGGTTCACGACCTCGCATCGTCACGGGCCAATGCCCTGTAGATCGTCTTCCGGGTCAGCCCCACCATCCGGGCGATCGAGGCCACCGCCTTGCCCTCGCCGTGAAGCTGGCGGATGACGGCTTCCTTCTCCGCCGTCAGCTGAACCCGAGTCCCCGCCTTGCGACCACCCCAAGTCTTCCCGTCGGCCTTGGCCCTGGCGATCCCCGCCAGTTGCCGCTCCTTGCGGACTTCGGTCTCATAGGCGGCGACGCTGGCCAGCACCCCGGCCATCAGACGACCGGCGGGCGTGCCGAGGTCGAACCCCTCACGCAATGACACAAAGCCGACGCCCAGCGCCTGCAACTCGTCCAGGAGGATCAGCAGCCCCTTGGCCGTCCGGCCCAAGCGGTCGAGACGCCAGACGCATACCTTCGATACCTTGCCACTCCGTACATCGGCCAGGAGCCGCTTCGCCCCGGGCCGTCGGCGAATAGGACGTCCCCCGCAGACGATGGCAAATGGGCGATGGTTGATGGGTGAAGGAAGTCCCGGACAAGTGGCCTCGGATTTATTGCCACTGATCCGGCTTGAGCCATGAGCCATTGCCCATTCTCGATCCCGGATAACCTTCGATCCTGACGGCCCCCGCGATCCCCCGAGCCAGGCCGGTCAGCCGTCGAGGCCGCCGAGCGGCCGGGTGCCGTCGCCGAGGGCGGGGGCGGGGGTGCCGAACCGCTGGAGGATCGCCAGGTAGAGGTTGTTCAGCGGCGTATTCTTGGGGTGGACGACGTGCCGGCCCGGCTGGATCGTCCCGCCGCCCCGGCCGGCGACCAGGATCGGGAGGTCATCGTGGTTGTGGCGGTCGCCGTCGCTGATCCCGCTCCCGTAGACGATCGTCGAGCGGTCGAGGAGGTTGCCATCCCCCTCGCGGATCGACTTCAACTTGGCCAGGAAGTAGCCGAACTGCTCGACGTGATAGGTGTTGATCTTCTTGATCTTCGCCTGCTTCTCGGGGTCGCGGCCGTGGTGCGAAAGGTCGTGGTGCCCCTCGGGGACGCCGATGAACCGGTAGCTCTTGGTGCTGGCCTCGTTGGCGAAGGCGAAGGTGGCGATCCGGGTCGCGTCGGCCTGGAAGGCCAGGGCCAGGACGTCGAACATCAGGCGGATGTGGTCGCGGTTCTCCCGGGGGATCCCGTTGGGGCGGGGGACGCCCCGGAGGTCGATGTCGACCGCCTTCTCGGTCCGGTTCAGCCGGCCCTCCAGCTCGCGGACCGAGGTCAGGTACTCGTCGACCTTCTGGCGGTCGGACTGACCGAGCCGGTTCCGGAGTTGGCGGGCGTCCTCGGCGACGAAGTCGAGGACGCTCTTGCGGTACTTCTCCCGCTTGGCGCGGGCCTCGGCCGACTCGTGGGCGAGCTGGCCGGCGAAGAGCCGCTCGAAGACGAACTGCGGGTTGATCTCCTTGGCCATCGGCGTCGAGCTCGACCGCCACGAGATGTTCGACGAGTAGGCGCAGCTATACCCCGAGTCGCAGTTGCCGGCCTGGGCCCCGCGGTCGATCCCCAGCTCGATCGAGGGGAGCCGGGTGAGCTTGCCGGCGACCTGCGCGGCGAACTGGTCGACCGAGATCCCCGCCCGGATCCCCAGCCCGGCCGTTTTGAGCGGGTGGATCCCGGTCAGGAAGCTGGCCATCGACCGGGCGTGGTCACCCGGGCCGTCGCCGTGGTCCCGGCCCCCGTCCTGCGTCAGGCCCGAGAGGACCAGCAGGTCGTCCTTGAACGGGGTGAGGGGCCGGAGGATCTCGGGAAGCACCAAGCCCGGCCCGGTCCCGGCCGGGGTCCAGTCGGGCATGTGGACGCCGTTGGGGACGTAGAAGAACGCCAGGCGTTTCGGGGCGACGGTGGCCGCCGCGCGGGCCCCGGGAGCCATCGCTTCGAGCCAGGGGAGGGCGACCGCCGTGCCCAGCCCTCGGAGGACGGTCCGTCGCGAGATCGGCTTCATGGCGTGAGGCTCCCTTGGACGCCCCGCTTCCCGAACGGGTCGCTGTGGACGATTCCCGAGATCAGCCGGGAGAACCGCCCGCCGTCGCGGATCGCCCCGTCGGCGATCTTCTCGACGATGCAGTGGTCTTGATACGTCAAACCCCGTCCCAGAGCGTAGGTCATCATCTTCTCGGTCAGGCAATGGGCGAACGGCCCGATCCTGGTGAGCAGGACCGCCTTGAGCTCGACCGGCCCGACGAACCGCTCCCCCTTGGGAAGCGTCCCCGAGGCGTCGACCGGGAACGGGCCGTCCTGATCCCGCCAGGCGCCGATGGCGTCGAAGTTCTCCAGGGCGAAGCCGAGCGGGTCCATCCGGGCGTGGCACGAGGCGCAATTCGGGTCGGCCCGGTGCTGCTCCATCCGGGTCCGGAGCGACCCCCGGGCGACGTCCTTCTTCTCGTCGGGGAGGTCCGAGACCCCCGGCGGGGGCGGCGGCGGAGGCGTCCCCAGGATCTCCTCCAGGATGAATTTGCCGCGCTTCACCGGCGAGGTCCGGGTCGGGTTCGAGGTCACGGTCAGGACCGAGGCCATCGTCAGGATCCCGCCCCGCTTCCGGTCGGCCAGCAGGACCCGGCGGAACTGGTCGCCGGCCACCCCGGGGATCCCGTAGTGTTTGGCCAGCCGCTCGTTGAGGAACGTGTAATCGGCGTGGAGGAAGTCGGCGATCGGCCGGTCGTCGCGGACGATCGCGGCGAAGAACAGCTCCACCTCTTGCGCCATCGCCCGGCGGAGCGGCTCGTCGAAGGGGGCGAATCGTTCGCGGTCGGGGCTGGCCAGCTTGAGGTTCCGGGTTTGGAGCCACTGGCCCGAGAAATTCTCGACGAACTCCTTGGCCCTGGCGTCCTTGAGCATCCGGGCGACCTGCGCGTCGAGATTCGAGCCCGACCGGAGTTGCCCCCGGGCGGCCAGATCCAGCAGATCGTCGTCGGGCATGCTGCTCCAGAGGAAGTACGACAGCCGCGAGGCCAGCTCCAGGTCAGTCAGGGCCCGGGGGGCGCCCGGCCGGGTCTCCAGCTCGACCCGGAACAAGAAGTGGGGCGAGACCAGGACCGCCTGCATGGCGAGCTGGATCCCCTTCTCGAACCGGTCGCCGCCCCGCTCGGCCAGGTCCACCAGCCCGACCAGGCGCTCGACCTCTGCCACCGATGCCGGCCGGCGGAAGGCCCGGGTGGCAAAGCGGGCCAGAACCTCGCGGGCGACCTCGCGGCGGTTCAGATGGTTGGGGCGGCGGAAAAGGATCTTCCGGTGCGAGTCGGGCAGGGCGTGCGGCAGGCTGTGGAGCGGCCCCACGACCTCCAGGTAATCCAGGGCCAGATTCCGGTCGCGGCGGTTCGGGTCCTTGACCTCGGGATACCAGGCGTCGTTGGTGAACGCCGCGGCGAACCGGCCGGCCGGGTGCTTGAGCTTGACCCGCGCCTCGAAAACCGCCGGGGCGTCCTCCTCGCCCTTCACCTCGAAGGCCCGGGCGGGCTTGCCGTCGATCAGGAACTCCAGCCGGGGGAGATCCTTGCCGGCCTGCTGGCCGAACGCCCGGGCCCGGATGATGTACGACCCGGCCCGGGGGAACGCCCCGTCGACGCCGACCTCGGCGTTGGTGGACATCAGCCAGAAGCCCGACTCGCCGTGGGGCGACCCGGCGTCGGACTTCGCCAGGGCCTCGGCCTTCCAGCGGCGGGTATTCCCCCGGGGGGTGTCGTCGGCCAGGACCGCTTGCTCGGAGATCGACTCGGCAGCGGTCAGGTACTTCTCCATCAGGAGGGGCGGCAGGCTCAGGACGTCACCGATGTTATCGAAGCCGTAGCCCACGTCGTCGGAGGGGAAGTCGTCGGCCGGGCGGAAGTCGACCCCAACGAGGTCGCGGACCGTGTTGTTGTACTCCTCGCGGTTGAGCCGCCGGAGCGTGACCCGGCCAGGGTCCGGGGCCACCGAGCAGCCCGCCTTCGAGAGCAGGCTCTGGAGATAATGGACGACCCGCGCCGATTCGTCGGCCGGGGGGCGGGGCTTGCCCTCGGGCGGCATCGACCCGCCCTCGACGTGCTCCAGAACCTTCCGCCAGGTCTTGAGGTCGCGGAGGACCGACGCCTCGTCGGGGAACCCGGCGAGGTTGAGATTCCCCTTGGCCCGGTCCGGGCCGTGGCACCCGACGCAATATTTCGCCAGGGTCGGGGCCAGCCGGGCCGCATACCCTGACGGTCCCGGCGCCGTCGGTGCCGGCTTGGGGCCCTGGGCAAGGGCGGCCGTCGAGGCGCAGCATAGGAGGATCGTCAGCGCGGGTCGAATCGTCTTCGCTAGCATCGCGAGGTCGGCCTCTCGGTGGGAGCGGCGGGCGACAGCCGGGGCGGCGGGCGGGCCGGTCGGGTCCGGACTCTTCAGTCTATACGAGCCGTCCACCGATTGGGTTTGGATGTCCCGATTTTTCCCCGAAGTCCGTCGTTTCAGCCGCCCGATCGACTTCGGGAATTCTCTCGGGAGGCTCGACTTGAGGATCGGAGGCCGGGTGCCCTCCGGGGAATCTCCGGCTCTGCCCTCCCGAGCCCCGCGCCGTTGCTTGACGGGCCGGGCTGACGTATGGTGGGGTCCGGGTGTCGAACCGGCCCCCGAGGTCTTCACCTCCCCCCAGACTTCCCCCTTTCCAGGGGTTGGATCGCGAGCGATTGCCATGAGCGTGGTGACCACCGAGAGGCCCGGAGGGTCCGGATCGGTTGTTCCGGATGTCCCGCTGCCCCCCCTGCCCGCCCACTGGCGGTCGCTCCATCGGGCGTTCGTCGCCACGGCCCGGGCGAACTGGTCCAAGGTCGGCATGGCCGACAGCCTGGGGACGAACCTGAGATTCGGCGAGGCGCTGATCGGCGCCCTGGCGATGGGCCGGGCCCTGGGGCGAGACCTGGGGCCGGAGCCGTGCGTCGGGGTGATGGTCCCGCCGAGCGTGGGAGGGGCGCTGGCCAATATCGCCTTGCTGTTCCGGGGCAAGATCCCGATCAACCTGAATTATTCGGCCAACCAGTCGGTGATCGACGCGGCGGTGGACCAGGCCGGGATCCGCCACGTGGTGGTTTCCCGGAAGCTCATGGAGAAGGTCAAGCTCACGCCCAAGGGGACGCTGATCCACCTGGAGGACGTCCGTGGCAAGGTCGGGCCGGTGGACAAGGCCTGGGCCGCCGTGGTCGCCAAGCTCGTGCCGATGGCGGCCCTGGGCTCGTTCCTGCCGGGGCTCCGGGGCGATGGGCCCGGGGCGACGGCGACGGTGATGTTTACCTCGGGCTCGACCGGCGACCCCAAGGGCGTCGTCCTCACGCATGCCAACGTCCTGTCCAACGTCCACCAGATCCGCCACCAACTGGCCCTCGACCCGCTGGACGTGGTGGCGTTGGGGGTCCTGCCCTTCTTCCACTCGTTCGGCAACACGGTGGGGATCTGGACGATCCTCCTGCTGGGCAAGAAGGCGGTCTACCATACCAGCCCGCTGGACGCCAAGATCGTCGGCCAGCTCTGCGAGAAGCACAAGGTCACGCTGATCGCCGCCTCGCCGACCTTCATGAAGCATTACATCCGCGCGGGCAAGCCCGGGCAATTCGCGCACATCGTTCACATGGTCCTGGGGGCCGAGAAGCTCAAGCCCGAGGCGTTCGAGGAGATCGAGGCGGCCGTCCACGTCAGCCCGCTGGAGGGGTACGGCACGACCGAGATGGCGCCGGTGGCGTCGGTGAATGTTCCCTTCGACGTGAAATTGCCCGACGGCCGGACGGTTCCCGGGAACCGCCGGGGGACCGTGGGCCGGCCGCTCCCGGGCACGTCGATCAAGACCACCGACCCCGAGACCGGGGCCGACCTCCCCAGGGGGACTGAGGGGATGATCCACGTCCGGGGCCCGCAGATCATGCCGGGCTACCTCGACCGCCCCGAGGCGACCGCGAAGGTCCTCAAGGACGGCTGGTACACCTCGGGCGACCTCGGCTACCTCGACCCCGAAGGGTTCTTAGTGATCACCGGCCGGCTCAGCCGGTTCGCCAAGGTCGGCGGCGAGATGGTCCCCCACGAGGGGGTCGAGGCGGCCCTCTGCAAGGCCGCCGGGGTCGAGGAGGGGACCGTCGCGGTGACCTCGGTCCCCGACGCCAAGCGCGGCGAGCGGCTCATTGTGGTCCACACCGCCTGGCCGATCGCCCCCGCCGAGGTCTGCCGGAAGCTCAACGAGGCCAACCTCCCCCGCCTCTGGGTTCCATCCCCCGATGACTTCCTCCAGGTCGAAACTATCCCTGTTCTGGGGACGGGCAAGCTGGATCTGCGTAAGATCAAGGAAATTGCGCTGGGGATGAAGAATTGAACCGCGGAGACGCGGAGGACGCGGAGGGGGGAAAGGGGGAGAGGGTCAGGAATGCGACCGGGATCGAGCTGGATGCCCTGGCGGGGCGGGTGATCGGCTCGGCGATCGAGGTGCATCGACATCTCGGGCCGGGATTTCTGGAGGCAGTTGACGAGGAAGCCTTGGCCGTGGAGTTTCGACTCCGGGACGTCCCGTTCGCGCGGCAGAAGGCGATTGCGGCGTTGGCCCCGATCCACAAAGCGCAAGTGATCTCTTATCTCAAGGCGACTCGGCTGCACCTCGGCCTCCTGATCAACTTCAACGTGCCCGTCTTGAAGGATGGCTTGCAACGAATCATCCTTTCCTGAATCGAACTCTTTCCTCCTCGGATTCTCCTACCTCTGCGTCCTCCGCGTCTTGGCGGTTGAATCTTTCCCCGTCAGTGTCAGCAGCCACCCGGAGCCTGGGATGAACGTGGTCCTTCGGGTCACCGCCGGCCCGCACTCGGGGATGGAATACACCTTCGAGCGTCACGAGACGTTCGTGGTGGGCCGGTCGTCGCAGGTCCAGTTCCCGGTCCCGGAGGACGGGTTCCTCTCGCGGAACCACTTCCTGATCGAGTTCAACCCGCCGGTCTGCTTCCTCCGCGACCTCGGCAGCACCAACGGGACCAAGGTCAACGGCCACCGGGTCGACGCGGTCCGGCTCCGCGACGGCGACACGATCACCGCCGGCGAGAGTTCCTTCGTGATCCGGGTCGAGGAGACCACCTGGAGCGGCCGGCCCCGGATCAATTGCCTCGGCTGCGGCCGGCACGCTCCGGAGGACCTCGCCGTCAGCGCCCGGCCCGACGAGGACGCGATCAGTTGGCTCTGCGACGACTGCGTGGCCCACCGGCGGAAGTACCCGACCACCGACTCCGAGTACCTCATCGAGAAGCGGATCGGCGGCGGCGGGATGGGCGAGGTCTACCTCGCCCGCCACCTGCCCGACAACCAGCCGGTGGCCATCAAGATGATGGTCCCCTCGATCGCCGCCAGCGACCGCGCCAAGCTCCGCTTCCAGCGCGAGCTGGAGGTCCTGAAAAACCTCCGCCACCCCAACATCGTCGCCTTCCACACCATGTTTGAGCTTGACGGTCAGTTCCAGCTCGTCATGGAATACGTCGTCGGCAAGGACGCCCACGAATGGGCCAAGGCGCTCCCCGGGCCGCTCTCGGCCGCGGCGGCCGCGCGGATCGGCTACCACCTGATGCTGGCCTTGGAGCACGCCCACGCCAAGGGCTATGTCCACCGCGACATCAAGCCGTCGAACCTCCTGATCACCGGCCCGCCGGTCCGGCCCTCGGTCAAGCTGTCCGACTTCGGCCTGGCCAAGAGCTTCCGCGACGACGCCGGGTTCGCCGGCCTGACCCACCAGGGCGACATCGGCGGCTCCGGCGGCTTCATCTCTCCCGACCACATCCGCGACTTCCGCGAGGCCAAGGAACCCGCCGACATCTACAGCGCGGGGGCGACGCTCTATTACCTGCTGACCAACCAGTACCCCTTCTATAACTTCAACCCGCACCGGGCCGACGCCTACACCATGATCCTGGAACACCCCCCCGTCCCGCTCCGGGCCCACCGCCCCGACCTCCCCGATGGGCTCGATAAAGTCCTCCGCAAAGCTTTGGAGAAGCAGCCCCGCGACCGCTGGAAGTCCGCCGCCGCCATGGCCGCGGCGCTCAAGCCGTTCCTGGATGCGGTTTGAGGTCGATCGGAGTCTCAGAATGGCCTTCCACAAGCCGCGATTCCAGCCGATTCATCTGCTCGATCTGGGCGTCGTCCTGGCGGCCGAGTTCATGATCTTGCCCAGGTCGATTTCGGCGGGAATTGTCGCCCTGTCCCTCGTCATCGCCCTCCTGGTCTCCATCTCGGGACCGCTCACGAAGGCCGAATGGGCGAGCGTCGTCGTGATCCTTGCCATCCTGATTGCCTTGCTCGTCCCGGCGGTGAAGCATTCCCACTGCCGGCCCCGGAAACCGAAGCCCGCGCCGACAACCGTTCCGCCATCCGTTAAGATTCGGGTCTCTGGTAACGCAGGGCTTGCCCTGCCGATCGATGGCCGGCAGGGCAAGCCCTGCCCTTCGGCGATGCGGCGCGCGATCCGGGCGTGAGCCGCTCCCGGTCGATGGGCCGTGTCCGAGGTCCAGGGGGCGAGCGTCTTGGAGCGACCGGGGACGGTGGCCATCGTCGGCGTCGGGCTGATCGGGGGATCGATCGGCCTGGCCTTGCGCTCGAAGGGGCTGGCGGGGCGGGTGGTCGGGATCGGCCGCGACGCTCCGAGGCTCGAAGAGGCCCGCCGGCTCGGGGCGATCGACGCCTACGCGACCGACTTGGCCGAGGGGGTGGCCGGTGCCGAGGTTGCCGTCGTCTGCACGCCGGTCTCGCGGCTGGTCGAGGATGCACTCGCCGCATGCCGGCACGGGCCGGGCTCGATCCTGGTGACGGACGCGGGGAGCACCAAGGCCCGGATTGTCGAGGGGATCGAGGCCGACCCCCGGGGTCGGGCCGCGTTCGTGGGGGCGCACCCGATCGCGGGGTCGGAGCGGCAGGGAGTCGCCCACGCCCGGGCCGACCTGTTCGAGGGGCGGACCTGCGTCCTCACGCCGACCGCCCGGACGCCACCGGACCGCCTGGGGCGGGCCCGGGACTTCTGGGCGGGGCTGGGGTGCCGGCTGATCGAGGTCGACCCGGTCGAGCACGACCAGCGGCTAGCGCGGACCAGCCACCTCCCGCACGCGGTGGCGGCGGCCCTGGCGGCCTCGGTCCCGCCCGAGCTGCTCGGGATGGCCGCCGGAGCCTACCGCGACGGGACCCGCGTGGCCGGGGCCGACGCCGGGCTCTGGGCCGCGATCTTCCGCGAGAACCGCGGTCCGGTCCTGGACGCCCTCCGCGAGTTCGAGTCCCACCTGGCCACCTTCCGCGAGGCGCTGGAGGCCGACGACGGGGCCCGGCTCCTCGCCTGGTGGGATGCCGCCAAGGGACACCGCGACCGCTTCGAGGGGCCCAGTCTGGGGGTTTGACGCGGGGGTGTAACCAAGTTCTCTGGTGGTGAGTGACGCGATTTGGCAAATTGGGCGACTTCCGAGTTTTCTCCTGGAGACGTCCCATGTCACGCAAGACCATCACGCTGGAGATCGACACCGAGCACGAAG
>JAABUU010006346.1_pt1 | contig 12722 bp, 7 predicted proteins | sample 5559301 | NCBI WGS metagenome assembly JAABUU01 (sample SAMN10711884, study PRJNA513360) | rock metagenome | isolation source: Antarctica rocks | place: Antarctica: Victoria Land, Richard Nunatak white
GCGCGACGACCAGGCCGAGACGGTGTTGATGAGCCTGGCGCGTGGCAGTGGGCTCAATGGACTGACCGGCATGGCGCCGCGCCGCGCCGATATCGCGCGGCCTTTGCTAGAGATCAGCCATGCCGAGGCGCTGGCCTATTGCGCGGCGCGGGGCTTGACGCCGCGTGAGGACGAAAGCAACACGTCTCGGCTGTACCGCCGCAACAGGGTGCGCCACGACGTGTTGCCCGCGCTCGACAAAATATATCCCAACGCGGGGGCCAACATCGCGCGCGCGGCGCGTCTGCTGGCGGGGGACCTCGCCCTAATCGAGCAGTTGGCGCGCCGCGCCCTCGACGCCGCCATCGTAAACGTCGACGCGACAAGGGCCACGTTGTCGGCGGCGCGCTGGGGCGCGGCGGAGCCCGAGTTGCGCCCGCACATGGCGCGATTGCTCCTGCGAGGCCTCTTGGGCAGCGCCGCGGGCTTCAACGAGCGCGCATACCACGCTATAGAGGAGGCGTGCGCGCCGGGCGCGCCGGATACAACGTTCGCGCTGCCGAAAGGTCTCACGCTGGCGCGACACGGCGACGTCGTGATGATGGGCCGGGTCGAGCGATCACGGGCGCCTGTCGTCCTGCGCGACACGGTGTTGCCTGTGCCGGGCATGGTCGACACGGAGGTCGGGCGGCTGCGCGCCGACATGGTCACGGCGCCGCGTGACTGGACGGCTATACCGGCGAACGTCGCGTATCTCGACCCACACGCGGCGGGGCCGGCGCTCATCGTGCGGGCGTGGCGCGCCGGCGACCGAGTACGTCCGCTCGGCATGGCCGGGACGCGCAAGGCGCAGGACCTGTTCGTCGACCGCAAGGTCCCGCGTGCGGCGCGAAGGCGCGTCCCCATCGTCGAGGGCGCGCGCGGCATCGCCTGGATCGGGGGGCTCTGCGTGAGCGAAGACTACCGGGTGGAGCAGGGCGCGGAAGCGGTGCGCGTGACCTGGGATGCATTAGAGGGGTGAGAAAGCGCCTGCTATACTAGAGCAAGCAGCAATCTACCCTTTTTGCGGCGCGTCCCCACGACGCGCGGCGTGCTACCCAATGGATGGAGGTCCATCATGCCGGACGCCAAGTGGCTCCGAAATAGCTTCTTCTATCTCATCGTCCTCATCTTGCTCGTCTTCGTTGTCGTCGCCCTCGTCAGCGGCAAGAGTAGCGGTGGCCCGAATGACTTGTCAGAGCTCATGAACAACGCGCGCACGGATTACACCGCGTCGCACAATGCGACGCCGGACACCTTGGTGCAGGATGGGCAGAATTTAACGTTAAAGCGGCCCAATAACCTGCCAGATGACCACGCTACCCTGGGAGGGAATGATAGCCTATCATTCTGGCTAAACTATTATAGCGTGCCCCGTAACGCGGTCGCGGTGACGATTAACCCGCCGAGCAGCCTCGGCAACTGGCTGGGCCTGTTGGGGACGCTCTTGCCCGTGGTGCTCATCGGCGGCTTCCTCATCTTCATGATGCGGCAGGCGCAGGGCAGCAACAACCAGGCGCTCTCGTTTGGTAAGAGCCGTGCGCGCATGTTCACCGGCAGCCGGACCAACATCACCTTCCAGGATGTCGCGGGCGTCGAGGAGGCCAAGCAGGAGTTGGCCGAAGTCGTCGAGTTCCTCAAATATCCCGAGAAGTTCGCGGCGCTTGGCGCGCGCATCCCGCGCGGCGTGCTCCTGATCGGCTCACCCGGCACAGGTAAGACCCTGCTGGCGCGCGCCGTGGCCGGCGAGGCTGGTGTACCCTTCTTCTCCATCTCCGGCTCGGAGTTCGTGGAGATGTTCGTCGGCGTCGGCGCCAGCCGCGTGCGCGACCTGTTCGACCAGGCCAAGCGCAACGCGCCCTGCATCGTCTTCGTGGACGAGATTGACGCGGTCGGACGCCAGCGCGGCGCCGGGCTCGGCGGCTCGCACGACGAGCGTGAGCAGACGCTCAACCAAATCCTGGTCGAGATGGATGGCTTCGACACCAACACCAATGTGATCGTGGTCGCGGCTACTAACCGCCCCGACGTGCTCGATCCGGCGCTGCTGCGCCCCGGCCGCTTTGACCGCCAGGTTATCCTCGACCGTCCTGACATCAAGGGACGTAAGGCCGTGCTGGAGGTCCACGCCAAGGGCAAGCCGTTGGAGAAAAACGTATCGCTCGATACGCTGGCCAAGCAGACGCCCGGCTTCTCCGGCGCCGACCTGATGAACTTGCTCAACGAATCCGCCATCCTGGCGGCGCGCCGCAACAAGCGCTCCATCGGCATGAGCGAACTCGAAGAGGCCATCGACCGCGTCACGGCCGGCCCTGAGCGCAAGAGTCGCATTATCAGCCCGAAGGAGAAAGAGGTCACGGCCTACCACGAGGTCGGGCACGCCCTGGTGGCCAAGATGCTGCCCAACCTCGATCCCGTGCACAAGATCACGATCATCGCGCGCGGCATGATGGGCGGCTACACGCAGCTGCTGCCGACCGAGGATCGCTACCTCTACACGCGCTCGCACTTCGAAGATACGCTGGCCTGGAGCCTGGGCGGCCACGCCGCCGAGCAGATCGTCTTTGGTGAGATGACCACCGGCGCGGAGAACGACATCGAGCGGTCCACCAAGCTGGCGCGCAAGATGGTGATGGAGTACGGCATGAGCGACAAGCTCGGCCCGCTGCAGTTCGGGCACAAGGAGGAGATGGTCTTCCTAGGCCGCGACCTGGGTGAGCAGCGCAACTACTCCGAAGCCGTCGCCGTGGAGATCGACCAGGAGGTGCGCCGCCTGATCACCCAGGCCTACGCCAAAGCCAAGGAGATCCTGGAGCGCTACCGCCCCCAACTCGACGCGGTCTCGCAGCGCCTGATCAAGGACGAGACGCTCGACGGGCCGACCTTCGACGCCATGCTCGGCATCACGCCGGTTGACCCGGTCGCCGGCATCGCCTCGCTGCGCCTGACCGACGCCAACAACGCGGAGGCGTAACGGCAACGCCACTTTGATCACTTGGAAATAGGAGGGGGCCGTGGCTAGCTAGCCACGGCCCCTCCATCTTTGTGACTGCCATACCTTGCGGATGTACGTGGTTTCAGCGCACAATGGGTGTTAGCAACCAATTGGGGACGCGGATTCAAGCGTGGGCGGAATGAAACACCCGTTAAAGTATTAGGTTATCATTACTTGGTCCGAGCACGACGCGGCGTTTGTCGCCAACGTTCCTGAATTGCCTGGTTGTATGGCTCATGGCGCTACCTATGAGGAAGCCTTAAGGAATACCGACGATGCCATGATCTTCTGGCTTGATACAGCGCGCGAGGATGGTATCGCCATCCCTGAGACACGCTAATACGCGGCCACTGGATGAGCGCCGACCGGGCATAGCTGGCGGGAGGATAGACCTATGGCGACACAACAGGAAACACGGCCCATGACCGTGGCGGAGTTTATGGCCCTGCCCGACGACGGCAACCGCCACGAGTTGGTGAGAGGAGAGTTGCGCGTCATGCCCCCACCTAAGGGAGCCCATGGGCTCATCGAGAATGCGATCATGGAAGCAATCGGCCGCTATCTCTATGACACCGCCCTTGCGCTGGGGTGGGAGCCGCGCGAAGGTATTGCTGGGCGCTACAAGCTCGTGGGTTTCACTGCGGGAGGCGAGTTCGGCGTGCAATTCACCTTGCCCGATGACCCCAACCAAATCCGCGGAGCCGACGCCGCGTACGTTCCCGCCGACCAATTCGCGCGTGTTTCCTGGGATCGCAAAGAGTACTTCCCCGCGGTACCACACCTCGTGATCGAGGTCATCAGCTCGTCGGAGCGCGCCGATGATATCATGGAGAAGGTGCAGGACTATCTCACCGGCGGCGCGCGCCGCGTGTGGTGTCTGTACCCCGCGCGGCGCGCCGTCTACATCCACGACGCCGACGGTCCCATGCGTGTCGTGCGTGGCGCCGACGCCGTCTTGACCGATGAGGACCTGCTGCCCGGCTTTAGCGTCCCGTTAAACATGGTTTTCGCTGTAGAGTAGCGTAGAGGAGTAGCGATGATGGCGAACCTGGATCTGACGACGGCGCCGCGCTGGCGGCTGATCGGGCCGCACCGTGGCGGCCGCGTCGTGGCTGTGACCGGCGACCCGCGCGATCCCATGACGTTCTACTTTGGCGCCTGCGCCGGCGGCGTCTGGAAGACGACCGACGGTGGAACCTATTGGGAAAATATCTCGGACGGTTACTTCAACACCGCCGCCATCGGCGCCCTCGCCGTCTCCGACTCCGACCCCAACGTCATCTACGTAGGGACCGGCGAGTCGACGATCCGCGGCAACGTGTCGCACGGCGACGGTGTCTATAAGTCGACCGACGGCGGCCAGACCTGGGTCAACGTGGGCCTCGGCGACACGCGCCACATCGCCAAGATTCGCGTCCACCCGCGCAACCCAGACCTCGTCTACGTCGCGGCGCTCGGCCACGCCTGGGGTCCCAATCCCGAGCGCGGCCTCTACCGTTCGCGCGACGGCGGCGTGAGCTGGGAGCATATCCTCTTCAAGAGCGACCACACCGGCGCGATCGACCTGTCGCTGGACCCGCGCAACCCGCGCATCCTCTACGCCGCCTTCTGGGAGGCGCAGCGCACCCCCTACAGTCTCAGCAGCGGCGGACCCGGCAGCGGCCTCTTCAAGTCGACTGACGGCGGCGACACCTGGACCGAGCTCACCGACAAGCCCGGCCTGCCCACGGGGATCAAGGGAAAGATTGGCGTGGCGGTGTCGCCGGCCCAAACGGGCCGCGTGTGGGCCCTCGTCGAAGCCACGGATGGCGCGCTGTTCCGTTCCGACGACGGCGGCGAGACGTGGCAGCGTATAAACGATGAGGGCGACCTGCGGCGGCGCGCCTGGTACTACATGCACGTCTTCGCCGACCCTCTGGACCCCGACACCGTGTGGGTACTCAACCTGTCCTGCTGGAGATCGACCGACAGTGGCCGTACCTTCACGGAGATCCCGACGCCGCACGGCGACAACCATGACCTGTGGCTCGATCCGCGTGACCCGCGCCGTATGATCGAGGGCAACGACGGCGGCGCGTGCGTCAGCGTCAACGGCGCCGCCTCGTGGTCGACCCTCGACAACCAGCCCACGGCACAGCTCTACCACGTCGCCGCCGATACGCGCTTCCCCTACCGCGTCTACGGCTCACAGCAGGACAACAGCGCGATCAGCCTGCCCAGCCGCTCCACGCTTGGCGCCATCACCAAGCTCGAGTGGGGCGAGCCGGGCGGCGGCGAAAGCGGCTACATCGCGGTACAGCCCGACGACCCCGACGTCGTCTTCGGCGGCGCCATTGGCAGCGGCGCCGGCAACGGTCGGCTGATCCGCTTTGACGGCCGGACCGGCCAGAAGCGCAACATCACGGTCTGGCCCGAGGAATTCGGCATGGGCGACGGGGCCAAAGACTTCCCGATGCGCTTCCAGTGGACCTTCCCCATCGTCATCTCGCCGCACGACCCAAACATGCTCTACGTCACCGCCAACAGAATATTCCGCTCAACCGACGAGGGCGCGAGTTGGGAACCACTCGGCCCCGACCTGACGCGCAACGACCCCGCCACGCTGGAGCCGTCGGGCGGTCCCATCACCAAAGACAACTCAGGCGCCGAGGTGTACGGTACGATCTTCGCCTTCGTCGAGTCGCCACACGAGCGCGGCGTGTTCTGGGCTGGCTCCGACGACGGCCTCGTGCACCTCTCGCGCGATGGCGGCGCGACCTGGACGAACGTGACGCCGCCGGAACTGCCGGAGTGGGCGTTGATCGAAGTGATCGAGCCATCGCCGCACGATCCCGCTACGATCTACCTCGCCGCGACCCGCTACAAGCACGACGACCGGCGCCCTTATCTCTACAAGACGAGCGACTACGGACAGACCTGGCGTTCCATCGCGGGGAATATCCCCGCGCACGAGTTCACACGCGTCATCCGCGCGGACCCGGCGCGGCATGGGCTGTTGTACGCCGGTACGGAGACAGCGATCTATGTCTCCTTCGACGACGGCGCGGCCTGGCAAATCCTGCGCGGCAACCTGCCCGTGGTCCCGATCTACGATCTGACGATCAAGGACGACAACCTCATCGCGGCGACACACGGCCGCTCCTTCTGGATACTCGACGACCTGACGCCGCTACGACAGTGGGCCACTGACACCGATCCGCCGGCGGTACGCCTTTTCCAGCCAGCCGCGACGACGCGCTTCAAAGCCTATGAAGGATACGGCAACAAGCCGGGCACGGGCGTCAACTACCGGATGGCAGGCCCCCTGGTTGTTACCTATCGCCAGGAGAAGACGCCGGAGGGCGTGACGCTCGACCACTTCCTCGACGCGGGGCAAAACCCGCCTAACGGCGTGATCATCAGCTATTACCTGCCCCAGACGCCCGCCGACGAGGTGACCCTCGCCTTCTACACGGACCACGGAGAAGAGATCAGGAGATTCTCCAGCAAGTCGGGGCCGGTGGAACAGCCAGAGCACGCACAAAGCGGCGGGGCGTCGCCCTCCGACGAGGCGCTTGAAGCGGGCGCCGAGGGTATGGAGGGGGCGTCGGACGTCGATGCTACAGCCGGCGAGGGCGAGTTGCGCGTCCCCACCAAAACAGGGCTCAACACGTTTGTGTGGAATCTGCGTTACCCCGACGCCCATAAGGTCGCGGGGGACAAGAGCACGGAAGAAATGCTGTCCGGTCCCGTCGTCCCACCTGGCCGCTACGAGGTCCGTCTGACGACCGGCGGACAAACATACAGCGCGTCTTTCGAGGTGCGTAAGGACCCGCGCATAGCGGCGACACAGGAGGACATGGAGGCGCAATGCGCCCTGCTCTTACGCATCCGTGACAAGCTCTCGGAGACGCACGACGCCGTCAACTCTCTGCGCGCCGTCCGCTCACAGGCGGAGCAGTGGTATCGCCGCGCGGCGCAAGGGGAAGAGGCACGGGCGGTGCGCGACGGGTCCAGCGCGCTCAAGCGCGCGCTGACCGAGATCGAGGACGCGCTGATCCAGGTCAAGGCAGATAGCCCCCTCAGCTACCCCACGCGACTCAACGAGAAACTGGCCGTCCTGACGAGCGTCGTAGACAGCGCCGACGCCGCGCCGACGCCGCAGGCGCAGGCGGTCTACGACGACCTTGCGCGCCGCATCGACGAACAATTGGCGCGCCTGCGCGCGGTCATGGCGACGGATGTCGCGGCGCTCAACACGCTGATTCGGGAGACGAACCTGCCGGCGATCCAACCTATATAGCGGGCATCTTTGACCTGCGACTATAGTCGCAGGTTCGATCATTGTCCGAGAAGGAGGACGAGATGGAAAACTTACGCGAAGTGGCGCCGTTCTTTGTGGGGATGTTAATACCGCCGCTGGTGACGATCGCGGCCCACGGCCGCTGGTCGAGGGTCTTCAAGAGCGTCGCTAGCTTTGTCGTGGCGCTGATCCTCGGCATTTGCACGAGCGCCATAGCGGGCGAACTCGCCGCCGGCTTCCCCGACGGGCTCATCGCCATCATGATCGATACCTCGCTGGCCTATACCGGCTCGCAGTTGGCCTATCGCCTTGTTTGGAAGCCGATCCAGGCGCGCCGACGCCAGCTCGCCATAGGAGCGACGCGGGTATAGCACAGCCCTAGCTTACAAAGGACAGTCCAGGGATTCCCGACCCTTCTACTACGGATCTGTATTAAGTTGCGCACGAACTGCTTGTGCAAAATCTTTGAGTCCTACGCCGTCCATCCTGTCAAGAAGATTTCGCGGGGTCATCAATCGTTTTTTGAGGTCCGCGGCCTGATCCACCACGAGCCGCACCATCGTTATAGGATCGATGCCATATAGGTGCATCAAGAACTCATCGGGGTGCTGAGCTTCGATATTGTATGGAGCGCGGGACGTGCGCGGAAAATCCTTGAGATTGTAAGTCACGATGACTTGAGCATGAGCATGGACCCCTACAGCAAGCACATGGCGATCCTTCTCGTCGTTCGTCATTTCAGGGATGAGGGCTTCGTATCCAGATACGAAGCCCTGCGGGAATGTACTCTCAATCGCTGCCATCAAGTGTGCTGCCTGGGCATCCGTGTGCGGGTGCTCTCGTTTCGTCGGGTCCTTGAGATTGCGGAGCACTTCGCCCCAAATCGCATAGCTCCATACCGCTTGGTACAATCCCACTTCCACGGCGCGCAACAGGGTGTCTCGTAGCGGATTGCCATATAGCACATTGGCGTCGAGGACAACAACGAAAGGCGTACCTGTTGGGAGCATAAGCGGTCAGTCGTACTCCCCAAGCTCTTCGCCCATTTCCACCAACTCCGCGAGTGCTGCACGGCGCTTCTCGCTTCGTTCTTTCTTGTAGTCCATCACGTCGATAAATCGCACGCGCCGATGCGTTCCCTCCCCTCCCAATCGACGGTAAGGAATCTTATTTTCGTCAAGGAGCTTGATCAAGAATGGGCGCGACACATTGAGTAGGTCGGCCGCTTGCTGCGTGGTGAGCTCTTGATGAAGAGGGACCAATTGAATTGCTGCTCCATTAGCCATCAAGGGCACGATCCGACGCAGGACTTCGTATATAGGCACAGGGATTTCCATTGTATTCCCGTCAACATCCACAAGCTTTGCTGGACGATGAGCATGGTCGCGCAGATACTGCTCTAGTTCTCGGATAAGATCGACATCGCGCTCACTAGCCGACACCGGTTCGCGTTCAATATACTCTGTAGCCATAGCGTCATCCCTTCTGAATCAGCGGGAACCTTTCCCTCTCCTACGGACTTCCACGCTCATCTTTTCGTATCAGGGACTCCATTGACAAAAGGGCGCATGTACGTAGGTCTCGCGCTCAAGTATATACCCGCTAAAGAGTGAATCGCAAATACCGAAGCGCCTAATAGCATACCGTACCCCAACACGCCCCAACGAAACCACAATTATCGTCACGTACTTTATCTGTGAGGCAATGGGGTCCCGATCGGGTATACTTATTAAAGGCGACGTTAGCGTCCGCTTACAGATCCCCCCACACACCATGCGCCCCCTTACGCCCAGGCCGTGCGCTGTCGTGTGTGACGTGGCACGATACAAAGGAGGGCAGGCTTTTGACGACGGAGCGCGTCACATCGTGGCGACACAACCTGCGCGCCTACGCCCGCATTACGGGGCTGCTGCGCCCTCACCTGCGCCTGTCGCTCCTCTGCGTCATTTGCCTACTGCTCTCGACGGCCTTTTCCTTTGTCGTACCGCTCGCGCTACAAAAAATCATAGACAACATCGCCGTGCCGCACGGCCGGACGCGCGACCTCGTCATCGCCGCGCTGGTCATCTTAGTCGCTAGTTCGCTGCGCGGGCTCTTCGCCTACGGGCAGGGCTACCTCTCGCAGTCGGTCTCACAACTCGTGGCCTACGACCTGCGCACCATGGTCTACGACCACCTACAGAGCCTCGACTTCTCGTTCCTCGATCGCTCGGAGACGGGCGACCTGATGTCGCGCCTGACGGTCGATATCGAGGCGGTGCGCAACTTTATCGTCCTCGGGTTGCTGCGCGCGGCCCTGGCCGTCGCGACCTTCGTGCCCATCTCGCTGTACCTGTTGTGGCTCGACCCGCCGCTGGCTCTGGTTACGCTGGCCTGCGTGCCGGTGCTGGCCGTCCTGGCCTGGCGGGTCTCCATCCGGTTGCGCCGCATGTGGCTCGACGTGCAGGACCAGACCGGCGCGCTCGGCACGGTGATGCAGGAGAGCCTGGCCGGCGTGCGCGTGGTTAAAGCGTTCGCGCGCGAGGAGTACGAGACCGCGAAGTTCGACCGGCAAAACCAGGAAGTGCGCGCGCTCAGCCTCGACGCCATGCGCCTCTCGGCCTGGAACCAGCCCTTGATGGTGCTCGTGCTCAATGTCGTCACGGTGCTCGTCGTCTGGATCGGCGCCGCCACGGTCATCGACCACTCTCTGACTCCCGGCACGCTCGCGAGCGTTATCCTCTTCGTGCTCTTGTTGGCCACGCCGGTGCGTACCTTCGGCTTCATGGTGACCTGGTTCACACGCGGGCTCTCCGGCGGGACACGCATCTTCGAGGTGCTGGACATGCCGCCGGCCATCGCCGACGCCCCGGACGCGCGTCCGTTGCGCGATGCGCGGGGGCAAGTGCGCTTCGAGAACGTCTCCTTCTCCTACGAGGGGGGCGCGGCGGTGCTGCACGATATCGCCATCGACGCGCAGCCCGGACAGGTCGTCGCCCTGCTCGGCGCGACGGGGAGCGGCAAGAGCACGATCTTGCAGCTGCTGCCGCGCTTCTACGATGCTACTAGTGGCCGCGTGACCATCGACGGCCACGACGTGCGCGACGTGACACTGGCCTCGTTGCGGCGCAATATCGGACTGGTGCTGCAGGATGTCTTCCTGTTCAACGCCACGCTGCGCGACAACATCGCCTTTGGCGTCGCCAATGCGACCGACGCGCAGGTCTTCGCCGCGGCTAAAGCGGCGCGCCTGCACGACTTCGCGCTTACCCTCCCCGACGGCTACGACACCTGGGTCGGCGAGCGCGGCGTGACCCTCTCGGGCGGCCAGAAGCAGCGCGTGGCTATCGCGCGTACGCTGCTGCTTGACCCGCGCATCTTGGTGCTCGACGACGCGACCTCGGCCGTCGACATGGAGACCGAGTACCTCATTCAGCAAGCCCTCGACGTGGTGATGCGCGGACGCACCACCTTCGTGGTGGCCTCGCGGCTGCGCACGATCAAGAACGCCGACCAGATCTTGATGCTGGAGGACGGCCGCATCGTCGAGCGCGGCACGCACGCCGAGTTGCTGGCGCGGCGCGGCGCCTACGCGCGGCTGTACGACCTGCAACTGCGCGAGCAGGAAGAATATGAGGCGCGCACGCTCTCGACACGGCGCGTCGAGCAGGGGGCGGCGCGATGAAACTACCCTCACCCCCCAGCCCCCTCTCCCTGTGCGCAAGAGAGGGGGAGCTACTAACACTGCCCTACGCCTCCCCTCTCCCACGGTTAGGGAGAGGGGCCGGGGGTGAGGGGATCCTGCCATGAGTGCGAAACGTAGCGAGTCGTACGTCGCCTACCGCCGCCGCAGCGCCGTGCGCGAGAGCGACCTCGCCGGGCTGGACGAGGACGAGTCGGCCTCGTTTTCCTGGGACCTGATCAAGCGCTTCGGTCCCTACATCGCCCCGTATAGGGGCGCGGCTATCGCCAGCGCCGTGCTGATGGTGGTGTCCACGCTGGCTAACCTGGCCACGCCCCTGCTCATCGGCAAAGTGATCAACCTTGTGCAATACGGCCACCTGCACAGCGCGAGCGGCCTAACGGGCATCGGGCTGTTGCTGCTCTTTGTCAACGTCGTGGCCTGGCAGGCGCAGTACTGGCAGGTCTGGACCATGTCGTGGGCCGGCCAGCAGATGCTCTACAAGCTCTCGTCGGACATGTTCGCGCACCTACAGCGGCTCTCGCTCAGCTTCTACGACCGCACGGAGATCGGCCGCGTCATGTCGCGCCTGCAAAGCGACATCGCCGTACTGGAGAACATGCTGAGTTCGGGCCTGCTCTCCATCCTGGGCTCGCTGATCGCCCTCGTCGGCATCGTCGTCATCATGTTGGCCGTGAACGTCGGGCTGGCTCTGCTCTCTTTCACTGTTCTGCCGGTCATGTTCATCATCGCCGCCTTCTGGCAACGCTACGCACAGCGCTCCTTCCGGCGCACGCGCGCCGCCATCTCGCTGGTCAATTCGACCTTGCAGGAAAACATCTCGGGCATGCGCGTGATCCAGGGTCTGGCGCGTGAGGGACGCAACAGCGAAGAGTTCGACGACCTCAACCGCTACAACCGCGACACCAACGTGCAGGCCAGCCGCACCGCAGCGCTAATCTTGCCGCTGGTCGAGGTCGTCGCCGCCGTGGCTACGGCGCTCGTCATTATCTACGGCGGCATCATGGTCATGCATGTGCAACTCAAGACAGGTGACCTCGTCGCCTTCATCCTGTACATCAACCGCTTTTTCGACCCGATCCGCGACCTCAGCCAGCAGTACACGCAGCTGCAGCGCGGCGGTGTCGCGTCCGAGCGCATTTTCCAGATCCTGGGCGTGCCGGTCACAATCAAGGACAAACCGGACGCGCCCGTGCTGCCGCCTATAGACGGCGCGGTCGAGTTCAGCCACGTCGACTTCGGCTATACGCCCGACCACCCCGTGTTGCGCGACCTGAACCTGCGCATCGAAGCCGGCCAGACCGTGGCTATCGTGGGGCCGACCGGGGCCGGCAAGAGCACCATCTCCGCGCTGCTGGCGCGCTTCTACGACGTCAGCGCCGGCGCCGTGCTGATCGACGGCACTGACGTGCGCGACGTCACACAGCAGTCGTTGCGTAGCCAGATCGGCATCGTGCTACAGGACCCCTTCCTGTTCACGGGCACGATCCGCGAGAATATCCGCTACGGACGCCTCGACGCGAGCGACGCCGACGTGGAGCGCGCCGCTCGCGTGGTTGGAGCGCACGACCTCATCACGCGCATGCCGCAAGGGTACGAGACGCCTATTCGCGAGCGGGGCAACAACCTGAGCATCGGGCAGCGGCAGCTGATCTCATTCGCGCGCGCCCTGCTGGCCGACCCGCGCATCCTGATCCTGGACGAGGCCACGGCCAACATCGACACCGTCACCGAGTCGATCGTGC
>JAABUU010006348.1_pt1 | contig 12720 bp, 11 predicted proteins | sample 5559301 | NCBI WGS metagenome assembly JAABUU01 (sample SAMN10711884, study PRJNA513360) | rock metagenome | isolation source: Antarctica rocks | place: Antarctica: Victoria Land, Richard Nunatak white
AGGGATGATGGCGAGGTTTGCACCGCCGCGGCCTATCAAGCCCGGCTCGCTGCATGCGGCATCATCTGCTCGATGAGCCGGACGGGCGAGTGCCTCGACAACGCCATGGCGGAGCGCTTCTTCGCCACCCTCAAGGCCGAACTCGTGGACGCGCGCCGTTGGTCGACCCGCGCTGCAGCGCGGACGGCGATCTTCGAATGGATCGAAGTCTTCTATAATCGGCAGCGCCACCACTCGGCGCTTACCTACCGGACCCCCGCCGCTTTCGAGGCGGAGATGTTGTTGTTTGATCGCGCTACCTAGCGCTAGGCTGTCCGCAGATACGGGGTAACCTCATGCGCACGGCGGACCTCTTCGCGCACACCTGGGTCAGGAACACCGGCACGAGCGGCTCGGAGCCCTTCTGGGATAACGCCGCGACGACCCTGATCGCCGCCGGGGCGCTGCACCTGGTCCGTGTCGCCGAACGCGACGGCGCACTGCCCCCGCCCCTGGCGGCGTTGCAAGACCTCCTCTGCAACCGGGGCTTCGCGGCGGTCCGGGCGACCCTCGAGGGGAGCCCGGTGCCGGAGGTTCGTGCGAAGGCGGCGGGGTTCCTAGCCTACGTCGGCCAGTCGGAGAAGCTGCTGGGGGGCCTCTTCTCCGCGCTGGCCGTGCGCTTCGCGGTCCTCGACAGCCCCGAGATCCGCGCGACGACGGGGGCGAGCGAGATCGACCTGGCCGCGCTCGGGCGGGCGCCGACCGCCCTCTACATCGGCTTCGACCTGCACTTGGCGGCCACGCTGGCGCCGCTGACCGCCTGCTTCTTCACCCAGCTCTTCACGGAGTTGGTGGAGCTGGCGAAGACACGACCGAGCGGGGCGCTGCCGGTGCCGGTGCTGTGCTACCTCGACGAGTTCGGCAACCTGGGGCACATCCCCGGCTTCGAGCGCTGGATCGCCACGGTGCGGAGCGCCCGGGTCGGCTGCCTGCTGGTGGTGCAGGACACCGCGCAACTCGTCGCCACCTATGGGGAGGCCGGGGCCGCCATCATCCTGACGAACGCGATGACGAAGATCTGCCTGGCGAAGGTCAGCCGCGCCGACGCCGAGTACTTCTCGAAGCTGACCGGGGAGAGCACCGTCCTCGCGGCGAGCCGGAGCGCCAGCCGCGCGCTCCTGCTGCCCTGGGCGGACCGGGGCAATCGCGGTGCGGGGGAGGTGTCCTGGCTAGAAATGCATCCATCGGCCTCATGCGGCGCGCTCATACGTGTGGTGCAGGCCACCCAGGACCGGGACTGCGCGTATCGGGCCCGCCGGAGGCCCCTCATCCCTGGGTGACGGCTCAGGCATCGTCTGACCGAGGCCCTGGTGCGGTCGTGCCCGGTTGAAGTAGGCGACGTACTCCCGGAGCACGCGGTGGAGGTGGCGCTCGCTAAGGATGAGCACGTGGTCCAGGCATTCCCGGCGAACGCTGCCCAGGAAGCGCTCGCAAACCGCATTCGCCCGCGGCGCGCGATAGGGCGTGCGCAGGATCGTGATGCCGCTGGCCGCGGCGACCCGCGCGAAGGCCGGCCCGAACTTGCCGTCGTTGTCGCGGAGCAGGTACCGGGGATGCAGGCCAAAGGGGGTGCTCTCGCGGAGTTGCTGGGCGACCCAGGCGTCGGTCGGGTGCCGCGTCGCGCCCACGTGGACGACCCGCCGCGTGGCCAGATCGATGATGAAGAAGGCGAACAACGGCCGGAACACGAGGTCGGTGACCGGCAGGAAGTCGCAGGCCCAGATATCCGGGGCGTGATTGCGCAGGAAGGGCGCCCACGCCTGGCCACGCGGGCGACGGGTACCGGGGGCGGGCAGGTAGGTCTGGACGGTGCGCTTGGCGACGCGCAGACCCAGCCGCTGCAGTTCACTGCGGATCCGTTCGGCCCCCCAGAGCGGGTTCTCGCCTGCCATCCGCCGGATCAGGGCGACGGTCTCCGTCGAGAGTGGCGGGCACCCCGGCCCCGTCCGCGACTTCCGCGTCCAGAACGACCGGAATCCCGCGCGGTGCCAACGCAGCAGCGTCTCGGGCCGGACGACGAGTAGGGCGCGCCGCCACGCGCGGACCCGGCCAGCGAGCAGCACCAGGAGCACGCGGTCGGTCGGCGTCATGGCCGGGCGCGTGACGCTGCGGCGGAGCACGAGCACCTGCTGACGCAAGAGGGCGTTCTCGGCGAGCAGCTGCCGCCTGGTCCGCGCCAGATCCGTCCCCGCCCCCGCGAGAGGCGCCGCCGCCGGTCGCGCCCAGCAGCACGTCTCGAGTGTCTGTCGCGCACGGCCCACGACCCCAGTCAGCCAACGACGGCACCGGCGCAACAGCCTCATAGGCACACCCCTCACTACCCTGGTCGACACATCAGGGGAAGCGAGTTCGCCCCTCCCAATAACCCATTGTATCCGCTCGGCAGGGCTGGACAGCAGCGAAGACGCTACTTGCGGAACCAGCCGGGATGAATAAAGAGCCATCACAGCCGCTCGCATACGCCAGCGCCACGGCGACGCGCGGCGCGACGCCGACACGCACGGTCACGCCGTGAACGCCCGCTATGGTTAGCGCTGCGCGCGGTGAGAGAGACCGGTTATTCCACGCCCGGAGCCTCGATGCCGAGCAGGCGCGCGACGTGCAGGGAGAGGTAGCCGCAGTGGCGACAGATCCGGCTCACCGTGGCGAGGCCGGTGCCGCCCGCGTCCAGGTCTTGCAGATTGGCGCGCATCGCGACCAGCGAATAGCCGTCGCCGATCAGCCAGTCGTTCTCATGGCAGGATGGGCAGGCGGCGCGCGCCCCACGCTCCGCCAGCGCCGCCGCGATCCGCGCCCGTTCCCCTGCGGAGAGGATCGTCCCCGCCGCGCCCGCCGTCTGCCGCTGCTCCGCGTCCATCTCTTCGCTCGTCACTCGGCCTCCTTCATTCCCGCTCGTCCATCGTCACGGTCGTCATACACGCGGCGTCCCGCGCGCCCACCCGCACGACCGCACGCGCGGCAGCCCGGGCACCCACGCCCGCCGACAGCCGTCGTCCAACGTCGCAGATGGGCATGGCGGTCCTCGCCACACCGCTGCAACATCCATGCCGGGTCCGCGCGGACCAACGGATTCCTCGCCGGGTCCGCGCGCGGACCAACGGATTCCTCAGCGAATCTTCATCGAACGAGCGCCCGATCGTTAAAGAACGGGTCCATACTGCATAACACGGACGAGGGCGACGGTGCCCCCGCCGGGCGGATGAAGCGGTGGCCGCTGATGATAACGCAGTTCCTTCGGCGGTATCGGCGGCGTCCTCCTCCGGGCGCTCTGGCTGGTCGCCGAATTTCGGTGGCGTCCTCACCTCGCCGGGCGAGCCGGGCGTGCGGGCAGCGCCCCCTCGCGACCGGACGGCCACATTCCTTCCTTTTCCCCTGCTCTCCTTTCCTCCCCTGTCTGCGGGTCGGCGGTACCCCCACGCCGCCGACCCACTTCTCCGCCGACCGGGCGCAGACAGGCGCGGGATGCCCCGCTATCATGGTAGGACATGGCAGCTACCCACCCCGCCGCGCGCCGCCGCGATAGAATAGCCCTGGTGTGGTGTCCGCTATTGCTCAGCAGGAGGGATTCGATCATGCGCGCACCTTCTCGTATCCTGGTCATCTGTGCCCTGCTCCTCGCGGCGGTCCTCGGTATCGGTGTCGGCGGCGGCGCCGCGCAGGCGGAACCCGCCGCGGTCACGGCGGCGACGAACGCCCTGAACGTCAACCTCGCCACGCACACGATCACCAGCGGCCCGATCTTCACCCCCAACGAGGCGATCGCCTTCTGGTTCGATGTGCCGAGCGGCGGCGCGGGCGGCTTCACCTCCTCCGGCTCGACCGGCACGGTCCATGCCCAGACGGATGGCGCGCTCAACGTGACGATCGGCGCCGATGACTGGCGGCAGCTGCCGCAGAGCGCGAAGACGATCGTCGCGCACGGCATCCAGAGCGGCGTCGAGGCGGTCTTCCAGCTCCCGCCGGTGCCGGGGCTCGATCTGGGCCTGCACTTCAGCGCCGCGCGCACCATCAGTTCCGCCGCGATCTTCTCCCCCGCCGAGCAGATCGCCTTCTGGTACAACCGCCCGGACGGCACGGCGGCATCCTTCATCCCGCTCAACGATACCACCACCTACGCGGCGGGCGACGGGACGCTCAATGTGACGATCACATCGGGCGTCTGGGCGACCATCCCGACCGCTATCACCAGCATCGTCGCGCATGGCCTCAGCAGCAACGTCACCGCCGTCTACGTCTTCCCGACGCGGTAAGCGGGACGGCCCGGACGACCCACCTACCGAGTCGTCCGCCGTGTCGCCTCCACACCAGGGGAAGAGCTAACCCGCAGCGCCGACGGGAACCACCTCCCGCACCGTCGCCGCCCAGTCCCCGGAGGGGGGCTTCGTGGCCGCAGGCCATGCAGTCGGGACAGGGTGCCCTTCATGGGTAGTGGCGCCCTCCGGGGTACAGTGCGCCCTTCATGGATGGTGGCTGCCCTCCGGGGTGGCGGCTGCCCTCCGGGGCATTGCAACCCCTCGGTTGGCCCACGCCCGCCGTGTCCCGCCCACACGCGCTGCGGGTTAGATGCCTATCGCGCCCCCGCCTCACGGCCCATCTATAGGGCAGGCGGGGGCGCGGCGCGTGCCAGCCCCGGCGCAGGGCGAGCAGGCGCAGGGCGAAGACGACGAGGGCCGCGCCGGTCGCGACCGGCAGCCCATAGAGCCCCAGGCGACCCGCCACGACGACGATCGTCGCGCCGAGGATGGCGGGGACGGCGTAGCGTTCGCTGTCGCTGCGGAAGACGGCGGGGAGCTCGTTCGCCAGGACATCGCGCAGGATGCCGCCGCCGAGCGCCGTGATCTGGGCCAGCACCGCGATCCCCACCAGATCGAAGCGCTTCCGCACGCCGAGCAGCGCGCCCGACACCGCGAAGACGAACGTGCCGATCAGGTTCAGCGCCGTCTCCAACGCCTGACTGAATTCCCCAAACCCCGCGCAACCCCGTCCTCTTTAGCAGCACCATCTTGGTGTGGTGGAAACGCTCCGGTAGCAACAGTGTACGGACGATGCCATAATAGAGCATTGCTCTCATACGCTCCACTGATTGCAGGACAGGTGTTACATGTTGGCGACGGAGCCGGGAACCACGATCGCAACCGCGCAGCGACTCTTGGCCGATGTCGAGCGGGTGAGGATTACGATCAGCCCGCAGTTGGACACTGAGCGCAAAGCGCGACTAGTACAGTATGCTCGGAATAGCTCGGTAGTATTCTTGGCGTTGTAGCAGGAAAATCGCGCTACGAAACCTCGGAGGAATACCGAGCGCGCTGTACTAAACCGAAGCGCCGATGAAACCCGCACGGTCTCCTGCGTCAGGCATGTAGGTCTCACCTGGGCTTCAGTTTAGGGCAGTTCTTCACGCCGGGACCGCTCGCCCGGCTGATGTGCTCGATGCTCACCTGTCCCGGTCCGATCGTGCGAATCCTCGATGCCGGGGCTGGTGTCGGGACGTTGTTCGCCACAGTCGTCGCGGAGCTTTGCACCCGCTCGCAACGCCCACAGCTGATTCATGTCACGGCATATGAGTTGGATGAAACACGGCACTGTCAAGTTAAGCCTTGTGGGCGGTGACAGTGGCGGTAAAGTGGGGAACGATCGGTTCATACGAGGCCGGACCCGGCCTCTGCAAGCGCTGTCGATGGCCAGAACTCGCCCGGTGTGGGGAAGTTTCGTTCAGTTAAAACTTAACGTGACAGTACCTCGTGCATGGCACGCAATCGCCCGCGCCGATCGACCAAGTCGCGTGCGACGCCACCAGCGGGGTCGCGTCGCCCCGGACGACGGACGACGAGGCTTAAACCAAAGCCTGGGTGAACCCCCCATAGTCCGCAGCGTAGCACATGGAGTTCTCATCAGAGCTTTGGTTTAGTCGGGAGCGCGCCGCACCGTGATCCTCGCGCGGCGAACGGGTGGGCGCAACGCCCGGCGGGGGCATCCCCCTGCCGGGCGTTGCCGAAGCACAAGCGTTTCGTAACGGGCGCGGGTCAACCCGCCAGGGCCGCGATTTCCGCTGCGGTGAGGTGCAGGGTCGCCGCCCGGGCATTCTCCTCCAGGTGCGCGACCGAGGTCGTCCCCGGGATCAGGAGCATCGCTGGTGAGCGCGCGAGGAGCCAGGCGAGGGCGATCTGCGCCGGGGCGACCGCATGTCGGCGCGCGATCTCGGCCAGTGGCCCGCCCTCGCGCGCGAGCGCCCCGATCGCGAGCGGGTTGTAGGGGACGAACGCGATGCCCGCCGCGACAGCCGCCGCCAACACCGCCTCCCCCGCGCGGTCCGCGAGGTTGTAGCGATTCGTCACCGCCGCGATCGGCACGAGCTCCCGCGCGGCGGCGAGTTGCGCCGTGGTGACGTTGCTGATCCCGATGTGGCGGATCGTGCCCGCCGCGCGAAGGTCCGCCAGCGCCCCCAGCGATTCGGCGAGCGGCACCTCCGCGACGGAGGGGTATCCTTCCCCGCCGAGCCGCAAGTAGACCAGCTCGAGGTGGTCGAGCCGGAGGTGGCGGAGGTTGTCCTCGACCGCCGCGCGCAGACGCTCCGGGCGCGCGGCGGCCTGCCAGCTCCGATCCGCGCCGCGCACGAAGCCGACCTTTGTGGCGATCACCAGGTCGTCGGGGTACGGGTGCAGCGTCTCGGCGATCAGGCGGTTCGCCACCTCGGGGCCGTAGAAGTCGGCGGTATCGATCAGGTTCATCCCCAGATCGATCGCGCGGCGTAGCACCGCGCGCGCCGCATCGGGGTCGGTCGGCTCGCCCCACACACCCGGCCCGGGCAGCCGCATCGCGCCGAAACCGAGGCGGCGCACCGGCAGATCGCCGCCCAGCAGGAATGTCCCGGTGTCGGCCACGGGGTTGTCGTCGCGTCGCGCCAGCGGGTCCGCGTTCGTTTCGTTCGTCATGTTGATGGATCTCCTTCGCCCACAAAAATCAGTTGGCTTGGTCGCCATAGGCGAGTATGCGCCTCGTCATATCCGGGAACCAGAGTTTGGCTATACTGGTATCGGCACTGCCAAGGTGGGGAGAGGGAGGATCTGCATGGGCGAGGATGGCGGGCGGCACCGTGAACTCGCGGCGTTCTTGCGCGCCCGCCGCGCCCGCCTGAGCCCCGAAGTGGTCGGGCTACCGCGCGGCGCGCGGCGGCGCACGCCGGGATTGCGGCGCGAGGAGGTCGCGGAACTCGCGGGTCTCGGGCCGACCTGGTACACTTGGCTCGAACAGGAGCGCGACATCCGGCCGTCGGCGGCGACCCTGGCGCGGCTGGCGCGGGCGTTGCGACTGGATGACGCCGAGCGCCGCTATCTCTTCCTGCTGGGGGGGCAGCCCCCGCCGCCCGCGCCGGACGAGGGGGAGGAGACGGTCAGCCCGGCGATCCGGCGCGTGCTCGCGGTGTTGGGGGCTACCCCCGCCTACGTGCTCGGTCGCTACTGGGACCGCCTCGCCTGGAATCGCGCGGCGGCGCACGTCTTCGCGATCGCCGCGACCCCGCCGCACGGGCGCAATCTGCTCTGGCAGCTCTTCACCGACGCCACCTATCGCGCGCGCGTGGTCGATTGGCCGACGATCGCGCGCGGCGTGCTGGCCGAGTTCCGCGCCGACAGCGCGAGCGCCCCCGACGATCCGCGCTTCGCAGCACTGATCGGCGATTTGCAGCGAACCAGCCCCGAGTTCCGGGCGTGGTGGCCGCGTCACGACGTGCGCGGCATCGCCGGGGGCCGGAAAGTGTTCGCCCACCCCGCTGTCGGGCATCTCGTGCTCGAACACACCATCCTGCTCATCCCCGCGTATCCGGGCCACAAGCTGATGGTCTATGCGCCGTTGCCGGAAGCCGATACCGCCGCCAAGCTCCAACGCCTCCTGGCCGCCGATGCGGTCGCCGAGCGCTGAAGGGTATGGCCGGATAGAATGCGCTCCTCCCCCCACTATTGCGGTCCTCCATATGGTTGGCCCTGTCATCCGGTGGCATGGGATCCGGGAGTTGCAGCACCCCGCGAGGGGGTACAGGCTCCCCCAGGGGATGCCGGGCGGCACCAAGGCGGCGGTGCCGTTGTCTCCAGGGGTTGCGGCACCCCGCGAGGGGGTACAAGCACCCCGGAGGGCAGTCACTACCCATGAAGGGCACAATGCCCCCGGCTGGGGGCAGCCATAGGCGGCACCGGCGTAAGCCCGCCTGCGCGGGCTGGGCACGACGGTCAAGCATTATGCGCGCTGCTTCGTCATGGCCGGGATGGCGCTGCGCGATCCTTTGCCGCAAGCCCTGGCCGTCTCCGGTGCGTGTTTCTCGGCGTTTGGCGGCCTGCTGGCTGGCCTTGGGGCGCTCGCCGCAGGACAGTTGCTCTGCGTCTGGATCGACATCGAGGCCAACACGCGCATCACCGCGCGTCAGGAATGGCAAATCGATCGCTGCGTGGCCCCTCGGTTGCTCGGCGGTGGCCCAAACTATCAATCGTGGCTACGCGCAGGCTCCATGCATGCGGCCCTGTCAGGAGGGCTTCGCCTCGGCCCACGCCGCCGCCTCTTCCGCGACCTGGCGCGGGCGGGCGGCGAGCGGCGGGTTGGCGTCGAGGCGCTGGCGTAACTTCTCCTGGAGGTTGGTCAGCTTGGCGCGCTTCCGTGGCGGGTCGAGCTCGTCGCGCAGGCGCTGGGCGAGCGAGGTGTAGCGCTCCGCCACCCGGTCGCTCTTCAGCGCGATCGACAGCGCGCGCCACGAGCCGACGATCACCACCAATTCCTTGGCGCGGGTCACGGCGGTGTAGAGGAGGTTGCGCTGCAACATCAGGTAGTGCGCCGTGTGCAGGGGGATGATCACCGCGCGGTACTCGCTCCCCTGGCTCTTGTGGACCGTCACCGCGTAGGCGATCGTCAGGTCGTCGAGGTCGCTGTAGCCCCAGGTGACGCGGCGCTCGTCGTCGAGGCGGATCGTCGCCTCCTGCTCGATCGGGTCGAGGCGCTCGATCCAGCCGCCGTCGCCGTTGAACACCTGGCGCTCGTAGTCGTTGTGGATGCAGATGATCCGGTCCCCCTCGCGGTAGAGGCGCGCGCCGAACTGCTTCTCGACCTTGCCGGGCGCGGGCGGATTCAGCGCCTCTTGCAGCTTGATATTCAGCGCCGAGACGCCGATCGCGCCGCCGTGCATCGGCGGCAATACCTGGATGTCGCGGCGTGGGTCGAAGCCGTAGCGGCGCGGCAGGCGCGTCTTGGCGAGCGCCACCACCGTCTCCGCGACCTGCTCCGGGTCGTCCTCCGGGAGGAAGAAGAAGTCCGGCAGCCCGCGCGTGATCGGCGTCTCCCCCTTGTTGATGCGGTGGGCGTTGGTGACGATGCCGCTGTCCTGCGCCTGGCGGAAGATCTGGTCGAGCGCCGTGACCGGCACCTGGCCGGAGCCGATGATGTCGCGCAGCACGTTGCCGGCCCCGACCGAGGGCAACTGGTCCACGTCGCCGACGAAGAGGAGGTGCATGTCGTTCGGGGTCGCCTTCAGCAGGGTGTTGGCGAGGAGGGTGTCGAGCATCGAGGACTCGTCCACGATCAGCAGATCGCCTTCGAGCGGGTTGTCCGCGTTGCGCCCGGCCTCGCCGCCGAAGCGGACGCCGAGGAGGCGGTGCAGCGTCTGCGCGCTCTCGCCGGTCAGCTCCGCCAGCCGCTTCGCCGCGCGCCCGGTCGGGGCGGCGAGGAGCGGCCTCCCGCCCTTCGCCTTGAGGATCGCCACGATCGCCCGGGTTGTCGCCGTCTTCCCCACGCCGGGTCCGCCGGTCAGCACGCTGACCTTGGCCGTGAGCGCCATCTTGACGGCGGCACGCTGCGCGTCGGTCAGCGCCAGCCCCTTGCGCCCGGCATACCACTGGAAGGCGCGCGCGAAATCGAGCCCCTGGAAGCGCGCGAGGCGGTCGGCGGGGGAGCGCACGATCGCGCCGAGGCGGCGGACGATGCCCCCCTCGGCGTGGTAGTAGGGGGTGAGGTAGATCACGTCGCGGTTGTCCACGCGCTCGCGGCGGGCGCTGTCGGTCGTCAGCAGGCGCTCGATCGCCTCGCGCACCTTCTCGACCGGCACCTCCAGCATCTCGACGCCCTTCCGCGCCAACTCGTCCTCCGGCAGGAAGACGTGGCCGTTGTCGGACGCCTCCCAGAGGAGGTGGAGGGCCGCGCCGCCGATCCGTTCGGGCGCGTCGGGCGCGATGCCGAGCTGCGCGGCGATCTTGTCGGCGGTCTTGAAGCCGATGCCGTGGACCTCGCGCGCGAGGCGATAGGGATCGTTCTTGACGACGCCGATCGCGGAATCGCCGTAGCGCTTGTAGATGCGGACGGCGAGGCCGGTGGAGATGGCGTGGTCGGCGAGGAAGATCATCACCTCCTTGATCGCCTTCTGCTCGTGCCACGCCTCGCGAATCTTGCCGGTGCGATGCGGCCCGAGGCCGGGCACCTCGATCAGGCGCTCCGCCGCCTCGTCGATGATCGCCAGCGTCTCCTCGCCGAAGTGCTCGACGATCCGCTCGGCCATCTTCGGGCCGATCCCCTTGATCATGCCGGAGCCGAGGTACTTGCGGATGCCGTCCACGGTGGCGGGGAGGACGACGCGGCACCCCTCCGCGACGAATTGCCGCCCGTGGGTGGCGTGGGTGTCCCAGCGCCCGGTCAGCGCCACGCTCTCCCCGGCATTGACCGAGGGGAGGTTGCCGACGACCGCGACGAGGTAGTTCTTGCCGCTCGGCTGGATCTTGGCGACGGTGTAGCCATTCTCCGGGTTGACGTACGTCAGGCGCTCCACGACCCCCTCGAGGGTCGCCGGGACGAACCCCCCGCCCTTCGGCTCGGTCGCCGCACTCGTCGCCATCGCCCCACCCCGCCCGAACACCATCGTGTAACGCTGTGTCAAGTATACCAAACGGGGCGAATTAGGACTCCCGTTCGGATAAGGCGGGGGATCACCGCAGAGACGCAGAGACGCAGAGCGACGAGAGCAGGGACGGAACAGGAGGCACAGCGACACAGAGGGGGACGGGAGAGAGGGACGATTCGGGAGGAGGTGCCGTGATGCGCGCGATGCCTCTTACCGACGTAGCAGCCAGAATCCTTGCAACGCCTTCCCCCGCTCCTCGGCTGGGGAGCGGGGTGCCGCCCGCAGGCGGCGGGGTGAGGGTCCAGCCAGCACCCGCCCACACCCGCAACGGCGATGGCCCCCGCTCCTCGGCTGGGCGCCGGGGTGAGGATTTCTCCATGCCCCTCCCACCCCTGCAACGAGCCCCCTCTCCCTGATAGGGAGAGGGGTGGCGAGCCGGGTGCCCGCGCGGTGGGCGACGAGCCGGGGTGCGGGCCGCACCAGCACCAGCAAAGCGTCCCCACGACGCGGCGATCCGGGACTGAAGTCCCGGCTAAGGGCTGCCGCCACAAAGTCCCCTCCGGGGACTGGAATGACGTGGCCTCTCCTCAGATGGTGAGACTCCGTCGCCAGGCGATGCCTCAGCCGCCCCCCTCGCTCTCGTCACCCTGTAACCGACGCAACTCCGCTTCGAGCGCGCGCAGTCGCGCCTCCGCCTCGGTTGCACGGCGATCCGCCGCAATCGCGCGCTGGTCCGCCTCGCTCACGCGGCGCTCCGCCTCGGTGCGGGCGGCGGTCGCGGTGGCGAGTGCGGCGGCGAGCGCCCGATAATCCCCGAGCGGCCGACCGGCCTCATTGTAGCAGACGATCTCGTTGTCGGCCACGCCGAGCCAGACCCGCACCGGGTCGAGCCAGAGCCAGCCGCGCTCGTTCGGTGCGAGCGATTGGTAACCATTGGGGCCTTGCCGATAGCCGAGGATGAGGAGACGTGGCACCCCCGCGTAGGCCAGCGTGTCCACGATGACATAGAGCGGGACGCCCGCCAGGGTGTATTCCTCCAGCTTGGCGGAGCGGTCGAGCGCGGCGGTTTCCGGCGAGGTGATCTCGACGATCAGCGCCGGGCGCACCCCCTCGCTGGCGACGTCGAAGGTACTCCAATTCTTGCGCTCGCGGACGCCGAGGATGACCGCCAGGTCCGGCCCGTGCGCCTTGAGGCCGGGGGTGTCCCAGGCGACGCGAACATCGTGCAGGATCACGGCGGCGGGGTCGTCGGCCAGGCGTGCCCCGAAGACATCGTAGAGGTAGAGGTTGCGCCGTTCGTGCGCCTCGCTATGCACGATGAAATCGCCCTCCTGCGGGTGCAGCACATCCTCCAGCGTGAGCGGGCGTTGGTCGAACTCCGGGCTCCCCTCCGGCCCTTCCCGGGGGATGTAGCGCCAGCCATAGCGGAAGGGATCGTCCGGCGGCGGCTGGATCGGGGCGATCGTCGTCGGGGCGGTCATCGCGGGCCTCGCTCTCGCTGGCGGTGATAGCGTCGGGAACGGTGGACTCCGGCAATGCTAGCATAGCGCGACCGTCCGCGAGGATGCCCGCTCGTTCTCGATGCTGCGGTGCGGTGCCGAAGGGATGTACCCGATCGCAGCGGAACGCCATGCTTTCGGTACTTCCGTACTCTCCCTGATTGCCCCCGACGGGCGATAGGCGCGCGGTGTGTGTACCCCTAGTTTTACAAGGTGAGTTGCTGCAGGAGGTATCGAGGAAGTGGTGGAGCCGGCGCCGCCGCCGCTGGGGATGGGCGCGTGCGGCGGCGTAATTGCGGCGCTGGACCACCCGGC
>JAABUU010006349.1_pt1 | contig 12719 bp, 12 predicted proteins | sample 5559301 | NCBI WGS metagenome assembly JAABUU01 (sample SAMN10711884, study PRJNA513360) | rock metagenome | isolation source: Antarctica rocks | place: Antarctica: Victoria Land, Richard Nunatak white
CGCGTCTGCGTGCCACAGGCGGCGCAACGGCAGCCGTGTGCGCGGTGCTCCGTGACGATCAGCGGCCGCGGTTCCGGCAGATCGAACACTTGCCGGGCGACGTGATCCATCGCCATGGCCGCAGTCAACGGCTCGCCGCACCCGGCGCAGGTCTCTGGGTAATGGTCGATGGTGGCGTCAGGGGGTTCAGTCCGGCGCAGCGTCTCGCCCGGATGGCCGTTCTGACCGCCGCTCTTCTTGCCCGATGGTTCCCGCAGGCTGCTAACCCGTGGCGGCTTCTTCAGCCCGTCGCTGGAGGGCGGCTTGCCGCTGTTGCTGCTGTTCAGCCCAAGGCGGCGCTCCAATTCCGCCAGCCGCCCGATCAGCGCCGCAGTCTCGGAGCGAAGCACCGCATTCTCCGCCTGCAATGCCGCCATGGCCGCATCAATGCCAATCGCGGCCGATACGTCGTCTCCGGAGCCTGTGTCATCGGGCGGTGCCATGACACGTTGACTCGTACTCAGCCGTGACCTGTCAATGCCCCCTCCAACGAGATGACCTGGGCTGTTACGAAAATTTGCTCAGGTCGGGACGGTTCTCAATCACATGTCGCTCAGGCGCTCCACCCGTTCCTGCGCCGCAAAGCCAAGCGTCATCCCATGGAGCCTGCCGGCCAATTCGGGCCATTGCCGGGCGGCAAGCCAGGCCTGCCCTGCAGCCTGCAAGCGCGCCAAACCGGCGGGGTCGGACAGGAGCTCATCGATTCCAGCGGCGATGTCGGCCGGCTCACCGCCGCGAAGGCGAGCAACCGCGTCGGCTGCCTCGTCGAACAGCTCAAGGGGGCTCACGGCGACCGGGACTCCTGCCGCAAGTGCGCTTCGGAGCGAGCCGCTCAGCGATTCCAGCGACGGGGCGTGCGGCAACACGACTAGCCGGCATTCTGCCAGGAGCGCCGCTGCCTTTCCGGACGGCAGAAACTCCGTATGCCATTCCACGTCCGCGCAAACAGCCTTCGCCAAGGCTCGGCAGCGCGCGATCTCGGCAGCCGAGATTGGGTCGCCGTACTCAGCGCAGATCAGCCGCAACTGCAGCCCTGGCCACGCCGGGCGCAGCTTCGCCGTCGCCTCGATCAGATGGCCGATGCCCTTGCCGGGAAGAAAGAAACCGGTGTATCCCACAATGAGCAGTCCGTCGGTGGTCCATCGGCTAGGCAACGGAACGGCCGCCCCGTGTGGCAGCAGGGGGTAGTGTCTCAGTATCGAATTAGAGACATTTGAACGCATTGATATCTCTAAGTTTCTCACTGGCAAAAAACTCAAACTGACCCACTACCCAGCAGGGCGGTGCAGGGACCAAGCCCGAGCGACTGCATGATGTCGAGGTCGGCCACCGTGTGCACCAGGATGCGCGCGACCCGGCCCAAGGCGGCAAGCACCGCATCCCGCTCGGGTGGCATCAACCCTTGCAGGGGCCGCGTGCTGTGCAGCGTCACGAGCACCGCGCGGGGCTGGGGCGTCAGCCGACCCAGCAAGCGGGCTAGCGCTGCCCAGGAAGCAGGCCGGGGGGTGCTGGATGACGACGACGTCCGCGTCTTCATGCATGATCGCGTTCAGCAGAATATTGTCATGGGCCGCGTCGCCGAGGCGTCCCACCGGCCGCACGGCGTCGCCCGCCGGCGTCCGGTCGTCGCATATGACCGCGAGCCGTTCGATCCCGCGCCGGGGCAGCGCGTCCAGCAGCGCGCTGGAATATTCGGCCACCCCGCAGCGCACCTGCCACGACGATACCCAGGCAACCCGCACCGCCTGGGCCGGCCCTGCCGCGATCACGGCGGCGGCGGCGTTAGCGAGGCGGTCCACGAAGGCGGCCGGGTTGGTGTGCGACAGGATGTCGCGGCGCGATTGCTCAGGAGGTTTCGGCGCAGCCGGCGCGTCGCGTAGCGCTTGCACGAGCGCGTCCCGGTCCGGCTCGGCCCACATCGAGTGCGGGGTGGCAAGGTGGCTGCGGGAAGCGTCATAGCGGAACGGCAGCAGGCGGGCGTTGGCTGCGGTGCAGAAATCCATGTGCCCGCCAAGGCCAGTGACGATCAAGCTTAATCCCGCCGCCAGCGCCTCGGCCGCCACGAGGTTATAGCCCTCGCCCCGCGTCGGCAGCACCATGCAGTCCGACTCGGCATAGAGCGCCGCCATTTCGCTCGCCCCCAGATCGCCGTCGATGTGGCGGACCGGCGCCAAACCCGGGTTCCGCTGCCGTAGGGACGCGAGCTGTGCGGCGACATCGTTATGGGGATTGGGGAAGCTTTTAATCACCAACTGCACGTCCAGCCGGGCGTCGAACGCCTCCGCCCAGGCAGCAAGCAAGACGTCGACACCCTTGCGCGGGAAGGCCGAGGAGACGTGCAGGAAGGTGAATGGCCGCGGCTCCCCGGTTGGCGCGAATGGCTGCGGCAACGCGATGGCCTGCCCGGTGATCAGCACCGGCAAGCTCAGCCCGGAATCGCGCAGGACCTTCGCAGCGAAGGCCGAGGGCGCCAGCACCGCGTCGAACCCGGATTCCAGCCGGGCGACGGCCTCTGCCGGCATCAACGATTCTTCCCAGAACACCAAGGCGAGCCGTACGTCGCCGCCGGGCTCGGGCACATAGATCGGGTAGTGCTGGCTGATCACCGCTTCCGGCCCGGTGATGAACCCGCCACGCGCCGCGAAGGCTGCCATCGCGGCCCGGTCCTCATCCGGAACCCCGGACACGTCGTCGGTCGGCGCGCCCTCCACGGGAATGAAGCGAGTGGCGCCGGGCCGGCGTGCCTCGATGGCACGGGCGATGGCGCGGTTCACCGCGGCGAGGCTGTAGGTTCCGCTCACGTGGCCGGCGAGGGTGAAACGCATGTTGGCCGCCATCGCTGGAAGTGCTGCCCGGTCGGGAACGGCAGAGCCCGCGCGCGCCACGGCCTGCAACAGGACGGGAACGTGGCGGTCCAGCTTCGAACGCGCACAGCACGCGGTCCTGCGCCGCCACGATCGCCGCCCGGCGCGCCGGGTCGGTCGCAAGGGCGAGCATGCGCGCGGCGGCCGCGTCGGCGGCGCGATCGGCCAGCAGTTCGCCGGCGCCGGACAGCGTGTAGGGAACCGCCCCGGCCGGCCAAGCGAGGATCGGCACGCCGTGCGCCATCGCCTCGACCAACGGCACGCCGAAGCCTTCGTGCCAGCTAAGCGAGAGATACAGGTCCGCACGGGCGTACCAGCCATGCAGCTCCACATCGCTGACCAGGCCTGGCAGCACGACGTCGTTCTGCAACCCGGTGGCCGCCATCGCGAGTTCGATCCGGTGGAGGTAGCTGGCGTCGGCGTCTTCCATCAAGCCGGGCAGCACCAAGCGGCACGGGCGGCGATAGTTTCGTTTGAAAGCGGCGAAAGCGGCGATCAGCTCGTCTTGCGCTTTGGACATGACCATGCGGCCGACGAACAGCACGGTGAACACGGCCGGTTCGACGTGGCGGCGCGGACTCGCCTTGCGGCGCAGGGCGTTGGTGTCGAACAGCAGCGGGCAGGTTTGCGGGACGGTGAAACCGGCCGCGTGCAGCTCCAACGCGTTGTAGGAACTGTCGGCGAGGGCGGCGACCACGTGTTGCCGGTAGTCCGCGAGTTGCTGCCGTCCAACGGTTGCCGCCCGCTGCACCTCGGGCGACTGCAGGAGGCCGGGAGGCGTGATGTTGTGGTAAATCAATATTTTGCGGGCGGGCAGGGCAACGATCTGGTCCCAGGCCGAGAATCCCATGGAATGATGCAACAGCAGGGTGCAGCCCGCGTGGCGGGGCAGGGCGTCCATGTCGTAGATTTCGTCGCCCAGGCGCGGATCGCGGTGCTGGACGAATATCTCGCTGTCGAAGCCCTGCGCCCGCAGGATGCGGCGGACCAGGAGCATCGAGTTCGTGATCGCGTCGCCGACCCCCGAGCCGGCGTGGAACTGATGCACGGCGGCGTGGGACATCAAGCCGCCCGCGTTCGTTCGATCAACCGCCGTATCGGCGCTGTCAGCCGCCACGACCGGCTTGCGTGGACCGCAGCCAGGCTCGCATTGGCCGCCGCGGTGCGCGCCAGCGCGGAGTCGTGCGCCGCCTGGGCGGCTTGCAGCGCCGCGACCTGCTGTTGCTGCAGATTACTCCTGGACTTCGCGCAGCCAGGCAGCCTCGTCCCGGAGCCGCTCGACCAGGGTCTCGGCGTCCTGCTGCAAGCCGCGATGCCATTCCGCATTGGCCCGCAAACCTTCCAGATCCTCTCGCGCACGGGCAAGCAGTTCGCGGAGATCGGTGCGCGCCTGCAGCGCATCACGCACCCTCGCATCGCTGGCCTGGGCACGCAGGGCGGCGAACCCCGCCTCCGCCTGCGCCGCATCGTGGGCGCGTTGGCTTTCGGCCAGCCGCCGGGCCAATTCGGCGTCGGCGGGACGGATGAAATCGTCGAATACATTCGGGGGCGTGGCGAAGTGGGGGCCCAGCGCCGCGCTGTGTCCCGCGGCGACATAGAAACGGTTCAGGCCATCGAACCAGGCAAAGCGGTAATCCGCCGCCAGCATTAGGTCTTCCCAGCGATCGTGGGTTGGCGCGCGCGTCACCGGCGCGACAGCCTCCACCACCACGATCCATGGCCGGTACTGGGTGAAATCCGCACTTTCCAGCACGTCGCGCTCCGCGCCCTCGACGTCGATTTTGAGGAAGTGGATGTCGGCGGGAGCGTGGTCCTGGCAGATATCGACGAGCCTGCGAACCTCCACAGGTTCGGCCTGCAACGTGAAGCCCTGGACGCTCAACTCCGCGGCCTGCGCGGGGTCGGTGGTGGACAGCCCGGTGTTTCGGACGACATTCAACGACCTGACGCCTGGAGCTGCACCGACCGCGCAGTGCAGGTTCACGTCGCGGGGGCGTGCTGCCGCTAGCCGGGCGAACAAGTGGCCGACTGGCTCGACATTGACGCCGGTCCAGCCGCGGTCGTGGAACGCGCGGGTGACGGAGTCGTCGTCCGGACGATACGCGCCGACGTCGATGTAGAACCCGGCGCCAACCGTGCCCAGGGCGCGCCAAAGCAGGACGTCCTCGTAATTCTGCGCGTACGAGATGAACGACATTGGCAGCACCCCGGAGAAATCGAGGTCAGCCTGCCCGAAATTTCACAAATGACAAGATCGGACTCACGCCGGATGCAGCACTCGCCATACGCGCTGCGGGGTTGCCGGCATGTCGATGTGGCGGCCCAGCGCGTCGGCCACCGCGTTCATCACCGACGGGAGCGCGCCCGCGCAGCCTGCTTCGCCGCAGCCCTTGACGCCGAGCACGTTGGTACGCGCCGGCACGGGAAAGCTGGCGAAGGTGAACTGCGGCAGGTGCATCGCGTGCGGCAGGGCGTAGTCCATGAACGAACCGGACAGCAGCTGCCCGTCCGCGTCGTACTCGACCGATTCCATCAACGCCTGGCCGATTCCCTGGACGACGCCGCCATGCGCCTGGCCTTCGACCAGCATCGGGTTCACCAGCACGCCGAAATCGTTCGCCATGATGTAGCTGACGACCTCGACCACCCCGGTCTCCTCGTCGATCTCGACCTCCGCGACATGGCAGCCGTTCGGGAACGCCGACGGGGCGTGCTCGTGGATGGTCTCGACGTCGAGGCCCTGCGGCACGTCCGGCGGCAGCGTCTCGCCGGCACGGAGGCATTCGGCCAGATCCATGATGCCGATGCCGCGATCGGTGCCGACGATGGCGAACCGCCCGGCGTTGAATTCGATGTCCGCCACTCCCGCTTCAAGCACATGCGCAGCAATCTGCCGACCGCGCTCGATCACCAGCATCGCCGCCTCATGGATCGCGGCCCCGCTTGCCATCAGCGACTTCGAGCCGCCGGTGCCGCCGCCTGCGATCAGCGCGTCGCTGTCGCCTTGCACCAGCCGTACCCGCTCGAACGGCACGCCGAGGCGGTCGACCAGCACCTGCGCGAACGGCGACGCATGGCCCTGGCCGTAGTCGAGCGTCCCCGTCGTGATGGTCACCCCGCCATCGGCGTCGAAGCTGATGCCGCCCATCTCCTGCGACGGCGGCGCCGTCACCTCGAGGTAGTGGCCGATGCCGATGCCGCGCAGCCGCCCGCGACGCCGGCTCTCGGCCCGGCGCGCCGCAAAGCCGTCCCAGTCGGCGGTCGCCAGCGCGCGTTCCAGCAGCATCGGGAAATCGCCGCTGTCGTAGGTCATGCCGGATGGGGCGGCGTAGGGGATTTGGTCCGGGCGAATATGGTTGCGACGCCGCAGGTCGACGCGATCGATGCCCATCTCGGCGGCGGCCGTATCGACCAGCCGCTCCATGTAGTAGTTGCCCTCCGGCCGCCCGGCGCCGCGATAGGCCCCCACCGGGGTGGTGTTGGTGAACATGCAGCGCGTGGACACCTCGATCAGCGGGGTCGCGTACACGCCCACGATGTTCTTCACCGCATTCACCGTCGGCGGCAGCGTGGTCGCGTTGCTGAGATACGCGCCGAGATTGCCGAAACCGGTTACCCGCAGCGCTAGGAACCGGCCATCGGCGTCCAGCGCCAGCTCCAGCTCCATGTCGTGGTCGCGGCCGTGGCTGTCGGACAGGAAGCTGTCGGAGCGGTCGTCCGTCCATTTCACCGGACGGCCGAGCGTGCGGGCAGCGTGGAGCGCCGCGATGTACTCGGGATAGCACGACGCCTTCATGCCGAACGAGCCGCCGACGTTGCCGGTCAGGATGCGGACCTTCTCCACGTCGACGCCCAGCACGCCCTTCACCGTGTTGCGGAAGCCGAACACGCCCTGGGTGCCGAGCCGGAGCGTCCAGCGTCCATCCGCCGGGTCGTAGGAGGCGAGGGCGGAACGCGGCTCCATCGGCGCCACCACCACCCGGTTGTTGGCGAGCGACAGGCGGGTGACGTGCGCGGCCCGGGCGAACGCGGCGGCGACGGCAGCGGTGTCGCCGTAGTGGTAGTCGAGGAACAGATTGCCCGGCGCCTCCGCGTGCAGGACGGGCGCGCCGGGTTCGGCGGCGGTCCGGGCGGTAGTGACGGCGGGCAGGGCGTCGATGTCCAGCAGCACCGCTTCCGCAGCGTCGCGCGCCTGGACGGCGGTTTCGGCGACGACAACCGCGACGGGGTCGCCGACGTAGCGCACCCGGTCCTGCGCGAGCGCGTATTGCGGCGGGCGCGGAGTGGGCGAGCCATCGCGATTCACGCCCGAGGTCGCCGGCATCATTCCCATTCCGGAGGCCACCAGGTCGGCGGCGGTGTACACGCCCAGAACGCCCGGCATGGCCCAGGCTTCCGCGGCGTCGATGCCCCGCAACTCGCCATGTGCGACCCGGCTGCGGATCATCACCGCATGTGCCTGGCCCGGCAGAGAAAAGTCGTCGGTGTAGCGGCCTTCGCCCCGAAGCAGCACCGGGTCCTCCTTGCGGGAAACGGGTTGGCCGATGCCGAAACGGACGGTTTGAGGGGTCGTCAGAAGATCCATGCGGGCGTCACCAAGCTGATTGCCTGCCTGATGTTGGGCCTGCAGCGCCTGGGTAAAGGCTACTTCACGTGGACCAGGCGGAGCGGAAAGGTGTTGTCGGCGAATTGCGTCACCTCGACGTTGCTCCTTGTGGCCCAAACGACCGTCTGCTGGTGGAGCGGGAGGAAGGCCGCGTCGTCATGCAGCAGCTTGGCTGCGTGCACGATGCCGGCGTTGCGCTTGGCCAGGTCGGTCTCGACCGCGATCTCGTCCAGCAGCTTGTCGAAGGCCGGGTTGCTGTAGCCGCCGTCGTTGAACACGCCGCGCATGCCGTTGCGGGTTCCCGCGAGGTTAAACAGCGAGTTCAGCGCGTCGTAGGTGCTGGGAGTCCAGCCGAGCATATAAAAGCTAGTGTTGTAGCCTGGATTGCTGATCTGGGCGAAGTACTGCAGCCGGGTCTGCGCGTTCAGCGTCACCTTCACGCCGATGCGGGCGAGCATGGCGGTGACGGCCTGGCAAATCGACTCGTCGTTGACGTAGCGGTCGTTGGGGCAGTCGAGCGTGACGCCGAAGCCATTCGGGTATCCGGCCTCGGCGAGCAGCTTCTTGGCGGCCCCGGTGTCGACCGGCCAGCTTACGTCCGATTCAGCGGTGTAGCCGTTCACCCCAGGTCCATACAGGTTTCCGGTGACGTGCGACTGGCCGCGCATCACGCGCTGATGGATCGCCTCCTTGTCCACGGCCATGTTGAACGCCTGGCGCACCCGCTGGTCCTTGAACGGGTTCTTTCCTTTCACGTCCGACTTCAGCAATTCCTCGCGGTTCTGGTCGAAGCCGAGGAACACGGTCCGCAACTCGGGGGTGGAGAGCACCTTCAGCCCCTCGGTATGCTCCAACCGTGCCATGTCCTGGGGCGGCACGGTGTAGATCATGTCCACGTCGCCCGACAGCAGGGCGGCGACCCGGGTGGCAGCGTTGCCGATGACGTTGAACTGCACGTCCGTCAGGTTGTGCTCCGGCTTGTCCCACCAGCCCGGGTTGGCGTGCAGGGTGGTACGGCGGTCGGGCTCGCGGATGTCGAGGATGAACGGCCCCGTTCCGTTGGCATGGCGAGTGGCGAAGTTCTCCTCTTTCTTGGTCAGGTCCATGGCCTGCTCGGCGTGGTTGGCCTCACACCAGGCTTTGGACATGATTGCCCAGTTGGTGATTTCCTGCACGAAGATCGGATCGGGGACAGAAGTGATGAAGTCGACGGTGAAATCATCGATCCGCCTCACCTCCTTTACCGCCTGGAAATAGGAGTTGATCTGGCTGCCCGGCGCAGTCGCCCGCGCATGGCTGAATACCACGTCGTCGGCGGTGAACGGCTCGCCGCCCTGGAATTTCACTCCCTGCCGCAGATGGAAGCGCCACGTCGTGTCGTTCGGCTGCTCCCAACTAGTGGCAAGCGCCGGTTCGAGCTTGAGGTTCTTGTCGCGCCGGACCAGCGGGTCGTAGAAGTTTTGCGTGAACGTCAGCAAGAAAGTTTCCTGGCGCGTGTAGGGGTCCATGGAGTTCGAATCGCCGTCGTTGGCCCAGCGGAAAGTCGCGGCATCGGCGGACCAGGAAACGAAACTCACCCTGCAGGCCAGCAGTAACATCGCGCAGCGTGGGAACCGGGTCATGGGCGTGTCCTATCCATCGTGAAACGATACCTTATAACTGCGTTACAGAAACGAAAAGGGCGACCATCAGGTCGCCCTTGCCGTATCGGACCCTAGCAGGGATCAGGCGGCGCGGCGGCTCGCCAGTGCACTCGGCAGGCCAGCAATGGCATTGTCGATCAGCGGCGCATCGCCCTCCTGCGACAGGGTCGCGGCAATAACCTGCCCGGCCGCACGGGCGGCAATATCGGCGGCAGCCAAACGCACATCCGTCACCGCCGCCTTCTCCGCGGCGGAAATCCGATCATGCGCCAGCTTCTCACGCCGGCGCCCAGACGCTTCGGCATCCGCGCGCGCCTGGTCGGCAACGCGCGCAGCCTCGCCCCGGGCCGACTCCAGCAGGGTCTTGGCGTCGGCCAGCGCCTGTTCACGCCGGGTCCGGGCGTCGGCCAGCATGGCCTCGGCTTCGCGGCGCAACCGCGCGGCCTCGTCGAGTTCGGCGCGGATATCGTTGGTGCGCTTGTCGAGCATGGCCGTCAGCGCCGTCCACATCTTGCGGCCGAACAGCACGAAGAAGATGATGAATGCGATCGCTACCCAGGTGCGGGGGTTGGCGAAGAAACTTTCATGATGTTTCAAAACCGGCGTTCCCTCAGGCTTGGCCGCGGGCAGCAAGCAATTGCCCGACTGCGTCGTCCACGCGCGCGCTTTCAGGCGCTTTCCCGGTCAAGCGCGTGATGACTGCGATCGCCGTCTCGCCGGCAACCTGGCGCAGCGCACCCATGGCGGCGGACCGTGCCTCGGCGATACGGCCTTCCGCCTCATGCAACTGTGCGTCCAGGGTCGCATTCATCTCCGTCGCACGGGCGGCGGCCTCGCTTTTTGCCTGGTCGGAAGCGGAAGTGATCGCGGACTGGGCTTCCGCCCGGGCGCTCCGCGTCGCTTCCGTCAGTTCGGCCACCGCTGCATCCGACTGCGCCTTGGCGGACCAAGCGGTCGCGAGGTCGCCGTCGATGGAGGCACGTCGCTCCTCAATCACCGAGGCGACACGCGGCAACCCCCAGCGGGCGAACAGCACATAAAGCCCGGCAAAGATAAGCGCCATCCACACCACCTGGCTGATGGTCAGCGGCGAGTGGAAGTCGAGTTGCGGCATCCCCTCTTTTTCCGGCCCGGCGGCGAATGCCGCGGCCGGAACGAGGAGGGCGGACGCCGCGGCCGTAAAGAACCGCAGCATGGCCCGGATCAGGTGAACAGGATGAGGAACGAGATCAGCAAGGCGAACAGCGCCACGGCTTCCGTCAGCGCGAAGCCCAGGATGCCGAGGCCGAACACCTGGTCGCGGGCGGACGGGTTGCGGGCGACGGAAGTGACCAGGGCCGAGAAGATGTTGCCGATGCCGATGCCTACGCCCGCGAGCGCGATGACAGCGAGACCAGCCCCGAGGGCTTTTGCGGCGGCAACGTCCATAATGACTATCCTTTTCGTGTCGTGTGTTGGAGAATCTGCTTAGTGCAGGTGCACAGCGTCGTGCAGGTAGATGCAGGTCAGGATGGCGAACACATAGGCCTGCAGGAACGCAACCAGGAGTTCGAACCCGATCAGCACCACGTTGATCGCCAGCGGGAAGATGCCGGCGATGGTGCCCACGGTGCCTACAGCCGACAGCATCAGGATGAAGGTCGCGAACACGTCCAGCATCACGTGCCCGGCCACCATGTTGGCGAACAAACGGATCGACAGGCTGACGGGGCGCGACAGGTAGGAGATGATCTCCACCGGGATGATCAGCGGCGCCAGCAGCTTCGGCGCACCGGGCGGGAAGAAGTACACGGTGAAGAACTTCGACCCGTTCTCGACGATGGCGACCGTGGTGACCAGGACGATCACCATCGCCGCAAGTCCGAAGGTGACGGCGATATGGCTGGTGTAGGTGAAGGCGAATGGCAGGAGGCCGAGCAAGTTGCCCATCAGCACGAAGAAGAACAGCGTGAAGATGAATGGGAAGAAGCGCCGGCCGCCATGCCCGATCTGGTCGTCGCACATCTTGTAGATGAAATCGTAGCACATCTCCGCCAGCGCCTGCAGCCGGCCCGGCACGGTCGCACGCGGGCGCATGCCGAAATACAGCAGCGCGAGCACGAGGGCGCCGCCGGCGACCATCCAAGCGTTCGACTGGGTGAAGTTGACGGATTGCCCGATCAGCCCCCAGCCATGGTGCAGCTTGAACTGCCCGAGGGCGTCGATGGTGGGTGCCGGCGATTCCGTATCCAAAGTCCCATCCCTTCTATCGCGGCGGCGCCATCAGGCGCCACACGTTCGCAATTCCCGCCGCGCCGCCGAGCAGCACGCCGATCACGAGCAGCAGCGGCGTCGTGCCGAACCACCGGTCCAGTGCCCAGCCCACGCCCAGTCCCACGACCAAGGCGGACAGCAATTCGACCCCGACGCGGGCACCGATGCCCCACGCAGGGCTGTTCGCCGCCGCGCGACCCGATTCCTGCGGACGCCGTTTCGTTTCCGCCGCTGCCAGCCGGCTCTCGAAAGAGCCTTCTTTGTCGTTCTCGTTCAAACCTGTTCCCCTCAGCCAAGTTGCCCGGCCAGAAGGCGAAGGTTTGCTACCGGTGAGGCAAGGGGGTGTCAAGAAGCTGGGAGCAACCTACGCTGGGGTAAGCTGTTGTCGTCAGGCATGCGCGGGCAACGGCCTGCACGAACCTTTGGAGACCGAACGATGGCGTGGATGTCCAACTGGCGCACAGTTTTGGCTGTCATGGCTGCAACCGTGCTGGCGGTGGCGCCGGCGATGGCGCAGACGCCTGACAGTGCGGGGACGACCGCGCCGGCGCCCTCGATCAATCGGCAAATCCATAGCTACAGCCTGCGCAATCTCGCCTCGAAGGCGATCGTTGAAGCGTCGGCGCACATGACCAACGGAGCGACGGCCGATATCACCGAGAAAGGCCGGATCATGCCGAACCAGTCACAATCGTTCGGCGCGAATAATGGCGGATGCGTCGACACCGTCACGGTGAAATTCGCGGATGGCACTGTCCTGCCGCAACAGCAGCTGCAAAACTGCGACGCGTCGACCATCGTGGTGCGGGACACTGAAATCAGTCTGACCAGTTCGGCCACACCCGGCGCCGCTCGTCCCGGTGCGCCGTCCAACCGGTAGGGAACGACTGCCCTTGATGCGTGACAGGGAGCCGAACCGACCGTAGAAACGGTTCGAAGCGGCAAGGACGTCACGATGGACTCGGTCGACAAGGCATTCCGGCTGGTGAAAAGCCTGTTGCTGACCTGTTTGCCCTCATTCTCGGTGTCTTCGTCTTCATCGAAGGCTGGGCGCGTGGGGTGTTGGCACAGGCCGGGGTGCCGCGGGACTTGGCCAACGTCGTCCTGATCGCGCTCGCCATCGCGCTGTTCATCTTGGTGGCGCGGATCTCAAGGCTCCCCTCATTTTTAAACCGCACCGAACATCTCACTGAATACCGGTTGTTGTGCCAGCATTTGCGAGAACTGTTCGAGCAGGGGCCGTAGGTGATGCTCTGGCATGGTGGGACTGAGTTCGTAGAGCATGCTGCCCTGACGAAACAGCGAGTGGGTGCG
>JAABUU010006352.1_pt1 | contig 12716 bp, 18 predicted proteins | sample 5559301 | NCBI WGS metagenome assembly JAABUU01 (sample SAMN10711884, study PRJNA513360) | rock metagenome | isolation source: Antarctica rocks | place: Antarctica: Victoria Land, Richard Nunatak white
GCCAGCCTGGTTGTGCCGCCTATGGGGTCTGAAAGACCTGGTGGTGTCCATGATGAATCTGAAATGCTATGTGGCTGGACGCGCAGCTCTGTTCAAGTAACGGGTAGTGCAAGACAAATTTTTTGAGTGGTTATAGATACTGATAGAGTTTGATGCACAGTGTTCAGCATGTGCCATAAATAGGGTAGATTGAATCTTGTTGAGTTGCCAAGTGCTTTGATGACAGCTTGCATGCATGATACGACGTTCTGTAATGCTTGCCATCAACCACTTGTCCCCCTTTGGCACCAGGCAGTCACTTTTGCATCCAAAGTCCAAGCTGTTAAGACACTTACTGTGACACAAATCTGACCTTGATTGCTATTTCTGAAGTCTCCCTTTGGTGCCCATGCTCTTTCAAGTAGCTTGACTTTGGTGCTATAAATAGGGTACAAGACAATTTATATGAGCACACACCTTTATCAGACGTCTCAACAAAGTCAGTGTGAGTGTGTCTCCTTTGCTGTGAAAGGGTAGCCAATTTGACTATTTGGGTCTTTTCCTTGTGTGCTGGAAGAAACTTGTCATGTGTTGTCTTGCTACGGCAGCAGCTGCGCAGCCTGTTTGCATCTACTGTGTGTGCATATGACAGTAACATGCTATTGCACACATTTGTGGCTGCTGCCTTCAGCATGACCCTGTGGCATACGGTTCTCATTCTATGTTACATGATGCTAGCTCACCATATCAGTCACAGGACTGCACAGTATGTTTTGTACTCTTGTATCTATCCAGTTGCCTACAGTTCTGTTGCTTATAGTTCTAGAATGCTGAGTTTTGAATGCACTACGACAAGTTGAGATCATGATGGTGTAACCTTTCTGACCTGATTCAGAGTTGTACGACAGTGCAGTACAGTCCATGTGTTCAGCAAGCATGCATACAAGCTTTTTGTGCAATTGCACATGAGCATTGGCCCTTCAGGCCCCATGTGCAACTGCTGCAACAGATATCGGAATCTAGACATTCATCTCAGGACAGACATTGTCAAGCAACAGTTCGCATATCAATGTTGCAATACAGCAGACAGGCTTTGTCTCGTGTTGCTGCGCAGTAGACAGCTGCGGTCGTCGACAGCTTAACACATCACAGCTCATGCGGCAGTACGTAAAATGCTTTTGTCGTCACCCATCAGTGACTCAGTGACCAGGGGGCAATAGTGTATTACTGAAAGACACAGGCTATTGTCTTAAAGTACTTCACATGTCATCATGATGACATCAACACAGACTGCCTGGCCAACATCACGCTTTGTCAATCTGTATTACTGTATATCCCAAAGCAGTGCTGACGACCGTGGACATGGTAAGGTGTGACATATTGAAGTACTACCAGGGTAGGGCTTGTTTGTAGCTTCACAGACATCAGGGAGCCAAAGGAGACTTACACAACTGAACTTGCATTGGAACAATGATGAAGTTCATACCTCTTACCCATCTGCGCCCCGGAACCTTCAAACAATATCAGAGAGAGCACAAGTTTGTCCTGAAATCTAAGTAGACTTGACTTTCAGATTCGGTTCAGACCCTGACCAACCTGTTGCCCCCAGCATCTTTGCAACTCTCAAGACAGCACAACAGGGACAGACATGCCGCACTCAATGCAGAACTCCTAAAAGAGAAAATTGGCCCTGCCTGTATCTAGCTTATGCTGGTAGGCATTCAAGTTGCTGCAATCAAGGAAAATTTCGCCCAATGGAAAAAGGTGCAGGCCTTGCCATTGAACTTTCTAGTGTGCAATGTGACATCATGCATCCTGCTGCAGCTTGTGCAGTTGTCTTCTTTTTTAGTAAAGCCAGGAGACATGAGCTTGGGCATGCCTTGAGGCAAATATGTTCCCTCAACCTTGCAGGAAGTACTTGGACTTGGGTACGGGGAACAGGTCAGCTGGAAAAGCAGACTCAGGAAGGACCTCATAGTGGGCATCATAGATAGTTGCTCTTTCAGAAGGGTCCAGGAGAGCCTTTGCAAGGGTGCCATTGATAGGCAACATGTCTTGGGGACAGGCAGAAAAGCACATGATGCAGTCCATTTCTGCCCTCATTGTGACATGATCCCCTGCCTTTGAGACTGGCGGAGCAAAGTGAAGCTTGCCACCATCTTGTGCAGAGGTCATGGGAACATTCATCCAAAGGTTGAAAGGGGCAGGGCACGCCGGAGGCACCAGCCCTATGTCCTTCATGCCTGCAGCAGAAGAGGCCAAGGGGATCTTACTAACTTTGGCACTGTGTTTTAAGATGCATGTTGGTAATGTGCATTGGTCTTGCCTGCAGATGCCTGCATGCATTGAGAAGTGCATGTTGAATGTGCTGGAAGAGCAGGCCAGCGCAAAGGTGAACACTCCAGGTCTATGATGGTATGGAATGTGCATTTTGATGTGCTGCATTTTAGTCTGTGATCAGGACAACAGCTTCCTGCCTGCCTGCAGAACAAGACTGCAAAGAATCTGACACAGCAGCAGCGACATGCGCTCTTGCAATTACCAAGTCACCAATTTGTTTGCTTGCTGGAAGGCATTGCATAGGACACAGATGCAAGCTGCTGTGTCTCAGCATGCTGGCATGATTAAAGACTTGCATGGCAAGGTGAACCCCAGTCTCTCTTAGCACACCTTTGAACAAATTGTCTGTGCAGCTATCATGATGTCCTTCAACACCGAGGCCTCTATACCGGTAAATGTCACAAGCTGACATGCAAGTGTCATGAACTCCAGGTGATGTGTCTTCTACAAGCGTCAAGATGGGCCGTCGCTTGTTTGTTACAAGAACATCACCAACCTGTGTGTATCAATAGCGGCATGAGGCCATGTTATGGGGCATATAGGCAAGCTTGTCAGCCATGGTAGATTACCTTGGGCAAAAGACAGAGGATGGCAGATCGTGTGTGCTCCATAGACATCAGCTCATTCAGGTCATGTTCTTTGAACGCCCATGTGTCAACGACCTGACTGCCGTGAGTATTGATGACACGGATGAATTGACCTTTCTTCAGATGCAGTGCTTTGCCCTGACGAGCTGGGATCGTCACCAAATTCGAGCCAACGGCCATAGCTTGCAACGATTGCTCCTCGGTGGGCAATCTGGAACCAGTATCACATAGGGTGCTCGTCAGTAAGTCAGTTTGCTGGGTCAGCCAAGTCAGCGGGTCTGGCAGACAAGCGAACTGCAGTGGCAAATCAGCAGCACGCGATAGCAAGTTTGTACCTGGTGCGATCGCAGGAAACCTCAAGACAGCCGCCAGGCCTAGAGCTAAAGCAGCAAATCACTCCGTGAACGACCAGGCTAGAGTGCTGCAGCTGCGATGCGCAATCACACGAACTGGAGCGTTTCGCATCTCGATGCAGAATAAATAAACTTGTACCAGCTCAATGCAAGACAGGTAATTGAGTCAATGAGGCAAAATGACTAAGCGCCTTTTGTTGGTTGCATGACCAACTAGGCAACTGACGATCTGTGCCAGCGGTTTGTCCTGGCACAAACAACCAGTACAGGTTTGGGCCCTTATAGCCGAAGCTGCAGCGTCCTTTGCCAGTACCCTTGCTATGCTATTGCTTGTACCCACCATGGACAGCTGACAGATTTGCAAACAGCTTTACGTAACAAGTGTAAAGAGTCTCAGCTGCAGCTGAGGCCAGCTGGCCAGCACAGTGGAGTTGGAACACAGCAACTGGGGTGGCCACTGCTGCCATGGCAATGTACTAGACACTTATAAAGAGAATAATGTCTGTGTGGCAGATGAAGTCTTGCTCATAATTCAACACCGATGGACTGGCCTTCATGATGTTGACTTCCGTTCTGCCACAGGACTAGTCAACAAGTCAAATATGCGTGTGCAAAGGAGTTGCATGTGCTGTTGTGTACGAAATAAAAAGCACATCGTTCCATTCAGGACCTGCAACGTTGGCATACTCAAGATGCTGCCTCGAAAAAATTGACGCGATTGGTTTAGCTTTGATTTAGCTACATACCTCTGTGTCTCCTCATGTTCACATGGAGGTCAAAGATACAACACACGATTGGGGTGCCCAGATTGCATGGTAAAGAATTTTGAAATACAAAGTAAAGACATCATCTGCCAACGCTGCATTTAAGAACAGGCATAGAATACAATGCTAACAAATGCATGCTGAGGAATCATGCAGACAGGGCCACGCTGCAATTGCAAATCCAAATGCAAAACACAATAGCAGCTAGAGTAATAAGTTAAGACCAACTTATACAGAAAGGCATATCAGCGCTTTCTACAAGCAAGCAGGCTAAAAGCTAGCAGACATAAAGCAAGGACTCTACAGGCAGCAGCTTGCTAGCAGCTGCATTGCTAGATACTATTGCATTGGCTGGGTTCAGGATACACATAATACTATTGCCTCGTAGGGGGAGACTTGGGCGGCATCCTGCTATCTCTGGTTTGGTATTCATGACATCTCCTGTTCCTCAGATGACACTGACAGATGGCTGCAGTCTGAGATGCTCAAGGTCTGGAGATAGCTTGCCTTTCACCATGGGTTGAATCTTGGGCTTCCCAGATTCACACGATTCCACCACCTCAAACTCCGGCTTCCCTGAGTGTGTCATGTCAACCGGCTGCATCTCTGGACCCAGCGCATTGTTCAAATCAAATGCCATCTTTTCCTCGTCTGTCATCTCGTCTCTGTTGACATCGCCCACTTGGCGCCTTTTCTCTGCTAGGATTTCGGGAAATGTAATAGGGGGGTATTTCTTCTGGGGGCCTTGCAGGACTGTGGACCCAGTGCAATTGGCAAAGTATGCTATGCTGTGCCGGTCGCCCTGCATCATCATCATCACATTGGGGATGCAGAGCCTGCTTATAATATAAGCTATATGATACAGTATATAGTATACCAAAATCTAGGAGGATAGCAAAGCACCATAGAAGGGCTGCTGGGACACTCCCTACTCTTGATTTCAGAGCCATTGTGCTGAGCTGCTTCACAATGGCGCTGACGACTCCCACAGCACATGACCAACAGTGCATGGAAGCAACAATACACAAGGTTGTTGATGCCTAGCAATGAATGCTCAAGGATTTTAGTGGAACAGCTGCACGAAAGCCCTCAGAACCCTGGCATCAGGTCCATGAGCCTGTGTGAATCTTGCTGAGTGCTTGTCATCAGTCAGGCAGGGGGGAAAAGGTGGTGAGAAGGGGGGTTTGGGTTCTTGATCTAGCTCTTTTGTGTTTTGCACCTATCATCTCATGCAATTGCCTAGCAGACGGTGTAGAGGCAAGGAAAGAGACTATATTTTGTTGCTTGCAGATCATTGTCATCCATCTGTCATGTCAGGACATAGCACTGTCACCTGTTGTCTGTGTTGGGATGAAGTGATGAGGTAAGTTATCTGTTCAATGTCATGCAGGGCGCTCAAGGCAAGGATGCACTCCATTCTGGTGATCCTGCAGAGGTGCACCTTGTCCAGTTCTGATGTCTTTCTCCCTGTTTCCCCCTTCTAGTTTAGTGATGTACAGTCTGGGGTGTGGAGCCACTTGTGACCTATCAGACATACTGGCTTGAAAGCACCGGGAAGCGTTTGTGCAAGGGTGCAGACACAAGGCCGGGCATTGTACCTTGTACTCATGCTCTTTGGGGACTCGCACTCGGTGGAAGGTGGACTTGAGGCGGTCATCACTCCAGTACTGCAGGGCATCCCCAACATTGACAGTGATAGTGCCCTCCACAGGGTCACATGGGTGCCACATGCCGCTTTTCATGGCCTCCTTGGCTGAAGTGCCCTTGCCAGCACACACCTCCAGGCCCAACTCACCTGGTGACACAAAACAAGTCAGAGCTTGCAGCATCTGGTGTCTGTCGAATCCCAGCTTCCTGATAGATCAAGACACGCATAAGGGCATCTTGCATTACATCACCTTTATGTTCAAAAACAGAAGCTGTTGGGGCTGATGCACTGCCTGATAGGGCCATGGCAGGAGCCTATCAAGCACGGCAACTTCACCAACAGCTTCTGATTCTAGACATAAAGGTGGCGGAATGCAAGGCGCCCTTGAAAAGGGCAATTGTACTCTGCTATGAAAAAGTCAACGCTGTCCCAGATGCCTAGCTGTCCTGTTATCCATTTTGGCTGTACATTGAAGATGCAAATGACATAGGAAGCCCAAGCTCATTTCTGCAACATCTGATGCTGCATGCTCATGTTGAGCAGCCAATCATACTAAGGGTCATTTTGTGCAGCCACATCATGCAGCAACAGCTGACTTGAGCTTTGCACGACAGCATACCTGGGCGTGTGAACAGCAGGGTCAGCAGTTCAAAATCAGTGTGGGCATAGATGCGCAGCGCCCCCTCTGGAAACTGTTTGCCCTTGGTTGATGGGTACTTATTGCAATACATGGCTGTCTGGTTGTCGGGATCATCTGGATCCATTGCCTGCATGCGCAAGTTTCTTTAAGGCCAGTGTTGCCCAATACATGAAAATGCCGTCAGTAACACGTATTTACTTCGTATCGACAAAACTGGCACTGATACACTGAAATGTCAATGTGGTGCTGCATGCATTCCCTGGGTTGAGCGTGCTGCAACCCGAGTAAGCTCACTGCAGTGACAGACCAGCGCAATAGTCACATGACTATGCTATGACTAAGCTTAGGGAACCAGGACCAGAAACCTGGTGCCTAGCTTAGTCCTGGTTCTGACAGCCTTGCGCGCAGCTTAACTGCCAGAAGTGCTTGCTGTGCATGTCGCTCAGCTGCACGCCTTTCAGTCAGGCATCTATGCATGATTGTGCAAGCAGTTGCACTTCAGCAAAGCTTGGGTCATGATAAAGTGCAAGTACATCAAGTCGTGTCTACAAAATGGCATGTTCAACTACTCTAGTCACATCACAGCAGCAGGGACACCATGTGAATGCAAGTGTATAGCCTGCAAGGCACAGCTATCCTAAAATCAGCAAACTGGACATGGCTAAAGGACTATGATAAGTTAGGGCAAAAGCACACATGATGCACTCTTGGGCCCAACAAGAGCTTGCTGATTTTGCTCAATGATGTCTGCAGATTGGCAGCCTGAAAGGAAAGCGGTGTTCCAGCAGCATTGCATTAGGCACATTCTGTCCAGATTATGCAGGCAGCCTCATTTTGCATTGAGAGGGTTTTGACAGCTGTACTTGGAATTGTAGCTCTCACCTCCTTGAAGAAGCCTTGCTCCAGACCAAGCCCAACAGCAAAGCAGGACATGATCTGCTCTGTGACTGCATGGCACTTGCGCATGAAAGCCACCATGTGCTCCCTGCAGGCGAGGTGTACATTGTCATATATGTACAGGTATTACATTGTCCTACAGCCCTGAGATGTGCTCATAGGTTCATTGAAGTCTCCTGCTCTTGTGTGTGCTGCAATGCACGAATGGCTGCCACAAGTCACAAGGTGTTCACATCTTTTCAGCTTAGTTTTATGAAAACAGTACTACTGTTTCTCATTAATTGGGCGCAGATGCCAGCCGGCACTCCCTGCAAATATTCAGTATCAAAGTGCAACAAAGACATGGGTGCTGTGAGCTGCGTCGCATGCATGCATATGCAATGCCGCTCTTAATTTTGAGGTTGATGTTCTCACATACATAAAGATGTGAAGCGTAATCAGACGGAGCTGAAACACAAGCTTTGGACAATCTTGTACTGTTTGTCAACTCGAATGGCCAAGCTTTGCAGAGGATGTTTGACGCTTGAGTAATGCAAGTCCAGATACAGCTTGAGATGCAACAAAAGAAATCACTGTCTGGCATATGGATCGCAGGAAATGTTAGCTGTGCAGCAACTTGAGACGTCCAGGGGTACAAGGTACGGGGTCAATGCGTACTTGTAGCCTGCACACATGTCCTCTGTAGGCCACAAGCCCTTCATTCTCTTGTTGTCGTATCCAATCAGCATACCTTCCCTCAAACGCCCGACTGCAGCACCAAGCAGCTGTATCAACAATAGTATGTACTAATGTGCTAGGCTTGAATGGTGCTGAACTGAATGGAACTGTTGCACCTTATGTTGAGGCCACCGATGTGTACTTTTGGCAGGCTTACCTGTCAGGTTCTCCTCATACCACCCCAGAATGTATGCAAAATTATCCTTGTTCATTGGTAGGCTGCTCTTCACTTCATCAGGCAACTGTAGAAATCTGCAGCAGCTTCCAGATCACCAACAAACACAACTTCATCACTTGATCAGCATCATAGTGGCAAAGTTATCAGGCCAATGCACCCTTATCATTCTGTTGCCAAGTGAAGCAGAAGCTTGAACAAGTGTAAAGGCTGAACAGGCGCTCACTTGAGACTCATGGCATGAGCAGCATCGATATCATCCAGGCTCATTCCATGGCCTGCAACCAATCATGGCTTTTGTTTGCTGTGGTAGACTTTAGCAGATCACACACAAACAGGTGTTCAGGAGTGCAAGAGTCTGCTGACACCAGAACGCACTGCCAAATCTCACCTTTGACACGGAAAAAACCGATCTCTGAAGCTGCTGTCATGAGTTGCTGGGTTATCTCCGGCCTGCGGGCCTCCATGTTCGCGATGTCGATTATTGGAACGATATCGTGATCAGCTCGGCAAACCATCTCGACCAAAGTTGCCGTTCAATAGATCGAAAGCCTGCTGGACGACCAGCAAACGCGAGTGTATAAGAACTTGGTTGTGCTGCCTGTATGCCAGCAAGTGATTGACAGCGGGCTCTGCCGCAAGTTGACTCCCGTGCCCTCTCGACGGATGTGACTTTGTCAATTTTGCACAGGCCATTTTAAGGCCCCAGGCTGGACCAACAGACCAAATTGCAAGTTTGAGCAAATTTGACTCAAGAAATGGTCAAAGTGTTCACTAATCTTGCTCTGAGCTCAACAGTCAGTAAGCAGTCAGTAGCAAATTTTCTTGGGTATGAATCCGAAGACAGCTTCTCAAATTTGCACTAGCGAGCAAGCTTGATGAAGTGAAGGGATCAGTGTAAGTGGTTATCAATTGACAGAACATGGGGCTCAGCTTGTAGGCATGAAATGCATTGTCATGCATCTCGCAATAAGTCCTGCCAAGCTGCTATGCTGAGTGTTGAAAGCTGCTTTACAGTCAAAGCGTCTGAGCCTGAGCCCAAGTTGGCCTGTGGAAACGCTGCTGGCCACGAGCCCAAGGAAAAGGCATTAGTAGCAAATTTGCTAGGGACTGCAACAGCAAGCTTGAGGTTTGCTACCGCATCGAATAGGAGGACAATCTCTCAAAATTGGCAGCCATTAAGTAATCTGCCAAGATCAGGCAACTTTTGGATCCTGCTATATATAGGGATTGATACACGATTGATACACGATTTTGATGATTGCTCTGCTTTTCGTGTACAGATGTGACCTTTGGATTAGGCGTGTTGCTTTTGCTCTAGCCTTTGCACAGGCTTATGGTGTCGCGTCTGTCTGGAGGTTATTTATAATACAGAAGTATAATCAACCGCAGTACCCGCAGAACGGGGGGTCCTTCGCCGTACTGCGCCGCGCGTACTGCGTACTGCGGGTACTGCGGACTGCGGACCTGCGGCACAACACTGCTTACATTTAGTTTGACACGAACGAATGACACTAGGCAGGCTTGCTGAGGCTCTGCCACCAGCTATGGCTGGCCAAAGCTTGTAATTTCCCCCCCCTCTTCTTCTGAGAGCTCGAGCTCGGGCATCACGCCTTCAGCTTGTTTAGAACCGTGCTTGTGCGGTTGAACGGTTCTTTTGACCAAGCCCGCAGGTTAGAGTGCTGGCATTCCGCTGTTCAGTGTGCAGCGCTTGGATGTTGAGAAGGGTATCGGCATACCGGCTAAAAGTTTGATCCTGGCCATGTGCTGTCTCGCGATTCATCACTTATCGCTTTGTGGCAAAGATCAACTTCGCAGGTAGAACAGCAATCTTCGGCAGTTTCTGTTCCCACAGAATGTGCACACATAAATACATTTACATCTGCCTACTTCAAGTGTTGCTGAGCGTTCTGACTGTTGCTCTGCTGATGGGTCTGCAGGCAACATCACAGCTGGCTGCGGCCTTGTCAAAGACAGACTTCCAGGTGCAGTTTCAACATCAGTCAAAAGAGGTTCAGTCAGCCACAGACAGGTGGGGCTTGTTGTGCAACTTTAGGTTGACTGTGAGTAGTGTCGGCCTCAAAGGCAACAATGCTGCTGCAGCTTCTGCTGTGTGTTGCAATGCCACAGCAGAACTTAGACATCCACACAAGCAGCAAGGCCAAAGCCTGAAGCCGGGCTTGCCAGACATCAGTGAGCTCAGCCCCCAGCTGCAGCAAGAGTGGCACCCCGACAACAATCTTGTGCTTGGCGGCATCAAGATCAAGCCATACAGCGACCGAAAAGTCATGTGGTCATGCCCCAACTGTCCAGCAGGACACCCTCATATCTGGAAGACAACTGTGTACAGCCGCACAGGAGGCACCAAACGCCCATATTGTCAAGGGAGAACAGTATGTCAGCACAGCTCTCTTGCTACCAAAGCACTGCGACAAACACGATACTGGAACCATGACAAGAATGCCAAGACACCTGGACAGATGCTTGCGGGCAGTGACTGCAGGGCTGAGTGGAAGTGCCCTATCTGCAGCCGTGAGTGGCAAGCTCAAGTTGCACGACGTGTGCAATATGACAGCGGATGTCCTCGTTGCAGTGACAAAACTCTTGGAAGGAAAAAAACGCAGCCAACATTTGAAGCAGCACAACATCAGCTGCTGCGTGAATGGGACTATGAGTACAACCTTAAGGACGGCTTTTATCCTCATAACACCACCCTTGACAGCAAAAAGCTGGTGCATTGGGTCTGCCACAACTGCCCTAGGGGAAAGCTGCACCTGTACCAAATGACGCCCAATCATCGTTCCAATAGGCAAGGAGCAGGTTGCCCGTATTGTGCTGGCAGGAGAGTGTGTGAATGCAATTCTTTGCAAACTCATTACCCCATGCTTTCATCAGAATGGGACTTTGCCAGAAATGACCTGACGCCAGCTCAAGTCACTTCTCGGTCTCACCAAGTCGTTTGGTGGGTGAATTCTGTGCGAGGCAGCTGGGCTCAACAGATTGATGAGCGCACACACCCTCAACTCAACCCCAAATGACGGTGAGACATTATTTTCTTATTTTTATATATAATTTATTCATCTATTGTTGCCCAGCACTTCAACATGTTCATGCAGGCTTGTGCATTTCCCTTGTGCATTGACATGACATTGCAAGTTGAGTTGTGCTTGATTGCATGGTGCATAGGTTGCACAAACGCCTACGCCGGTGGGCAGTTGTTACATTGTCGCTCAGTTACACTGAATTCTGTCATTGTTTCTTGTGCCGTGAACGATGAAGAGATCTGTAATGTTTTGATTGACATGTACTGCCGTCGGTGTCCAAAGCTTATATGCACCTTGTGAATCACCATATGCTTTTAAACTTTGCTGCAGCTCTGAGAAACAACTGCTCTGACATTCCAAGTAGTTGTTGCTGCTGCTGCTGTTGTACACTGAAGCTTTTGCTGTAGCTCTCAGCATTGGCCACTACTGCTGCTGCTATGACTACAACTAGTTTTGTCGCTGTGTTGTCTGCACATCGCATGTCTATATCACACTGACCATCATTTTTATGCGGGCTTCTGAGCATTCAATTTCATTGCTTTTGCTGACGGTGCTTTTACCCTGCAACAGGTGGCACTGTAAGACATTGCTCACGTGAGTGGCAGGGGCACTAAAAGGGAAATTATGGGCCCTGAATCAGTCTGCTTCCAGTCAAATTGCTCTTCTCATGACAGGCCATATCAAGCACTGTACATGCACCACCCTGTTTCTAGTGCCTTGAGGTGACATTGCAAGCAACATTGGTAGATGCTGATGTTGTTACATCAGTCATTGCTACTGGCAGAGTGACGGCAAAGGTTTCACTGTTAGCAGAACAGCACTGCTTCAGTTATCAGAGAAGCTTCTTGCTTGACAAATGCATCAGTGGCTACTAGTTGACTGCATTGCATTTGCAGTGTCTTTGCTGAGAGTGCTGCTGTGTTATAATTTAAATTTGGTACCCAACATAGGACATGCTCTTACATTTTGGCAGTTGCTGCCTGAGGAAGCAAAGCAAGCCAACACTTCAGAAATTGTACAAGAATGATGCAGTTGGTGCATGCATGTGCTTGACTCCTCATCCCGACGGGTGCAACATTGCATGCTATCTGTTAGTTTACCTATAGGCAAACTTTCATGTAATTTTCACCCTGCATCATCTGACAGGGGCTTTTATCAGAATTTCCCAGTGCACCATTGCTCATGCAGATGCACGAATGTTCGTAAAGCTCTCGAGGTACGCAGGTTTTGTACATCTGTACCAAATTAAGGCTGCGGCAAGGGTGTTGCTGTCGACACACATCATGACGTGTAGGGCAAACTGCAACGTAAAAGTGTGAAGGTCGTGCATGTTATGCTCAGCTTCAACACAACTCTATCCAATGTAGGATAAGCTCTTACATTGGATGTAAGACTCAAATTTGGCAGTTGCTGCCTGGGCTGGAAAAGCAAAGCAAGCCAATGCTGCATGTTCAGAACTTGTACAGGAACGGCGCAGGCTGGTGCATGCATGTGCTTGACTTCTCATTCCGACGGGGGCAACATTGCATGCTGTCTGTTAGGCAAACTGTCACGTAAATTTATACACGGGCC
>JAABUU010006353.1_pt1 | contig 12715 bp, 21 predicted proteins | sample 5559301 | NCBI WGS metagenome assembly JAABUU01 (sample SAMN10711884, study PRJNA513360) | rock metagenome | isolation source: Antarctica rocks | place: Antarctica: Victoria Land, Richard Nunatak white
GACCGCAAAACCCTGGCCCGGATGACCAGCCGCACCGAGTTCGTCGCCGAAGCCGTCCGCGCCGCCATCAACGAAACCCGTAAGCGGTACGGCAGCCAGCAGCTGCCCCCCGCACCCGCCCGACTACCCAACAAACCGCCGCGAGGCTGAGCCCACGGCGCGGCGCTCTTCGTCAGCGCAAGTCCCGCAACCCCAACCAGGTTGAACAGTTCTTGTAGTGGAGAAATGACACAGGAGGGGTCGCTTTGTGGTCTAGCATTGATTGACTAGTGCGACTAGGGTAGGGGTAGTCGGGCACCACCGGCACCGAAGGAGACATCATGAGCATCTGCGCACCCTGCCAGGTTCCCCACACCGCTGAGGACTGCGAGGACACCCTCGCGGCCCGGGCGGGACTCGCCCGGGCATGTTTCTGTCAGCACAAGCCCTACAGCGCGGCCGTGCCCAGGCAATCTGCGGGCAGCGCTGAGGGGGCGCCGGGACCGGACTGCGACCTGCCGGAGACCCACACGGATACCACGGCTGGCGGGGGTGGCGAGGAGACTGCCCACCAGCAGGGGCAGGGCAACACCATGAGTTCGTCGACCTTCTCGCGGGCAGAGGTGGACCAGGGCAACCGGGGGAGGAGGGGATGAGCACCGAGGGCACCGACGAGGACGCGACACACGAGGTCGACGTCGAGGAGCCGATCGAGGTCGGGGACCTCCTCGATGACCCGCGTACCGATGTCGAGGCCCTGTGTCTGTGTGCCCTGTTGTGGTCGGCGACCGACATCGCCAGCGACGTGAGTGACCTGTTGTGCAGCACCGACTTCGAGCGGGGTGTCTACGGCGAGCTGTTCGAGGTGATCACCGGCCAGGTTCGCACCGGGGCCCCGCACGATCCGGCGAGCATCGCCGCCACCCTCACCCAGTCCGGGCGTACCGGTGGGCACCGTGGTGCTCGGCTGACCCGGGCATTGTCGGAGGCCACGGTCGCCGGTGCCGTCCCGGAAACGGTGGGGCATTACGCGGTGGCCGTGCTGTCGGCCGCCTACCGTCGCGGGTTTCACCGCGCGGCGCGGTCCCTCACCGAAGCCGCCGAGCAGCTACCCCAAGATCAACTGTTCGACCACCTGCTGAGCATCGGCCGCGCGCAACGCGCCGCCACCGAACGGCTGCACCACGCGTCGACCTCGTTGTCGCCTATCCAGCGTGTCAGCCATTGCGCAGACACTGAACCCACCACCAACGAGGGGAGTGCTACAGCGTGACGGCCAACGACCTCAGCGCCGACGAGCTGGCCGAGGAGCCGCGGTACGCGTGGGTGGGGTGGCGACATGCCGTGGCCGCCCTCGACGCGGGAACACTGACCGGGGGCAGCGGCAGCGACAACCGGGTACTCCGCATCGCCGCCAGCCTCTCCGAACTCGGCGTCCCCGTCGACCTCGCCGACGCGGTCACGGGCCTGGACCGCCGAACGCTACGAGGGAGCGCGGTGTCGCACGCCAACGGCTCCCACGAGCACAAGGACTATGCCGCCGAGCGTCCCAGGGGCGGCAGCCCAGTCGTCATCACCGCCGACACCCCCATGCTCAAGCTCGGGCCCGTCTTCGGGTGGCCGCAATGAGCGCCGCCGACCACCAGCAGCACCGGCGTGGGCCGCCCGCATTTGCTCACACGGACTTCAGCGAAAACCCGACACGAAGCAGAGGTAACCGATGAACACCACATCGCTCTACGTACTCTTCCTCACCTTGGCGTTGGCTGTCGGCGTCGCGGTGACCACCGGCCCCGTCCAGCAAACGCTCCTCATCGTCATGGCCTGCTCAGCCATCGCTGCCGCTCTCACGGCGGCAACCGAAGCAGCCGGGGACCGCGCCAAGCGCAAGGTGCTCGCAACGACCGCTGCGCGACGCAGCAGCAACGGCTGACCGCGCGGATTCGGGCGAGCAGATTGCCGGCCGATTGGTCTCATCATCGACGCTGAGGCGGTCATGCTCGGATGAAGCGGCTGCCAACCGCATTGGCTGGGCCCGTGAACGTGGCGTTGGCCAAACCGGCCGAGGTCATTCCCGCTGAGCCGGCCATGTCGGGTGGCTCGGTGTACGAGCTGAAATGGGACGGCTGCCCTTTCGGCGCCCGGAGCTGATACCCCACTCCTCACGGTGAACGGCATCCATCCATCCGTACCACTTGCTAGTAGTACCATTGTCTAGTAGTATACAGGGTGTGATCATCGACTGGCCGACGTCGTTCGGTGACCACCTCGACCAGTTGGAGGCGCGGGCAGGCGGAGGTGATGAGTATGCGCAGCTTCGGCTTGATCGGCTCTATGCCGAGTTGCAGGTGCTCCAGGAGTTGACGGTGCAACCGCAGCAGGACACTGCGGTGCTCAAGCGGGTACGACAGTCGGGGCGGCACCCGGTGTGGCGGGTGGCGCACCCGTTTCACCCTCGGGTGGCGGTGCGCCTCATCGTGTGGTTTCCCCCCGAGGAGCGCGATCGGGTCGTGGTGGCGCTGTTCGCGGGGGAGAAGGCCAGCATGGGAGACGTGTTCTACAACAGCGTCGCCTCCCGCGCGGACGCGACCATCGCGCAGTGGCAGTTTCAACACCGAACCGACAAGGACACGTCATGAGTAGTCGAGAACGCTTCGTCCGGGGCAATGAGCGGCTGGGCCGGGCGTTGCAGGACCCGGGCACCCGGGAGCGGGTCGCTGCGATCCGTGACGAGATGGACCAGGCCGACCGCGAATACCAGGTGAACCTGGCCTCGATTCGCTCCGCAGCGAACCTGACCCAAGCCGAGTTGGCCGACCGCATGGGACTCAAGCAGGCGGCGGTCAGCGCAGTCGAACACCGCGACGACCTGCTGCTGTCCACCCTGGCCAACTATCTACGCGCCACCGGCGCCACCGATCCCCGCATCGTGGTCACCGCGGGCGGACACGACGTCGAATACCCGCTGCCCATGCGCCGTCCACCGCAGTGACTTCAGCGCAGGAACGTCATCCACCGGTGATTTGATGTAGTGGTGCCTCGCGTAACACGTGGGGACTGCTCTTGCCCCGGTCCTTACTGCAGGCGACCCATGTGAACTCGGCGCTGGCGCTTGGTCCGGACGCAGTGCTAGCGACACTGTTTCACCAGGGTTGCCTGGCCTGCATCGACAGGCACACGGGTAAAACACTCGCTCTCCTGGACGGTCTGTCGCGACCCCACGCGGTCCGCTGGCGGCCGGGGGTGCTCAGTCTCGCCGACACCGTGAAGGGGACGGGTCTCGTGTGCAGCGTGACTGGCGAGGAGGGCCCGGCAGCGGGCGTGCGGGTCCAGGTAGAGCGACGCATCGACGTGCGGACGAAATGGCTGCAGGATTGGCATGCCCTCGAGGAAGGCGTGTTCGTGGCGGTGGACGGCGAGCGGCCCGCCGTGGTGTTCCTCACGGAGGATGGCGAGGTAATCCGGCGCGACGAGTTCAACCCGGATTGGTACTTATATGAGGTCGCCATGCGATCTGCCCACCAGGAATCTCGACGGTAATGACCCGTCCCGAGAACCCGAGCGGGCGGATCACGTTCGCCGAGAGATGGGGAGCGGATCTGTACGGCGACCCCTGCACGGGCTGCGGATTTACCGCTTACGTCTGCCATGTCGTCGACAACCTGCGGATCTGGGCCGAAGGGCTCGCCGCCGCCGCGGTCCAGCTATCTGGCGAGGTCGACGTTCCCGGGTATGACCCGGACCTCCTCGCGGAGGCCCGCCGATACCACCTGGTGGCCCCAGAAGCCGCGCTCTGGTCGTTGGACCAAGCTGCGACTGCGTGGTCGGAATCGGTCACTGCGGCTCTTGATCGGCGCGCAGTCCTGCATCACGCCGCCCGAGGAGTCCAGCGCGCGGAGGACGTTTCCCGCAATAACGTGCACGACGCCTTCCACCACGCGTGGGACATCGAGCGCGTCCTCGCTGCCCGAAATCACCGCAAAAACGAGAACCGATAATCCAATCCCCGCTGGAGGCTCAGTGACCTCGACGTACGAGCTGTCCCATCTAGACCGGTTGGAATCCGAGGCCGTCCATATCTTTCGCGAGGTGGCCGCAACGATCGAACGGCCCGCCCTCCTGTTCTCCGGCGGCAAGGACTCCGTGGTGATGTTGCACCTAGCAGCCAAGGCGTTCTGGCCTGCGGCAGTGCCGTTCCCTGTCATGCACATTGACACAGGCCAGAACTTCGATGAGGTGCTCGCCTTCCGCGACCGGACTGTCGAGGCACACGGGGTCCGGCTGCTGGTGGTGAGCGTGAAGGACGATATCGATGCCGGCCGTGCGCACGAGGATTACCCCGGGGCACCCCGCAATAAGCTGCAGACGGTGACCTTGCTTCGGGGAATCCAGGAGAATCGCTTCGGCGCCGTGTTCGGCGGGGCCCGGCGCGACGAGGACAAGGCCAGGGCCAAGGAACGCGTATTCAGCTTCCGCGACGGGTTTGGCCAGTGGGCACCGCGCGATCAGCGCCCGGAGATTTGGAACCTCTACAACGGGCGCCACCGCGGCGGGGAGAACATCCGCGTTTTCCCGCTCTCGAACTGGACCGAGTTTGATATTTGGTCGTACGTCGAGTCCGAGGGGATCGCCTTATCCGCGCTGTACTACGCACAGACCCGGGAGATCGTCGAACGGGACGGGATGCTGCTGGCCGTCAACCGGTTCGTCATCCCCGGTCCCGGAGAAAGAACGAGGCATGTATCGGTCCGGTTCCGCACCATCGGCGACGCAACGTGCACTGGATGCGTGGAGTCGGTGGCTTCGACCCCGGCGGATGTAGTCGCCGAGGTGGCGACGGCGCGGATGACCGAGCGCGGTGCGACCCGCGCTGATGACCGCATCAGCGAGGCCGGTATGGAGGACCGAAAGAAAGAGGGCTATTTCTGATGGTTCAGCTGCTACGGGTGACGACCGCCGGCTCCGTCGACGATGGCAAGTCCACCCTCGTCGGCCGACTGCTCCACGATTCAAAGACGATCCTGGCTGACGAGCTGTCCGCCGTGTCGAGGAGCAGCCAGTCCGGTGGCGAAGCGACAATGAACCTGGCCCTACTGACCGACGGGCTCCGCGCGGAGCGCGAGCAGGGCATCACTATCGACGTTGCCTACCGATACTTCGCCACACCTCGGCGGAGGTTCATCATTGCCGACACTCCGGGGCACGTTCAGTACACCCGCAATATGGTCACAGGAGCGTCCACCGCCGACGTCGCTGTCCTGCTCGTCGACGCCCGTAAGGGCTTGATCGAGCAGTCCCGGCGGCACACCGTCCTGGCGACCCTCCTCGGCGTTCCGCACCTGATCGTCTGTATCAACAAGATGGACCTGGTTGGGTACTCCCAAGAATGCTTCGACGAGATCCGCGCGGAGTTCGACCGGTTCGCGGCAAACCTCGATATCGGCGATGTGCAGTTCGTCCCGATCTCGGCGCTGAGCGGGGACAACGTCGTAGAGAGCAGCCAGTCCATGCCGTGGTACCAGGGGACACCGCTGCTGCGTTGCCTCGAGGAGCTGCATATCGGGTCCGACCGCAACCTGATCGACGTCCGGTTCCCGGTCCAGTACGTCATCCGGTCCGAGCGGTCGGCGGGCACCACCCTTCATGACTTTCGGGGTTACGCCGGCACGGTCGCTGCCGGTGTCTTGCGATTGGGTGATTCGGTGGTCGTGCTGCCCTCTGGTTTCACCACCAGTATTACGGGTGTGTGGGGACCCGGTGGGCGCAAGCTCGATTTGGCTACAGCCGGGCAGGCGGCGACCATCGAGATCGCCGACGAGATCGACGTATCCCGGGGCGACCTCCTTTGCCGGCCAAGAAACCGGCCGATCGTCGCGCAGGAGATCGACTCGATGATGTGCTGGATGGCGTCCGACACAGAGCTCACTCCCGGTGCGAGGTACGTCGTGCAGCACACCACCCGCTCGGCGCGGGCCGTCCTTCATTCCCTGGACTACCGGCTCGACATCACCAATCTGCACCGGGACGTGAGCGCGACGGCACTCGCCTTAAACGAGATCGGTCGTGTTCGGCTGCGCACCCAGCAGCCGCTGCTGTTCGACCCTTACCGGCGTAATCGAGAGACCGGTGGGTTCGTTGTCATTGACGAGGCCACCAACAGAACCGTCGCGGCAGGAATGATCCTGGGCGAGGCGCGTCGCGAGTCGCAGGTCATCTGGCATGGAACCGCAGTTGTTCGCGCCGAACGCGCTACGGCGGGCGCGACCGTTTGGCTGACGGGGCTTTCCGCATCAGGCAAGTCCAGCGTCGCCGTCGAGCTGGAACGCCAGCTCGTCGCCTCCTCCCGACCCGCCTACATGCTCGACGGCGACAACCTCCGACACGGGCTCGGCGCAGATCTCAGTTTCTCCGTCGCTGACCGGGCGGAGAATGTCCGCCGGACCGGCGAGGTGGCGAAGTTGTTCGCAGACGCCGGTGTCGTCGCTATCGTTTCGCTAATCAGTCCGTACGCCGCGGACCGCACTGCCGTCCGGGAGGCCCATGCGCGGGCCCGGCTACCATTCATGGAGATCTTCGTCGACACCCCTCTGGAGATCTGCGAACAGCGCGACCCGAAGGGTATGTATGCTCTCGCCCGCGCCGGAAAGATTCGTAATTTCACCGGCGTCGACGATCCCTACGAGCCGCCTGCCTCACCCCATCTGCGGCTCCGCCCGGAGGACGGTGACGCAGCCGCCCAGGCTGCCCTAGTGGTCGAGCTGATGGAGCGTCTCGAGGGTGTAGATCATGATCGTTGAGTTTCCGATCCGCGCATGCCCAGGTCCCAAAACAGTCCGGTCATCAGGGTGAGCGCTTCTCGTGCCAGCGGCGCGAGCAAATGTTCACCCGGTTCATGTTGGTCAGATGCAGAGTAGGAATGCGGAATCCATACCGTCGGCATTCCCAGCGCGTCCGCGAACGCGTGGTTGGGGAGGCTGCCGCCCAAGTTGGGCAGCACCGCCGGCGGCGACCCGGCTGTGCGCTCTAACGACGCCAGCGCGAAGTGCACCCACTTGTTGTCGGGATCCGTGCGACTGGCGTGCATCATCGCTCCTGGCTCGACGTCCACCATGCTGAACCCGTGTTGGTCGAGGTGCGCGCGCACGGCGTCGACGAGCCCCGATGTGTCGGTACCGGGGACGATGCGCCTGACCGTGATGAGCACCATGACCAAGGGCCTCCGCGCACCGCCACCGGACCCCGATGAACTCCCGCCCGCCGCGCGATGCGACCTTGCCACCGAGGTCGGCAAGGACCTGGAGAGTCTCAAATGGTTCCTCTGGCACGGCAACGTCTTCCGCGCCCTGCAGACCATCGAGGACCTCGAGTGCCAGCTCGACGAAGGCGGCGAGCAAGCCACTTTCGAACAGGTCAGACTGGTCAAGGCGGTGGGTGAGTTCGACACCTACATCCGGGCCAACGCCGACCGGATCCCCAACTATGGGGAACGCCATCGCGCCGGGGAGACCATCTCCAGCTCCTTCGTCGAGTCCGCCGTGAACCAGGTCATCAGCACACGCATGGTGAAAAACAACAGATGCGCTGGACCCCACGAGGAGCTCACCTCCTCCTCCAGATCCGCACCCGCGTCCTCAACGACGAACTGGCTACCGACTTTCACCGGTGGTATCCCGGCTTCGCCCACACCGCTGATCGACAAGCACTGGCCGCGTGACCTCCCCCAATTTGTCCCGCTCTCGGGGGCAGGCATCTCCAGTACCACGGGCCGGTTCCTTCCCGCTACGAGCTGATCTGCCGCACAAACTTGCAACCGGGGCATCCGGCTGTCGCGCGGTGGGCGCCATTATCGCGTCACGTCTTGCTCGCTGGCACTGGGTTTGCCCACCGCAGTGAGAACGCCGAGCCCGCGTTCACGTTGACTAGCGACGTTTGCCAGGAACCAGTGCCGCAATTTAACAGAACCACTGGTCTCTATTAGACGTGCAATCTCATGAACATCTCCGGACACACTGCTTGCGAAAAATTGACCAGCCGCGGGCACCACGGCAATCATTGGAACCTTACACTCAATGCGACGAAGCGAGTCCAACCTAATCCGAATTATTGGCACCTTGCTCCGTGTCAGCATATCGTCTAGCCGCCCATTACTATCCCCTTCATTTACGACTGCGACAACCCAGGGCCAAGGACACCCAGCGAGATCAAGTTTCGTCAGCATGCGAGCAACCTGGAAAGATGCAACACACCGGCTGCGCACTATTATACACACACTCTCCGCCGCCAACGTCACATGCTTAGATCTCTCCGATGGACGGCTCGTGACCAATTTCAACACGACATCCTCTCGACACGATGCTGTTCGCTTCGGCCATATACCATGCGTGTCCATACGTCGACGAAGCAGTAACCCAAATAGGAATATGATGACCGTGTCCACGACAACGAGGGTCTCCCATATCACAACCACGATACCTCCATCAGGAGGGCGATACTGCAGGCCGGTAATGCACTAGGGGCGCCGTCTCATCCAGCATCTCTATCTGATAGACCTTCCATTCCGACGAGTATTGTATCTCGCCGACAATCTCTAGTTCCGAAACGGACCACGTTACAAGCCGATGGTTGTTGGCATCTGCGATCAGCAGATGATCTGAATCTAGTTCAACTGCATCCTGGACCCAATCAAACTTCTCCTGCACGATATCTGTTATGCCAAACTCTCTGTCGAGTAACACGACTGAACCGTCACGCGACGAACATACCATCCAGCCGTTTGATCTTCGTCGTATTGAATGCGGACAATTCATGCCTCTCAGCAATACCCGAGTTCTACCAGTGACATCGTCGATTAGCAACAGTTCACCTTGGTGGAACAGGGTTGCAACAGTATTGCGTGCGCCTCTGTCGATCACCGGTACCGCTGAGTTGATGTGGGTTGTCTGCGCCTCTGTTTCTATCGTGACGCAGCGAAAGTCGACGTGCTTCTTTATCTTTCTCCTGCTTCCGCCAGGGGTGCGACAGAAGCCATTCTCAGTAGCTCGCCATTGCGACCGCACATCGCCAGTCAATCCGCATCGAATAATTGAGTCAGTTCCGCTACTTGTAACCAGCATCTCAGACCCATCAATGCAAAGGCTATGCAAATCATTCATTAGGTAGTTGGAAAAGCTGTCTTTGAGCTCCATCGTGGGACCTAAGACCATGACTCTGTTACCCATCATGCTAGCGACATAGACATCGTCACCGTTCAGGCAAAAGCCAGCTGGAGACTCCAGCGGAACCGTCCACTCGCAGGTCCCGCTCTCCGAGTCGAATAGCGCCATTGCCCCCTGCGCAGCGGCATCGACGCTCCCGTTTATTCCAACGACTTTATTCGCGTTAGGCATTCCATGCCAGCGAGCTCGCATGCTCCCAAAATTAACTGTCACAAAGCTAGCCAGTAGCTTCACGTAGCAGGCCATGGCGTAGTGCGTCCGGATAGACGCTTACAACGTCCTAGGGTATGGGTGTCCACAGTCAGTGTCCGCGTCATCGGATGTAATTCTTGTCTACTCCGGCCCTTCCTCTGAATGATCGAAACTGCCAGTCCAGTGCAGATTACGAACACGGGTGAGCAATCTAACATCAACGTCCCCAATGACGTGGGAAGGTCACGCGCTTGAAGCGCGACTAGCATAGCCACTAGTGCCGAGTTCATTAGGCCGTGCCTGGCGGGTGTCAGCGCACGGAACACAATCGACTGCGCATTATCTCCGAACTCCTTGACCGCGGTAGGCTGGGATGAACCAAAGCAGGCGCATGTTACAGTTTCGACTAATATGAGTTGTACCGCATAGTAGATAGTGAAAATAACGACGAAGGCTACCCCTAGCTGTGCCGCTTTGTTGGCTACAACAGATGGAGCAAAGAGTAAGATCGCTAGTAGTGTTTCAACTGCTACAGTAACGGCAAGGGCATACGGGGACATCTTGCCTAGCATCGAGGCAGTAGCTAAAACACTGGCGTGCCACGTCTTCAACTTCTTCCAAGCGGAGGCCAAGAAGAACAACGATAGAATACTCCGAGCAATTATGAGCATCATACGATGGTCTCCTAAAGAAATAGTTGTCAGTGGCCGTCGAGCCTGCCAAGTCTGTTTCTAATGTCCGTACTTGCAAGTTGTTGTAGCTTTGAAATCATTTCAGCGCGTAGGGGAATCTGTGATCCACCGGCAGCAGACAGAGGGCCGTTTGGATCTACCCATAAGGACAACTTCGAATCACCCGGCGTGGCACTCAGAAAGTCGACTGTAATGCGAGCGACCACGGGCCGCGATGGCGCTGTCTTTGCTCGCGCATCGTTTGGCCCATACGTTGTCCAGCTGGACTGTGCGTCAGCCATTATATTACGCTCCTCGTTTCGATGTGTTGAGCCTATCAGTCTCTCTTAACAGTATACGCAGCAGCAATATCCGAATGTTCCGGTCGCCGTAGAGTTACAGACGCCAACCGCCTGGGCTGGTGTTCCCGTACCACCTCCATTGGCACAATTGCATGTATCTTGGGTGTATCGGCCAGGATCGGTATTGCAACTGGAAAAGTACGGACTGCACTGCCCGATACAGCTCACGTAGCAGATTCCGTCAAGGCTCTGCGGCGCATTGACGCAGGGGACAGCCGCCTCGGCTGTTCGGTCGGATAGTCCAACCATCGCTGCTGGCACCGCGGAAACGACAGCACCGACTTTCATCGCGGTGGTGATGAAACGTCGTCGCGTGTAACTGCTCCGTGATAGATGAATTAGTGCGGGCGGGAGGATTGGGTTATCCTGCTCCAGTGAGTGGTCTAAGTGCTGGCCACCCCGCTTAGAGAAATGAGCCATTGTAGATCACCTCCTTCTTGATACTCGCTCACGTTAGTTGAGCCAGCGCGAATAGAGAGAAATGACGGTGTTGTTCGAATCTGTCCGCTGTCGAATAGGACCTCCTTTGAGTCGAGTATTGCAGGGCCAACCGACTGAACGGCTTGCAGGAACCGGTTCGAACCGGATCCTCGCCCGACGATAGAGATAAGCAGTACGTCGCGGAGTTTGTCTCTGTTCTTCGCGAGTTCGGAGACATAGTCTCGACATCCCGTACAATCTGGCCTCCAGAAGCCAATGACGATGTGCTTATCCTGTGCCGGGAAGTCGGGTACCGTCTGATGTACGGTTTCAGCGAGCGGCTCGGGCATGACGTCGCCCGTGTATGTTGGTTTTAGTGGTCTCAGCAATAGCTGTCGATACACTGATATTCTTTCCTGAAGGATCGCGACGTCTCTCATGGTAGCGAGCAATATGAGGAGGACGAGTCCTAATAGCAGGATTACGACAAGATCCACAACGATCATGATGTGTCCTTGCTAGACGTGCCTTGTCAGCCGGGATTCGGTATAGTGTTCGGGGAAGTAAGCTGGCTTCCAGTGTGTCCCGTTCACGGGTACTGCGGGTTGTACCCCGCCATACCGCACGAACAGAGAATTGAGCTCACTAGCCGGGCGCTGAACAGTACTGCTACAGAGACAACTGCAGATGCCGCCGTTGCGATAGTCCCGCTGGGGAAGGGCGCAGCCTGCTTTGCTTTGGCAGGTGCGCCGGCGGCTTGGTCGGCAGCTGGCGCCACGATGAGAGCGATGAGGTACTTCCAACCTTCATGGCGTGTTGCCCCTCCGCCCCGCTCAAGCCAGCAGGACCACTTGGTCACGCTCTGAACTGAACCCGAGCAAGTTCTAACGGTGCCACCTCCACACAGAGTAGTCAAGGGTGACAGGGTGGGCGTCGGAAGGGCACGCTGTTGAGAACTGCCGACACGGCCCGGCGAGACGCCCAGCGGTTGTTGGTGGGGTTTGGGCGTTCGGGTGCCGAGATGGTGTATCAAGTGTCGTTTTCGCCGTTGGGGAGCAAGTGCTGTCAGAACATCCAGGGACTGAGACCGCGGCGGTCCTGAGGGTGCATGCCGGCCCGGTCGTCGTCGGCGAGGACACCTTGCAGCAGCATGGGCTGATCCGCGGGTGCCGCGGCGGTACTTCCTGAACCCATCCCCGGCCTCCGAAACTGGACATATCGATGTATACGTGTCGTACTCATGAGTCATCCGTTTCAAGCAACATAACCGGTGCGACGAACCCGGCGGTTACTCAGGCCACGATTCACGAGACGATCTGCAAGACCGACAGGGACCGTCGGCGAGCTGGACCAAAATTGCGCTCGAAGTCGGCGGGGACCCTGGCAACGCCGGAGACGTGGCGAATTTATGGTTCGAACCGGTCCCGATCCCCAACCCAAGGACACGACCGAACGTGTCCTCAACCACGCCACCTGCGCCGGGCTGATCACGCTGGCGACCGCGCAAACCGTCATCAACCGCTCCTGGCCCACGGCCGTCAGCGACGCCGGCCTCCAGGTCTCCGGCGGCCGGGTGTGTCTGCGGGCGGAGCCGTCCCGGTGCACCCGGGCATAATCACGATGAAGAGATCACCAATGCCGGTAGCGCCATCGCCCGGGGCAGTCCCGCGGTACTGGTCGATTCACTGGCAACTTAGCCAGCGGCCGTGACCTGACGTTGCCGCGGGCGCCTCTCGGTGGCGTGCGCGTAGGCCTCGATGGCGCGCCGGCAGGCAACGAGGAGCATTGGTCAGCCACCGCAGCAAGTGAACCTCTGAGAACCTGCTACAAGCCGTGGCACGTCATGCTGTGCCTATGGGTCGACGTGGCGCCGCCG
>JAABUU010006355.1_pt1 | contig 12715 bp, 10 predicted proteins | sample 5559301 | NCBI WGS metagenome assembly JAABUU01 (sample SAMN10711884, study PRJNA513360) | rock metagenome | isolation source: Antarctica rocks | place: Antarctica: Victoria Land, Richard Nunatak white
AGCCAGCAGGGGCGGTGCGCACTGCCCCAAGGCGAGGGCAAGGCAGCAAACAAAGAACAACAAACGACACGGGCATCGGGAACGCATAAATGCCTCCGTAAGAGGAAGCGATGCCGAGCAGCCCTGGAACAGCAGGCGGACGCCATGGCTTCAGAATGGACTTAGGATTACGCAGCCATTGTAACAAATCCCCGCCAGCCTGTCAACACTGTGTTTCGCGGCGCAGCCTGCCTCTCCCTGGCACAGGCGGCGGCTTGCTTCCATGCCTAATCTATGATAAAATGGCGTGTGGCGTCCCGCAGTCCCCCCGCCACCGGCAATTGGGCCGCGTCAGACATTGGAAAGCAGGGCAAACCCTGCCCCTGCCTTTCGGAAAGAGTTCACCCATGCCTACTTTGCGTCCCATTATCGCTGCGCTGTCTTTGCTGCTGCTGACGCTCTCCTGCGCCCACGCCGCCACGCTCAACGTGCCCACATCGCAGTACCCGACTATTCAGGCAGGCATCAACGCCGCCGCTCCCGGCGATACAGTTCTGGTCGCCGACGGCACATACACGGGGCCGGGCAACGTAGACTTAGACTTTGGGGGCAAGAATATCACCGTTCAATCCGTTAATGGGGCGGCCAAGACAGTTATTGATTGTCAAGGAAGCGAGAATGATCCGCACCGAGGCTTTTACTTTCACTCAGGCGAAACAACCGCTGCCACCATCAGCGGCTTTACAGTGGAAAACGGCGAAGCCGCTCCCGATGCACAGTATCCCGGAGGCGGAGTAAGCATTATCAACAGCAACCCAACCCTTACCAACTGCACTTTCAACGGCAACTTAAGCAATGTTATCTATGTCGGCTACAGTGGCAGTGTCGCAGTCGCCAACTGCACCTTTACAAACAATGACTTTGGCGGCATTCAAGTTTACGGCAAGGCAACCGTTGCCAACTCCGTGTTCATCTCTACCTATGGGGATGCGATGTACGTCATCGGCACTGCGAGCGCTACGGGATGCACCTTCACCGGCGGTCAGCATAACGGCATTACAGGCGATGGAAACAGCAACATGACTGTTACAGGCTGCGCTTTTACCGGCAACCAAGGCGATGGGTTAGACAATTACAGCATCGCGAAAGTTGCTAACTGTACCTTCGTCGGCAATAAGAACAACGGAATGGATGTCGGTGCCGATTCCACCCTCACCAACTGCATTCTTTGGAATGATAACTTGCAGTACAAAACTACAGGAAGCGGTTCCGTGGGCGAAGTTAGCTTCAGTGCCGCTGGCGCAAACGCCACATTGTCCCACTGCGACGTGCAAGGCGGCTTTGCAGGCACCGGCAACATCAACGCCGACCCGTTGTTTGTCCGCAATCCCAACCCAACGGCCACGCCGCTCGACTATGGCGACCTGCATCTACGGCCCGGCTCCCCCTGCCTCGGTGCGGGCACGGCAACGGGCGCACCCACAACAGACATAGACGGCAACCTGCGTCCCAATCCGCCCAGCCTCGGCGCGTATGAAGTGACCAACACACCCATTCCAGGCCGCTTTGACTTCAACAGGGACGGCAGCAACGACCTGCTCTGGCACAACACTAGCACAGGCCAAACCCTGGTCTGGAACATGAGCGACCAGAACGTCACCACCTATGGCAGCCCCTTCGCCACTGTCCCAAACACCGACTGGACTGTGGCCGCCACTGCCGATGTCAATGGCGACGGACACCCCGACCTGCTCTGGCAGAACAGCCGCACCGGGCAAGTGCTCTTCTGGCTCATGGGCGGGGCCAATGGTCAGCAGGTGCTGAGTTATAGCAGCCCGTTTGCCACCGTCTCAGACACCCACTGGCACGTGGTGAGCATGGCCGACTTCAACGGCGACGGGCACCCGGACATGCTGTGGCAGAACAACGCCACCAATCAGCTTGTCATCTGGTACCTGAACGGGACGAGCGTTGTAAACTATGGCGCTCCCTTTGCCACTGTCTCCGACACGCACTGGCAGGTGGCAGGCGTGGCAGACTTTGACGGCGACGGTCACCCGGACTTGCTGTGGGAGAACAGCGCGACGGGTCAGGTGCTGGTGTGGAACCTGGGGGGCGAGGACGGCACAAGCGTGCTGCGCTACGGCAGTGCGTTTGCCACTGTGCCTAACACGGCCTGGCGGGTTGTAGGGACGGGCGACATGAACGGCGATGGGCATCCTGACCTGGTATGGCAGAACGTGCAGACAGGACAGGTTCTACGCTGGCTCATGGGCGGAGCGGGCGGCATGCAGGTGCAGGCTTACGGCAGCCCGTTTGCGGTTGTGCCCGACACGCACTGGCAGATTGTCGGCGTTCACTAAAGCAATCTTGAACCCTCACTCCGGCCCAAGATGGCTCTCAGCGCAAGGATGAGGGCCATCTTGCCGACATAATTCCCCTACCTCCCCTTGCCCGCACTGCCGCACAGGCAGGTATACTCATGGGCATGGAATCTCCACTACTGCAAGGCCTCAACGACGCGCAGCGGCAGGCTGTCCTGCACGAAAGCGGGCCGGTGCTTATCTTCGCCGGGGCCGGGTCGGGCAAGACCAATGCCCTGACCAAGCGCATCGCGTATCTGATGCAGGAGCGCTATGTGCGCCCGTACAACATATTGGCCGTCACGTTCACCAACAAAGCGGCCAAAGAAATGAAGGAGCGCATCGCCCGGCTGGTCGGGGATGCCGCCATGCGCGACTTGTGGGCGGGCACGTTTCATTCGCTGTGCGCCCGCTGCCTGCGCGAGCGGGGGCAGCTGATTGGCCTAGACAAGAACTTCGTCATCTACGACGACGGCGACCAGTTGTCCCTCGTCAAAGAAACCGTGCGCGAATTGGACTTAGACGAAAAGCAGTTCGCCCCGCGCGCCGTGCTGTCGCAAATCAGCAAGGCCAAGGAAACGCTGCAAACGCCCGCCCATATTCTCAACGACTTTTCGGCCTCGCCATTTGAGCGGGCAGTCGGCAAGGCGTACCAGAAATACCAAGAAAAGCTCACCCTGTCCAATGCGCTGGATTTTGACGATTTGATTATGAAGACCGTGCAGCTCTTGCGCGAAAGCGAGGCGGCACGGGAGCATTATCAGCGCCGGTTCCAGTATGTGCATTGCGACGAGTTCCAGGATGTCAACGGCAGCCAGTATGAGTTATTGAAGCTGTTTGCGGGCCAGTGGAAGAACATCTGCGTGGTGGGCGACGACGACCAGTGCGTTGTGGAAGGCACGCCCATTCTCACGCCGTCGGGCTATGTGCCGGTGGAGCAGATTAAAGAAGGTGATGAGGTTATGGCGGCCTGCGGTGGCCCGCATCTCGCGCCTGCTGTTGTGGAAAAGGTCATGGTGAATGACTACGCCGGTGAAGTTTGTGATTTCCAGGTTGGTTATCAGACGCTCAGTGTTACTCCAAACCACGTTATGTTTGCACTGCCGCAAGAAGGTGCGCCAGAGGCCGCATGGAGTAGCCTAGACATCTTGGAAGATACATGCGTACCGCCAGATGAGCCAGACTGGGTTGGCAGCACATGGCGGCCTCAATTGGTTATGTTTGAACTGGGTGGATACGATGACTCTACACCGACATCAATCCCCGGCGTACGGGAAGGCTGGGGGCCAACGGAGCATGGCTTTCAAGTCGATGTGCCTGATCACTCACAGCATGAATGGTTCTCTAGTTACGATAATGCGTGGCGGTATGCAAGGAGATTGCAAAGCGACCTAGACCTTGATGACGTACAGATGAGCGCAAGAATTGGGCTTTGGCGGTATGCTGCCGTTCATGCAAGCAAGGTCGTTGGCGGTTATCACATAGTTCCCGGCGTTTTGTTGCAGTGGCCTCACATAGCACAAAACGGCATGGCTGGTATTAAGATAGATGCACCTAGCCCAACACATATTTTTAGCACAAGGCGTGAGTATGTAGGCAAGACCTACGACCTAAGCGTGGCAAACCTGCGCAACTATGTCGCCGGCGGCATCGTCGTTCACAACTCCATCTACGCCTTCCGGGGGGCCAATGTCCAGATTATCCTCAACTTTGAAGAGGACTTCCCCAACGCCACCATCATCAAACTGGAACAGAACTACCGCAGCACCAAGACCATCCTAGATGCCGCCTACCATGTGGTCAAGAACAACAAAAGCCGGGCGGACAAACGCCTGTGGACAGACAACATAGACGGCGAAAACCTGACGCTCATAGAAGCCCCCAACGAGATAGAAGAAGCCGTGGCTGTGGTCAGTGTCATCCGCGAGGGAACAATCACCGGCGACAAGCGCTTTCAGGACTACGCCGTGCTGTACCGCGCCAATGCCCAGTCGCGGGCATTAGAAGAGCAGTTCATCAACTACCGTATTCCGTACAAGATTATCGGCGGCGTGCGCTTCTACGAGCGGCGCGAGATTAAGGACATCATCGCCTACCTGCGCGTGATTATGAACCCGTATGACGGCGTCAGCATGCGGCGCATCATCAACGTCCCGACGCGCGCCATCGGGGTCAGCACGGTGGAGAAGATCGCCAACTTCGCCGCGCGCTACGAGATTGCATTTTGGGACGCCATGCGCCGCGTGCATGAGATTGACCTGCCCGCGCGCGCGAGGAACAGCGTACAGGCGTTTGTCAAGATGCTGGAATACCTGCACGGGCGGCGGGAACTGCAAACGGTCGGCGACTTGGTGCAGAACGTGCTGGACACCACGGGTTATTTGGAAGACCTGCGGCGGGAAAAGACACCCGAAGCGCAATCTCGCGAAGAAAACGTCGGCGAACTGCTGTCGGTGGCGCGGGAGTTTGAGCAGCAGGCGGGGGAAGACGGCGACAAATCACTGACCGCATTCTTGGAGAACGTCGCCCTGGTGTCTGACGTGGACGCTTTGGAAGACGACGCCAACTCAGTCACGCTGATGACCCTGCATGCGGCGAAGGGGCTGGAGTTTCCCGTAGTGTTTCTGGTGGGCATGGAGGAAGGTGTCTTCCCGCACTTCCGCTCCTTGGGCAGCCAGTCCGACATGGAGGAAGAGCGACGGCTGGCGTATGTCGGCATCACGCGGGCGCAGACGGATTTGTTTATCTCCTACGCCGGGTCGCGCATGCTGTTTGGGCAGACACAGCGCAACCCCGCGTCGCGCTTTGTCGCGGAAATCCCCATGTCGCTGTTTCTCGCCAAGTCCAGCCGCCGGGGGGTGGCCGCCGAGTACGCCCCGACTATCAGCGAGACCAGCCGTCGTCCTCTGGGCCAAGCCGCCCCTAGGTGGAGTGACTTTGCCGAAAGTGCCGACCACAAGGAGCGGCTCGCCCCGCCGCGCAGCAAGTCTACAGTCGCTAACTTGTACCAGCCCGGCGACAAAGTCCGGCACGAGAAGTTTGGGCAGGGCTTTGTGATCAGCCTGGAAGAAGGCAGCATCGTCAAAGTGCAGTTTATGGGCGACGCAGGGCTGAAGAAACTAGACCTGGGCTTTACCAAGCTGGAGAAGATATAGCGGCACAAAAGCCGCAATGTTGTTCTTTCATGCCGGGCTATCTAAGGCTGCGCATTGATGCTGCTGGCGATGCTGCTCAGTTCCTGCTGCTTCTGCTTCAGCGTGGTCAGTTTGGCGTTGTAGCTGTCAATTTGGGCATTGAGTGCATCTTCGGCCTGCTTGACGGCGACTGCCTCAGAGTTTTTGTGCTCTATTTGCTTGTTAAGGGCGTCCACCCCGCTTTGGGTTGAGGGAGCAGGCCCCGCTTTGGCAGCATCCACGGCGGCAGTGTCGGTGTTGAGTTGCGCTTGCTGCTGCGCTATGGCGGCCTTGCCGGTGCTGATTTGCTGCTCTAGAGCTTTAACTTCGGCTTGCAGGGCATTGACATCATCTTGAAGCTGCTGTATGCGCGCGCGCTGCTCCGGGCTGACACTTTGGGTTTGCGCATGCTGTGGCCCCGCCGTCAGCACAAAGTTCCAGGAGTATTTCATGCCGCTCGGAAACTCGTTGTAGCCAAACAGCGGCACGGCATTGGCGATGGCGGCATTGAACGAATGAACCCCAGCGGGAATGGTGATGTTTTTGGTCTCGTGGGGGTTAATTTGTATTTCATCTAGCTGGCTGAGATGCAGGAACAGCGGCAGGCTGGCGCTGTTGGTAACAGAAAGCACAGGCAGGCTGTCGCCGTCTGCGGGTGCGCTTTGCAGCTGTGCCTGGGACTGCGGTTGGTCGGTAAGGTGGACAGTGAGGTTGCTGGCGCGCACCCATCCCTGATGGCCGGAAGAAGCCTGAATAACATTCATCCAGCCGTCAACCGGCGTGCGGGACACCAGGATGGCTCGCTCGCCGGGCTGCATAACCACGATGTGATCTGGGTGCTTATTGGGGCGCAGAAATAGGGCACTGACGCTTTTGACGATGCCAATGTCTACGCCCATGTCATCGGTGCCCGGCCTGGCGTTGACCGCCTGTGCCGAGGCAGTAGAAACAGGACTGGCCCCGCCCGGTGCCGGCAGGCAGAGGAGGGCGCAGGTACAGCCAAGGACGCTCAGCGTACAAAGCCTGGTTGGACTTGGATTGAACATGGAGAATAATTCCTTTCGGTGATTTGTTTCCTAGATGCCTGCGGAAGTGTCACGTCTGGCCTGCCCAATCCGGGGCAGCGGCTTGACCCCAGCGGGCGCGGATGGCGTTTGTTTCGTGCTGCGGCAAAGGGCCGGGGGCGAGCAGGGCGGCATTCTGTGCCCAGCGGTTGGGGTTCTTGGTGCCTGCAATGGCTGTTGTCGCACCCGGCTGGCTGAGCACAAAGCGCAGCGCAGTTTCCGCTGCACGGTTGGAAGTGAGGAAGTCATAGCCCAGGGCTTGCAGGCGCTGCCAGTAGACGTATTCGTAAGCCTCTGTAGGCGGAGGCGTGCTGCCATGTGTCCAGGCGGCATTGGCAAGGGGGCGCTTGATAATTACGCCCATGTTTGCCTTTTGGGCGGCGGGCAGGGTTAGCGTCAATGGCTCCTGGTCGGCGATATTGAGCGACGTTTGCAGCGTATCAAATGCGCCGCATTCAATTGCATAGCGGGCGGCTTCGCGGTCGCCGCTGTAGCCGATAAAGCGCGTTTTGCCCTGCGCGCGGGCTTCTTGCAGGACGCTGATGACGTCGCCCTGGCGCAACAAATCTTCGCTGCACGAGTGCAATTGCACAAGGTCTACGTGGTCCACGCGCAGGCGCGAAAGGCTGCGGTCAATGCTCTGGGCAAGCATGGCAATGTTCCAGTCTTCGCCGGGCAAGTCCGCCGCGTGGCCGCACTTAGTGAACAGATGAAACTCGCCCCGGCGGTGCGCAATCGCCTGCCCAATCTTTTCCTCGCTGTCGCCGTAGCATTCGGCTGTGTCTATTGTGTTCAGGCCCGCATCTAGGGCGGCGTTAAGCAGGCGCTCCACTGTCTGCGGGTCAGCATCGCGTATCTCCGACCCGCCAAAGCCTAGTGTGCTGACCTGAAGCCCTGTTTTGCCCAATGTGCGCGTTTCCATAACAGTGTCTTTTATCCCCCTAGCCGTCTCTTGCTCTTTTCCCAAAACTACCCCGCAAGACGCCACGCGCAAACCTTGACATAGCAAACACTTGTTTGCTACAATGAAGAATGCAAGACGAATGTGAACTGCGCCTTGATGTTCCCCTCCCTCCAAACAGCACCACTCAGCACTTTGAGCGCGGCTGGCGCGCCCTGCTCAGCGCCCAGCATTTGACGGCTCTGGCCGTGCCCCCCGCCCACGCGCTCGCTGCCCGCTTCCGCGTGTGCGGCCTGGTGGATGAGGCTTTGCGCCGCTACCTGCCGCATCGCCTGCATGCCCTGCCCGGCAGCCCGAACGTGCAGGCCGAGCCGGACAGCCCGTCAGGCGACTGGCGCGGCGTGCGCATCTGGCTGTCTTACCGGGCGCAGGACTTGCCCGCCCTTTTGCAGCGCCCCGCCCGTGCCCCCAAGTCACCCCGTTTCCGCGCTTTCTGTTCCCATATTCCCCGAGGACGATGCTCATTATGAAAACGACTGCTCCCGCCCCCCTCCTCCCGCCCCGCCGCCTGCCGCAGACATTGACTTTAGATATGGAGCTGCCGCCTGCTCCCGTCAAGCGCACGCGCCGCAAGGCGTCTGCGCCTCAACCGCCGCTTGCTGCCTCTCCGCCTGTTGTTCTGCCCTCTGTGCCAGCAGAGCCTGCCCCCACGAAGCCTGCCACCATGTTAACAAAGCCTGCCGCAAAGAAAAATGCGCTGCCGAAGATTTTGCCTGCCTCTTTTAAGCCAATGACTGCGAAGCCGGTTGCCGTCAAGCCGACTGTGGCAACGAACACCAAGGCTGCTATGCCCGCGTCCCCTGCTGTGCGTCTAGAGCGGGAGCTTTCGCTGGAAGGCGGCATGCTGTGGCGCATGAGCGGACGGCATGCCGTCGCGTATGTGCAGAACGCATCGCTGGCCTGCGCCCTGCTGTCCGTCGAATCCAGGCACCTGGCGCGTCATGCCATGGCGGTCTATTATGACAAGAAGGGCCGGGCCATTGCCTGGCAGGTGCGGTTTGACACGCAGCACTGGGATGATGTCCTGCGCCGGCTCGGCGAGTAAGCGATGTGCGCTGCGCCCTGAGAATGCAAAAGCCCCTGGAGTTTACACTTTGGGGGCTTTTGTTTGCTGTACATTCATCTCAGACATCAATCTTCTGCGCATGGGCCTCCATTTGGTCTAGAACATTCTCGGGGGCGACATCCTGCGCTAGTTCCGCAAGCTCAGGGTCGTTGGCTTCGGCAATTCCCATCTTCTGCGCCATCGCCGCCACCAGCGTGATGAGCCGCGTCACTTCATGTTCGGCGAGAAGGCTCACCTGTAAATCCAAATCCGCGCGCTGCTCGGCACGTGCCGCCATGCGGTTCTGGCTAATCAGCACGAACGTGGATAGGAAAATCGCCTCCACCGAGGCTTCCATGGCAAGCACCACGAACGTCGGGTCAAAGCGCGGGATATGCAGCCAGGGCAGGCGGCCCACGTTTATCAATATCCAGAGGCCATAGATAACAACGTGTATCCAGACAAACGCCATGCTGCCCGCAAACCGCGTGACCGTGTCGGCAATACGCTCCTGCGCTGGCCGGCGCGCTTCTTCCGTGCGGCGGCGGGCGAGCAGGGCCTCGATATTGCGCGAAACCACATGCGCCATGCCGAAACGAGTATCGTAGGGCGGTTTGGGAACCATAGTTTAACTCTTGAAAGTGGTGCTACCGCAGCAGCGATGCGCCTCCGTCTACATAAATATCCACGCCGGAAACGTGGCGCGACAGGTCGGAGGCCAGGAACAGGCACGTATCAGCCACGTCAATTGGCTCGCCCTGGCCCTTGTGCAGCGCAGGGCTGCCTTTGGGCATCTCAACGGCAATCCCAATGCTTTCTGTGTTCCGCTGCGTGGTTCGCTCGTTGATATTGGTTTCAATCGCACCGGGGCAGACCGCGTTGACACGGATATTGTGACGCCCAAGCTCCAAAGCCGCCATCTTCATCAGGGCGACCTGCCCGGCCTTGCTGGTGCTGTAAGCCGATGCGCCCGGATTGGAAAAAGTCCGGTTGCCGTTGACGCTGCTGGTAATCAGGATTGACCCACCCCCGCGCGCCTTGAGGTGCGGAACCGCAAAGTGCAGCGTCAGAAATGTCCCCCGCAGGTTGGTGTTGATCGTGCGGTCCCACTCTTCCGGCGTCAGCTCCTCCAGCGGCGTCCACACGCCGTTGATCCCCGCGTTGGCAAGCACAATGTCCAGCGCGCCGAACTCCTGCACGGTGCGCCCAATCGCCTCCTCCACCGACCCGGCATCCGACACGTCGCAGGCCACAAACACGGCCTTGCCGCCTGCGTCTTCAATCTCGCGCACCGCCTTGTCGCCCTCTTCCTGCTGCTCCGCAAGGTCTGCCAGCGCGACCTGTGCGCCTTGCTGGGCAAACCGGAGCGCCGTGCCCCGCCCGATCCCGCTCGCCCCGCCTGTGACAAACGCCACTTTGCCTTCCAGCATCGCCATGATGACCACCCCTTGAGAGACTGTAAACTGCTTGTCAACAATACCCAGGTGGCTTTGCCGGAGAAACCCGCCTGCTTAGCGCGCATTTACCGCCCTCGTGCCGACTGAGTTGCAACAGCGTCGCTGACGCGTTTTGCGCTCTTTGCAAGCGCATACCAACGACGGAACAAAATCTTCCGTCGTCGGAACAGGCTTAACACGCCATAAAAAATCGGAAACAACGCCGACGCAATATTAGGAAAACACCCGGTCTACGCCGATGCTTTTCCTCAGATTATGTGGTGCGGGTGATTTTAGACAAGCCGCGCGGGGCATCGGGATCAAGCCCTTTGGCGGTGCAAAGCCAGTAGGAAAAAAGCTGCGCGGCGACGGCATAAACAATGGGGCTGACCCATTCAGCCACGGCAGCCGGAATGCGCACGGCGGTTTCGCTGGCAGCGAGAAAGGCGGCATCGTGGGCAAAGCAGATGAGGGCCGGGTGCTGGGCGCGCAGCTTCTCGGCAAGCGCGGTCATGGCGGCGAAGGCTTTGCCGTCGGGCGCGAACAGCAGGCAGGGAAAGCCGCTGTACACCTGCGCAATTGGGCCGTGCTGGAAGTCGGCAGCCGAGTAGCCATGCGCGCTGATATAGCTGGTTTCGGTAATCTTGAGAGCCGTTTCCAGGGCGGTCGCGCGATTGAAGCCCCGGCCTAAAATGACGCAGCCCTGCATGTCAGTGTACTTTTCCACCAGGCGGTGAACGGCATCGTCCAGGTGCAGGGTCTGCTCCAGGGCATCGGGCACGCGGCGCAGGTGCTCCACGCGCTCCGGGTGGGTTTCGTCCAAAAACGTGGACAGCAGGGCAAGCTGGGCGAGCGAGCCGGTGTAGGTCTTGGTGGCGGCAATGCCGCGCTCCTCACCCGCCCCAATCAGCATCGGGTACTCGGCGGCTTGGGCCAGTTCAGACTGCGGCTCATTGGTAATGCACGCGGTTAAGGCCCCCACCTCGCGGGCGCGCTGCACCACCTGGGTGACATCGGGGGCCGCCCCGGACTGGCTGATGCCAAGCACCAGGGCATTGGGGCCGAACTTCGGGGTTGACCCGTACAGCGTAAACGCCGACGGCGCGGCGAGGGCCACCGGAATGCCGTGCTGGATTTCCAAAAGATACTTGCCGTACATGGCGGCGTTCTCCGATGTGCCGCGCCCGGCAACATAAACAAACGCGGTCTGGCGGCGGCGCATCTCCTGCGCAAGCGCCTGAGTGGGGGCATACGCATCCGTCAGGAGGCGCTGCATCACGGCAGGCTGCTGGCATATCTCGTCAAGCATAAAGGACATGGGCGTTTGGTTTCTAGCGATGGGCGTAGAGTGTGCTGAGCAGGGAGGCGGGCGCGGGCTGGCCTTGATAAACCACGCCGAGCGGGACATGCGGCTTGGGCGTGCCGTGGAAGTCCGACCCGCCTGTGACAAGCAAATTGTTCTGCTGAGCAATGTCTAAAAAGCGCGCGGTTTGCGCCTCGGTGTGCTGGGAATAGTACGCTTCCAGGCCGTCCAAGCTGGACTGGGAGGCGAGATGGGCAATGCGGGCGGCAAGGGCCTCGTCGCCCAGCGGCACAAGGCCAGGGTGGGCCATCACCGCCACGCCGCCTGCGTTGTGGATCAGCGCAATCGCATCATGGGGCGTCAGCACCTGTTTGGGCAGGTACAAAGGCTTGCCGGATGCAAGAAAGCGGTCAAAAGCATCCTGCACGCTGGACACCAGGCCGCGCCGGAGCAGCGCCTGCGCAAAGTGGGGACGGGCCACCACCTGCGAGTCCGGCCCGGCTTCCGCCCGCACATCGTCCATGGTGAGCGGCAGGCCCAGGTCGGCCATGCGCTGCGCCATGAGTGTGTTGCGCCGGGCGCGGCTTTCGCGCAGGTGGGCCAAAGCGTCCTGCATGGGTTGGTCGTGGGGGCTAAACGCATAGCCAAGCAGGTGAAAGCGTCCGCCGTCGTCCTCCACAGACAGTTCCACGCCAGGCACAAAAGTCATGTTAATGGATTGCGCGGCCTGCAAAGCCTCGGCCAGCCCGCCGACAGTATCGTGGTCGGTGACCGCGAGTGCGGACAGGCCCAGGGCACCGGCAGCCTGGACAAGCTGGGTAGGGGACAAACTGCCGTCGGAAGCGGTGGTGTGGGCATGCAGGTCAATGCCGGGGGCTGCACTGGAAGCCGGAAAGGCTGTGCCGGGCGCGTGTGTCTGCATGGAAGTTATTATAGTAGGTTGGGGGGCGCAAGTCAAGCGCGCAGGAAGCAGAGGCAGGCGGCATTGCCATTGCGCTGCCTGTTACCGTGTTGTGCCTGCCGCCTCACTTGCTGCTTTGCTGCACAGCGAACGGCATGGGACACAGAATGTGTTAAATGGCGGGCGGTGCGGACTTTGCCGCCTTGCGCTTCTTCCGACGCGCTTCTCGGTACTCCAGTAACACTGCGCCGACTGCCGATAGGCAAGGAGCGGCCACGAACGTGCTCCAATGCGGCAGGCGATGGTACTCATGCCACCACGAGACGCAGAGAATGATTAGCAAGCCAAGCGTCATCCACAACATCCAGTAAGAATGTATCTCAAAACGCAGGCTGAACTTTCGCCTGTCATGCGCCGATAATGGCAGCATGGAACCGCCAATTGAACCGAAGAAGCCGTTGCCGACGATCTGGAACGTCCCCGACCCGCT
>JAABUU010006359.1_pt1 | contig 12710 bp, 9 predicted proteins | sample 5559301 | NCBI WGS metagenome assembly JAABUU01 (sample SAMN10711884, study PRJNA513360) | rock metagenome | isolation source: Antarctica rocks | place: Antarctica: Victoria Land, Richard Nunatak white
ATCTATACTCTTACAATGACAACAATCTTAAGATTATATGTTTGCAAATTTCATTGCTGAAACAGACATGTCAGCTTTACAGTTTCAGAACATTTAGAATTGTATGACTTGAAGAATGAAGAAGAAGAATATTAACAGAGAAAGTACATGAAATATAATTGCAGAGAAAGTGTTAAATATAGTGTTTAGACTTAAGTATTTAGAACATAAAGAGTGACTTAGTAAGACTGCTTAAATAAGATGCATTAAATCTCTTTCATATGAATTAGTGTATTCTCTATAGCTTGCAGAGTTTGCATTGTACATACTTGTGTTGCATGCATTCACTACTATATGCTTAGATACTCACTTTAGTCATGACTATTTATCAAGTACTACATTCTGATCATCAGCCACCAACAACTCAGAAATGATGTTCTTGAACTTACAAGAGACCTAGACAACAAATAATGATTATGGTCAGTTTGGTGCTCAGCTTCACTTGAAGTCTTCAGAAGAGACAAATGAGTATAGTCATTAAAACAATGTCAGCAATTATAGAGACAGCTTTATTTGTGTTAGCTGATGGCCAATTGCATTTCTTCTTGCCTGGGCTCACAATAACCAGTCAAACTCACCTTGATAAAACCAGGTGGCGATGTCCGTGACCAAATGACCAAAGCAACTTCCTGGAGTTTCAGGCTCCCAGACTTTTCGGATTGGCCTGCATTGGAAGAAATAGTTGATGGAGATGTAGACATCTGAGATTGTCAAGGTGACAATTGTGCTCCAAATTACCCAGATATAGGACTTTTTCGGAGGGACAAGGCGCAGGAAGAATAGGCTGATAGAGAGTCGGACCAGATAGACAGCAAAGAGGTTTGTGGGTTCGGCAGCCCATAGCCACATGAATGTTTGCGATATCTGGTCAGGGTTCAGATAATAAGGTGTCTGATACAAATAGACCACATTACTATAGTCATAGACCACAATTTTACTAGTCGTAGACCACCCCTAATCGGGCAGTAATTAACAGGATTTAGTACGCGTTTTCGTGTTTTTACATGACTCATCAAGAGTGCCATGCCTGTAATACACCGCGCAGGGCCTCTACCTGGTATGGAGCGAAAGTCCCTCAGTAAGGCCCCTAAGTAAGGCCCTATAAGGCCCATAAGTAAGGCCCCTAAGTAGCGACCCTACTCCGCACTAACCACCTGCAGTGTCTATACACATCCGTATCTACGTCGCGACTTGAGCGCACTGACTTTCTCACATTGATCTGCCTGACTCCAATCTCACCATCGTACAGCAAACATGGTAACGGCGGATCGGATTGTCGAGGTCGCTGCCACGGCAGTGTCGCTCTTCCTCTCTGGTCAGTGCCATGGCTACGTTCCAGCGCTGAGACTAACAGATTGCAGGCGCCATCTCTTCAGTATCGATGGTGGCCATCCCAGTTGCCTTATCGACCTCCAAGACCAACGAAGCTCTCCTACAGCAATGGAAGACCATTTACTTGAGTGGCCACAAGCAAGGTCCTATCATAGCCACTACGGCCGGGCTGGTGCACGGTGCAGTCGCGTACGCCAAGTGGTCGCGAGGAGAGGATCCTACATTCAATATACTGGCGGCCTGCTTCACCGCTGGCATTGCGCCTTACACATGGACGGTCATGGTGCCGACGAACAACTCGTTGTTTCGAGCGGCGAACGAGGGGGTTGGTGTAGAGTATTCGAGGACGCTGGTGTCGAGGTGGCGATGGATGAACGGGCTGAGAGGCGCTTTACCAATGGTTGGTGGTGTGATGAGCTTGGTGGCGATGCTGCAGTAACTTTCACTCACCGTATTGATACGCATCTAATTTCCCAGAATACAGTGAGCCGTAGCGTTCTCGCCTGCAATGTACGTTGTCATTGACATCTTTCAAGCACACAGGGTATGGTAGAATTTTTGCCCTCCCTCAGCCCCACTAGAGACCCTATAACCCACTCGACAGCCCTGGACATGAGCATCGCGTGTCGGCGCTACGATAGACGTTCAGTACCACAATGCTAAGCTTCGACAAGAATGCCCAGAAAGTGCTTGTTGTTCCTCCCGCCCTCTCCATCGGCTCCGGGGTGGATCGCTGGTCGGGGCCGAGAATGCCAAGCATTGCCTCCGGACGGCTGGTGGATCACCTTCGCTCAGCGAACACGGCCCAAATTTCTCTCCGCTGACACGGTCTAACATTCTTTCCGCCGCACAGCAAATTAGCTCCATCTCTGGAAAGATGGCCCGAAATAACAATAATACTCAAGCAACGGTAGCATGCTATCCTTGGATGGCGAAACGACAGCTAAGATTAGCATCGGAGTGGATCGAAATTCCCGGGAGGCGAAGTGCTGCTGGAAAATCCGACGTGGTTAAAAACATGTCTTTACGCTGCTTGGTTCCAGCAGAATGCTTTGTTGAGCAGCAATCCATCCCATCTGAACGAGGCGACCGGATTTGGCGATGCATTTCGAGATAGACCGTACCAAGTCTGCGGACGCGAGCCGTGAGTTGAGCTCCTCACCCGCCAGCAGCGAGATTCTCTCCGAGAAGCATGCGACACCTGCCGAGATTGTCCAAGATGCAGCCTCGGAGGAGGACGGCAAGGAATACCCCTCGGGCGCGAAGCTCCTTATGATATGGTAGGCACAACGGATGAATTGGTAAAAGCGACGTCTGACCTGGGGAATAGTATTGCGTTGTGCATGTCCGTCTTCCTTGTGGCGTTGGACAACACTATCATTACTACCGCCATCCCGAAGATCACCGACGACTTCGATAGCTTGGACGACATTGGCTGGTATGGCAGTGGTAAGTCGCTCCATGTCTCGACATGCCAAGCTGTGCTGACCCCTTGGTAGCCTACCTCCTCACGACCGCGTCGTTCACGCTCTTCTTTGGCCGTCTCTACACCCACTTCAACCTCAAGCTGATCTATCTCTGCGCCATCGGTGTGTTCGAGATCGGCTCGTTGATTTGCGGTGTGGCACCGAACAGCGTCGCTTTCATCGTTGGTCGGGCCATTGCTGGACTAGGCTCAGCCGGTCTGTTCTCCGGCGCCCTCCTCATCATTGCGCACTCGACGCCTCTGGTGAAGCGTGCAGCCTACACTGGTATCATGAGCTCGATGTACGGTTTGGCCTCCGTTTGTGGCCCGCTGATCGGAGGTGCGTTCACTGACCACGTCACCTGGCGATGGTGTTTCTACATCAACCTGCCCATTGGTGGTGTTGCCGTGGCATTCATCCTGTTCTGTTTCAAGTCGCCTCCACCTCCCGGCAAGAAAGACAATCTCTCCAGCTTCAAAGCTGTGGCTGGAGAGCTCGACATCCTCGGCACCATCTTCTTCATCCCTTCGGTTGTCTGCCTCCTTCTCGCGCTGCAGTTCGGTGGCAGCCAGTACGCTTGGTCTGATGGTCGCATTATCACATACTTTGTCGTTTTTGGGGTGTGCTTGCTCATCTGGCTCGGCATTCAGTTCTGGAAGCCCGAACGAGGGTCCATCAACCCCAGCCTGCTCGCACAACGGACGGTGGCGTCGTGCAGCTGGTTTGCATTCTCGATCGGTGCATCCTTCTACACGCTCCTGTACTATCTCCCGATTTGGTTTCAGGCCATCAAAGGAGTTAGTGCGCTTCAATCGGGTATTGACAACATCCCACTTTTCCTTGCGGTGGTTATCGCAACAATCGCTTCCGGTATCCTCGTCACCGTGATCGGCCACTACGTACCATTCATGATCGCATCCACCATCTTGCTCTCGATCGGAAATGGTCTGATTACCACATTCAAGCCGAACACAGGATCGCCCGAATGGATTGGATATCAAGTCATCACCGGTTTCGGCATAGGTCTCGGCATGCAGCAAGCTCTGGTGGCAGCGCAGGTTGTGGTCAGCATGGACAAGATCCCCACGGTCATGGCCATGCTTGTCTTCTTTCAGTCTTTTGGTGCCGCGCTCTTTGTTTCTGTTGGCCAGAGCGTCTTCCAGAACAAACTGATCAGTGATTTGGCGAAGAGCGTGCCTGATCTCAACCCGGTCAGTATCATTGCGGGCGGTGCGACGACGATTAGAAGTGCCGTGCCAGCACAGCAGCTGCCGCTGGTGCTTGATGCCTACAACGACGCCGTTAGGCAGACGTTCATCGTGGCACTGGCCATGGGCTGCTTGACGGTCTTTGGTGTCATTGCGATTGAGTGGAAGAGTGTCAAGAACAAGCAGTTGGCCATGGGTTAAAGGAACGGCTGAGGATCAGCATTAGACAGGAGGACACGGGAATGAAAGGGTTAGCAGGGATAGCGTGGAGCACTTGAAAGCGTTCGAGCACGAGTATTAGTAGCACAAATTGTATGCATTATCCGTACCACCAACACACTATTATTCTTCTGTCTCATGGGTCTTACTGTTGGAGTCCAAAAAATAACAGTCTGGGGAAACCTGCCGTCTCATCGTCTTTGGTCCCTGCGTATGCGAGCAGTGCATCTATTCGTGTCCCCCCTTAATTACAACGCCTTCTGCAACACTCGTTTCCGAGCTATACTGTAGCACTGGAGCTTGAAGTCCAAAGTTATGCGCACTCGAGGAGTGAAGCAAAGGAGCTTTAATATTCTTACAAACCAATTTCTTCCAAACAAAATGCTTCAATATCAACAGACCCTATATGCAAGCCCGCTCAAGCTGCTACAGCCTGAGAGTAGATTGGGAGGTCATCGGCCTTCTTCTCAGGGCTCAACAACGACGCCGACTTCGTAAGCACGTTCAAGACTGGTTTGGCCAACAGCACGCGTACAACGGCTCTAAACACCTTGATACCCCATGACGACCTTGGACAGACCAGGCCAGGCACGCCGGGGGCAAGATCCTGGGCTTCATCCACGCGCGGCCTCATCTTGGATTCATATTTCTGAAACGCCTCCTCCATGGACTGATTGGCAGCCAATTCCCCAGCCAGAATGTACGCCCCGACCACCGACAACGTCACACCTACCCCGGAGATGGGCGATGAGCAGTGCGCAGCATCACCGAGCAGCACCACGCGATTCTTGTGCCATTGCTCGCACTTGACTTGAGCCGTTTCAGACATGTAAAAGTCGGTCGCGTTGTCCATGGCAGCAAGCACCCGTGGAGTCTCCCAACCGACATTCGCGAAGAACTGGTGCAGCAACTGCTTCTGGCCATTCACATCCAGCTTCAGCACTTCCCGCCGATCGTCCAATGCCATGCCAAGATGCGCCGCGGTCCCGCTGGGCGCGTGTGGTCGCAACAGCACCTGTCGTCCCGCAGTGCTGTAGAACTTGGCCCAGTCGGCGTCCTGTGGTTGCCAGGGGATGGTGAAGAAGGCAAAGCAATGACCAAGCCCTTTCACCGGCGCGGGATCATCAAACACCAAACTCCGAGTCTGCGATGTCATGCCCTCGGCCACAACCAGCATGTCGAACTCTGTCAGCACCTTTCCGCTCTTCAAAGTAACCTCCAGCCCAGCCGCATCCTGCTTCACCGCAGCAACACGATCGCTGAACATGAAATCGATCTTCGCATCATCCTTGACCGCATTGTACCAGATCTCAACCATATCCCCTCTCAGCACCTCAATGTCCTGCGTCAGCGACACCGGCGCATCCATCGGCACCTTGGCGAAAGTCTTGTTCTTCTCATCGACAAAGACAAGGCCAGCTTCATTGGTCTTCTGCGCCAAAAACGCCTCCCTCAGGCCCATCTTGCCAACAATATCCAACGAGTCCTTGCGCAGGTCCAGCGACTGGCCCGCCGCGCGCAGATGCGGCGACCGCTCGAGAATGGTCGATCGGATGCCATGGTGTGAGAGCCACCAGGCCAGCACAATACCGCTGGGCCCGGCGCCTGATATGAGCACGTTGTACTTTGACCGTGGCGTCGACATGGTCCGGGTTGGTGCTTTGTCGCGCAGCCTGCGTTAATGTGCACCTTGCGCCATGATCATGGCCGTGACTATGATTATGGCTGGTTTATCCCCCACAGCAAGAGCACCGTGCACGGGCATAGTACACACAGTCTCGGCATCCGAAGAGCATCGGCAACTCGAGCCCGACTTGCTCACGGGCGCCCACGGCTCAGCGCATCGTATGCATGGTGACGCGAAAACATGTGACCTTGACCCAAGTTCGCGCCACCCCCCTTTCCTCCCAAAATATCAGCGACACAAGACCCTTAGATCAGACATCTCCAAGATCCAGATTCCCGGCTATTTTTATCCGGGAAGCGAGAGATCTCGGTGCCGAGAGTGGAGTACACAGTGGCACGGCAGAAAGTTCTTTTGCCTTTTGCGCGCTAACTGATCACCGGTGTGGAGCCCAGACGAAGACGGCAGGATTGTTGTGCCGCTGTACAGCGAAAAGGGGGCGTTTCTATTCTACACCCAACTAGTATTTTTTTTTTGCTTATTAAGTATGATACTGTTTTTTATTTTAGTGTTGAGTGCAGTGTAGAAGTTTCCTGCTTCTCAGTCTAAACCATACCAGTAGGCCACACTGAAACCAAACCTGTCCGAGAGCCCCAGACCACGGTAGCTTCAGTGCAGACATAAATACAGACAAACAAACAAACTGATAGCATTCAGAGACATCTCTTCAACCACATACATGGCCTGCAAAGACTGCGTAACCGGCGGCATCCACCAAGGCACACCCCTCGGCCACGAAACCAACATCCTCGGCCTAAACTGCTACACGACCTCCCCCTCCATCCTCGCGCGCAGCAATGGCACCCCAACCCCCCACGACGCCCGAACAGCAGGCCACATCGTGATCCTGACCGACGCCCTCGGCTACAAATTCACCAACACACGCCTGCTCGCCGACCGCTACGCCGCGCGCTGCAACGCCAAAGTCTACATCCCGGACTTCATGGACGGCCACGGCATGGACACCTCGGTGTTTGAATCGATGGATATCCTCATGGGCCACGGCAGCAGCGGTAGCGGCAGCGGCAGTCCACCAGGTATGCTCCAGAAAGCCGGCGCGCTGGCCCACATCGTAGCGGCGTTCATCCCGTTCCTGTGGTTCACGCGCCAAGCCGTCTGCGAGCCTAAGATCCGGACCTGGATGGCTGGGTTCCGGGACACAGTCGAGCGGGACAGCAACAACGGCGAAAAGGACGGCAAGATGATCGGCGCCGCGGGGTTCTGCTGGGGCGGGAAATACGCGTTCTTGCTCTCGCGACGGTCCGCGGCCGGCGGTCCGCTGCTGGACTGTGCGTTTACGGCCCACCCGTCTAATCTCGTGCTGCCGGTTGATGCGCAGATGGTCGCGAGCCCGATGTGTGTGGTTGTTGGGGATAGGGATGTGTTGCTGCCGGTTGGCAAGGTTGAGCAGATGAAGGAGGTTCTTGAGGCGGAGGAGGGGCTCGGGTGTGAGGTTACTGTGTTGCCGGGGGCGGCTCATGGGTTTGCGTTGAGAGCGAGGCCGGGTGATGAGGAGGCTATGGCGCAGGGTGTGGAGGCGGAGAATGCGGCTGTGGAGTGGTTTAAGCGGTACTTTAGGGCTTAGTTAGGATGGAAGGGGACATCGCACTGGATTTTGGATGTTGGGGATGAACTTGGCTGCCTGGTTGTGTGTTTATTACAGTAGAGTGGCGTTTATCTTTAGGGATATGGCGAGTAAGCCTACAGCTGTTCAACAGTGATTGTTACACTGTTACTTACGATTATATCTTCAGAGCTTCTGGACTACTGTAGAGCAATACCTATACATGTAAAACCTGATGATCAGTATAGGACGCAGGAAAGGGGGAATAAAGTTCGCAGGATCATTTCTTGGCATGGCTTAGAATGTAGCATGCCGAGTCGTGCATATTCTAGGCAGTTAACGTAGCAGCATCAGCATCAGCATCAGCATCAGCATCAGCATCAGCGCCAGCAGCAACACCGTGTTCGCCGGTTGATCTGGCAGTAGCTCGGATCGTCTGCACGATTCCTTCTACATCGCTGACACGAGAATAAAACACGATGGACGACAATACCCGAAAAGTAGTCAGATGACATTGTATGATCAGTCAAATTTCATGCTTGCTTTTAGATTCTACTTTTTCTGTCCTCATGCGGCACTTGCTTTTACAAGATCGCTCGGGGTCGGCTACTGGTAGTATGGAGCATAGGGCGGGGCAGAGAATTGGTCGTATCTGCTTAATTGAATCCGACCTCGTTCCGACTTTTGAAGTAGACCTTCGCCTTCGGATCAGCACCGTACGCAAAGCCCATCTCCAGTGTCTTGGGTCGTGCAAACTTGCCAGGCACGATACCTTCTCCGTTGAGTCCTAGCGCCATGTCGTACCGTCTCACCAGCTCACTGATCAACACTTTGATCTCGTTACTCGCGAAGAAGCGGCCTGGACACGCGTGCCGGCCGTACCCAAATTGTGCGTTGTTCGCGTCGACGGTCACGAATTGGTGTTGGTTGAGCTGGGTCGGGTCATTGGTGCGGATATCGGAGAAGCGCCAGGGGTAGAATTGGTCGAGAGGGGGCATGTCGGTGGTTGGGTTGGTGAGAGGTGGGTAGGAGACGTCTGAGCCAGGGAGGAAAGGGTTGCCGAAGGCGATCGTGGCGCCGTGAGGGAGAGTGTGGCCCGTGGAGAGGGTGAGGCCGTCGGGAGCGGTGATAATGCGGGTCTGCGTGGTGAGGAAGGGTGGATTAAGGCGTTGGGACTCTTTCATGAAGGAGTCGAGTTTGCGGGGTTTGGGAAGCGAGGATTTGGACAATCTGCCGGTAGTGGTTGATTGACCCTCCTCTTCGAGCACTTGACGGATCTCGGCGCGCAAAACATCGGCAATCTCTGGGTGGGAAGCAATGTCTAAGACTGCGTAGGAGATGGACATGCCGATGGGAGAAAGAGCGGCGAAGGCTGCCGTCATCTGCATGTGGCCGACTTCTGCCGCGTCGGCGGTGGCAGGGTCTGTGTGCTGGCCAATGGTCCAATGGACAAGATTGTAATTGTGCTTGATGGCTTCGTAATCGGCGTTGTCTTCATCCACGGTCTTGAGACCCATGCGCTTGGCCTTGTAATTTTCCAAGATTGTCTGGATCTGGGGATTGAGCTTCCGGTAGGCAAAGTCTCGGTACGAATGCAGCTTCCTGAGCTCTGGAATGAAGGGTGAGATGATTGGCCACAAAGCCTTGTTGTACTTCTTCATGGCATGCACCGAGGCAATTGTGTCATAATGTAAAGTTGATCGTGGCGTTCTTCCACTCAGCATCTCTACACAGGGGGAGTCCAACAAATGCCCGACCACTGCATGCCGCCACAATCTGGATGACCTTGGGGTAGACCGGGAGCTGTGTCCAGTCTGTCAAATGACCAATGTCGTGGTCGAAAGCAAAATCTGCCTCATCTTGGAGGTCGTTGAGGATTTTTGCCAATGCCCTCGTGAGATCGATCTTGATCGCGTTGATCGCAGCAGGTGACTTGGATTGTCCGAGACCGGTATAGTCACCTAGGAATCTATCGTATGACAGTTTTTTGAAGGACACCTTCTCCTCTGGCTGTACCTTGATCTCAGTCATCAACGAGTGCGGAAGCATGACCCATGATGAAGGGCCGAAGCGCATCACAAACGGCTCGTTCGGCCATTGCTTACGTGCGTCGATGATTGATTGAGTCAAGTTGCCTGGTATGGCGTGTGCCACAGGGAACGGCAAGACTGGTGGTTTGGGTCCGAAATAAAGAGCTCGGACGAAGTATGCTGCAATGCCAAGGACAAGGACGCCAAGACCTATGGCAATGGCACTCAAGCTAGGTATTAACAAGCTCAAGACACCCATTCTGCAAGACCTTGTTAGAGACGCTGGACTGGGACTTACAGAAGTTTCTTCCGGCCACCATGCCGTTGACCATATCCTTTATGAGAACGTCTAGTGGGCAGGTAGGATATAGTCACGTGATGAGTCGGACAATCAGTCGAGACTCGGGGAGCGAACGGGAGGCCGAAAGCTGAATGCACAGTGGAGTCATTCTCTATCCAAACCCTGTTCATGGCAAGACCGCCGAACGGCCTTGAATGTGACAGCTATCGGGCATTAACATGTATACCGACATGCCGGGTATCGGATCCTGCTGTTGTGGTCCACTGATTGGGTGCCACTCCGAGGTCAGGCTTTCGGTGTCCTACACCTACTGAACAAATGGTGGGCATTGTATCGATATCAAAAGCGCTGGAGATCCAGTCGTGTGGAGGGTCATCAGGCTTGCTAGACGAAGTGTCACACCGGTCTTGGACTTGATAGAAACTTCTTTTTCTGCCATGGATCTTTTCCAGCCAAAAACGGCGCTTGAAGAGCTCGCAAATGAGATCTCTGCCGCTGCAAGGCTCATGTCAGCCTACTCTTGGGTGTCAGAGAAGCCACAAGCAGCTTTCGGACCTGAAGCGCCGACGATAGTCATCGCTCCCAATGCTCCACAAAAGGTACTGAAGGCACAGCAATCGCTCATACAAGCAGCCGCGAAGATTCAACAGCTAGCGGCAGAGCCTTCTGAGTACATACCAAATTTGCAAGTCCATGTAAGTACGTTCCGATCATCGAGCCCCTTGATTCACGACTGATGATGGCTCAGTATCAACACTTGTCATGCTTGCGCTGGATATGCCACTTCAATGTGCTGTCATGCATTCCGTTGACAGGCTCGGTTCCATACTCAGAACTGGCCAGTCTCGCAAATGTCCCCGTAACACAGCTGAGAAGTGTCTGCCGAATGCTGATGACCAGTAACTTGCTGTGTGAACCTGTTCCTGACGAGGTCGCTCACAACAACGTCTCCAGCATGTTCATCACGAATCCGGGCTTCACGGACTGGGCAACTTTTATTGCCCAGTTCTCAATGCCTGCTGCAGCACATATGACAGAGGCAACCCAGAAATGGGGCCAGACAGACAAGAAGAACGAGACTGCTGTTGGTCTAGCCTTGGGCACCGACAAGCCGTTGTTTGACTTCATTTCCGAATCACCCAAGCTGAGCAAACTGTTTGCTGCGTACATGAAGAATGTGCAAGGTGGAGACGGCACTAACCTGAGGCACTTGATCAAAGGCTTCGACTGGGCAAGTCTGAATGACGCTGTGGTCGTTGATGTCGGTGGGTCGACATGCTCGTCGGCGATTGCACTGGCGCAAGCATTCCCCAACCTTCGTTTCGTGGTTGAGGACTTGCCGGAGCCGATCGCGACTGCAAGGCAGGTCCTTGAGAAGCAGCCTGAATCGATCAAGGCACGAATTACAGTACATGTGCACAGCTTCTTCTTACCACAACCGTGTAAGGAGGCTCAGGTGTACCTGATGCGAATGATTCTGCATGACTGGCCTGACCGTGAGGCCTTGACGATCCTGCAGAACCACCTGTCTGTGCTGAAGCATGACGCCAAAGCTCGACTACTCATCATGGACACAGTACTGCCATCTTTGTTGCCAGGCCAGGCAGAAGATCGCATGAGAGATCACAATCAATCCGAAGCGGTTCTGCGCGTGCGTGACTTGACTATGATGCAGTCCTTCAACGCCAAAGAGCGTGAACGCAGCCAATTTACCGACCTGCTCAGCCAGACCTCGGACGCCGAAGGCTGCCTGGTTCTGAAGAACGTTGTCAAGCCCCCATGCAGTGTGCTGTCTGTGCTTGAGGTGGCGTACGAGCGCTTTGACGCCATGCCGGACCCAGCTCTTACTCTGCAGCCTATGACAGCCGGCTTCGCATTCGATGCCAGTCTTGGAGGGTTGAAGTTAAACAATGGCAGTTCTCACAGCTCTTCCGCAGGGTCAGAGCCTAGAAACTATCATGACTATGCGCAGAACGACTTGGTGTCAAGCTCTATGGAGGGTGGGCAGGCATCGCAGATGAATGGTACCGCTCAGCAATCGATGCCTGGTGTAGTTTTCGGTTGATTGCCCCGTTGTGTGCCGTCATAGCTTCATGAGTCGGTGTGAAGGGAGGCCTTCGAGGTCTCGATTAGTGGCAATATCAGGAGTTTATGGAGTAAGATACCCGATCTTAGATTTGCTAGCTGCAATCTCAAACATGACTTTTGAGTGCGACACGATGTTACTCCTGCTCATTGGTCATTGATGAGTAGGCTGGTCTTGTCTTGCCTGATACCAAAATGCGTGCCCATCAACGTGACCTTGTTCTTCGTTCTCGTACTTGACTTAGAATAATTATATCTGTCTAACCTCGGTAGCATCTAGAGGATGAGAAAAGCTCCTCTCAGGTTCTTGGTGTAATCCACACCAAGTATGTCTAGGCAATACACTATTGTAAGGCGAAGGCTCCTTTGGTGTAGATCATTGTCAATATTAGTGTTGTACATAGTCAGGCCATAACTAGCGAGGAGCATAAACATAGGTAAGTAGCCACTGAGTGGCCAAAATTAATTAAAAGTCTTCTAACACCTATAAATAAAAGACATCTCAAGCTCTTTATACTAATTATATTCTATTTTGAACTTAATATATTATTATTTGTTCTATGTTACATTCCAATCAGAGATTCCTCTGATATAGAGTCTAGAGATTAGAGCTTGTGATATAAAAGAAGTTTCAGATACATTAAAGTTAATCAGTAGATAGCAGTATGCTAAGTAAGAATTATCATTGAAAATATTCATTTTTTTAAAGAAAATAATCTATCTATATACTGCTGTCTTGCTGTGCTCATCAGAATCATTACAAACATAATAAATTAATCAAT
>JAABUU010006364.1_pt1 | contig 12704 bp, 14 predicted proteins | sample 5559301 | NCBI WGS metagenome assembly JAABUU01 (sample SAMN10711884, study PRJNA513360) | rock metagenome | isolation source: Antarctica rocks | place: Antarctica: Victoria Land, Richard Nunatak white
CCGCGCGCCCAGACGCGACGCCTCGTGGAAATCAACGGGCCGTCGTCGGTGGGTCAGCTCATGCGCATTGGGTTATGGGTCGAGGTCGCCGCGGTCATCCTCATCGTCGTGCTGCCGCTGCTGCGCAGGCTGTGGGCGCCTCTTTGGTTCGTGATCGGCCGTGCCGGCCAGCTAAAGCCCGGCACGGCGCACGGCGCGGCGCGCTGGGCTGGCCAGCGGGACGCGCGCCGTTGGCGACCGCGCCGCGGGGCCGGATCGTTCGTGCTGGGTCGCGTCCTGGGGATGCGCCGCACGATCGCACTCCCGGACGCCCTGGTCTATGTCCACACGCTCCTTGTCGGACGCTCCGGGTCCGGCAAGTCTACCCTCCTGATCGGGCTGCTGCTGCGCGAGGTGGACCGGCGCGTGCCGCGCTCCATCGTCGTGACCGATCCGAAGGGGGAACTCTACGAGCGGACCAGCGCGGCGCTGTCCAAAACGCACACGGTGCTGCGGCTCAACTTCTACGACCCGCGCGGCGCCGGGTATAACCCCCTCGCCCATATCGGGGCCGACCCGGAGCGGGCGCTCTCTTTTGCCAGAACCTGGGTCGCCAACACCCGGCGACAGGACGCCTCTGAGGGCGGCTTCTGGGATGATACGGTGCTCTTGCTCATCCAGGCCGTCGCGCTCCACCTGAACGCCCTCAACAAGCCAGGAACGCTCTCACAGCTCGCGCAGTACCTCAGCCGGACCGACATCAAGGCCATGCAGCGCGAGCTGCTGGAGAGTCCCGACCCCAACGCACGGGACGCGGCCCAGGGCTTTCTGATGCACTTGAAGGCCGACCCGACGCTGGCCGAGAAGGTGCTGACCGGGCTGCCCCTGCGCTTCATGGGCTTGAAGGGCGAGGCGATCCAGGCGGTCACGGATCACGACGATATGCCCTTCGAGGGCATGGGGCTGCGCCAGGGCCGACCGATTGCTCTCTTCGTCCAACTGACGCCCGGCCGGCAAGACACCTTGCGCCCGTTCGTGGCGACCTTGTTCGGCCAGATGTGGGACGCGCAGATCGCACGCGCCAACACCTACCCCGACAAGGCGCTGCCGCGCGCGATCCTCAACCTGATCGACGAGGCGGGCACGATCGGGGCGATCGCCGGGCTGCTGCACGCGCTCAACACCCTGCGCGCGGCGCGGATCGGCGTCCTGCTGGCGTTCCAGTCCCCCACGCAGATGAGCGACGCGTACGGCGTGGACGCGCCGGCCGCGTTCGAGGACGGCTGCAACAATCTGCTGTTCTTTGCGGGCGCGGGGCCGACGACAGCGCAATGGATGAGCGACACGCTCGGCACCCGTACCGTCGTCAGCGCGAGCGCGGGCGCGTCGCGTGAGCGAGAACGTGTCTTTACACAAGGGGGCAGCACGGGCAAGAGCGAGACCGGCGCGCCGCTGATCGGCGCTGATGAACTGCGCGCCTTGCCCAAAGGGACGCTCATCGTCAGCGTGGCCAACGAACGGCCGTTTATGGTCCGCGTCATCCGGTGGGACAAGACGCGCCTACGTCGCCGCGCGGGGTGTATGACCTCTCCCACACGCGGTCATACGCCCACGACAGCGGCTCTCATTGTGCCCGTCGCCCCGACGATCCCCGCGCCGACCCCACCGGTGGAGGATACTCCGCCGGTAGAGGAGATGCCTGCAAACGCGGCAGAGGAGATGCCTGCAAACGCGGCAGAGGAGATGCCTGCAAACGCGGCAGAGGAGATGCCTGCAAACGCGGCAGAGGAGATGCCTGCAAACGCGGCAGAGGAGATGCCTGCACACGGCAACGACGAAGGCGCGGTCGCGGTCATGGTTGCCCCACCGGAAAAGGCCGCGACGCCACGAACAAAGACTGCGACGAAAAGCCGCAAGCCACGCGCCACGGTCCCCGATAAGGGCCCCGTCGCCGCGGCGCGCAAGGATGTATAGATATACTATCTTTTCCAAGTAGTCGTACTCAACCGCCGCTCGCAGAAGGAAAAGCGTACGGCCGCCTCATGCATCGTCACGGGCGGCTTTTCCGCGATCGCGTGAGGCGCGACCATCGCTGCGCTGCTAGGGAAGCGCTCCGCGCGGCAGGGGGACGCGTCCCCCTACGCGGCAGCTCGCCCTACGCGGGCGAGCCTGCCTACCCCCTCGGGAGCCTTCGTGCTCCCCCCACGTCCGGCCCGTTGGCCGGACCGACGTGGGTCCCCCCATGACCGGGCGTGCCGCCCTGGACCCTGCGGCCTTGAATGGGGTGATAGAGCGTTAGCCTCAATGGCTACTACCTGCCATGTGGCCCTGGGTGAGGGTGTTGTCACCCATGAGCTAGGCGCGACTAGATCGCAAAGCTTTCAACACGGTCGGAGCGCCCGGCCCCCGGTTGTCAAGGTCCGGTATTTGCTCGACTCTATGGGGCAGAGGGCCACCTTCCCCTCGTGATCAAAGTGAAAGCCCCAGCCGTATTTCTTGGCGAGGGGTGAGGCGCGCAGGCAGGCCCGTGGCGTGGCGAAGAACTCTTCTCGCAGTGTTTCCCCGCGTGCCTCCACCTCCTCAGGTGCGATGCGCGTGTGCTGCACATGCGTCTGGAAGAGCACGTCCTCCTGCGTGTAGACGTACGGGGCGTCGGCCAGCAGCTCGTATTGGATGACAGCAACAGGCTTCTTTTTATCAGGCGTGGCGTGTGGGACGACACCAGCGTGAACGGAGCAGTCGTCTGCGACAGCGATGAAAGAGTCGATGTACCCCATATGTTCTTCCTCCTGCATGGTGGTGATACTAGGGGGGCTAGCTGCACCAGGCAACGCCTAACGCCTGCGATGATAGTCTGAGAGTAGGATGGCACAGCCATGTGCCAAATTCAAGCGGAGATCAACGTGCGGGGGAGGAACTTAGACGTGTTTTCTGGTCCGTTGCTACTAACCACCCATTGTGAGTACGGTCACGACCAGCCCGTGTTGTCGACGGGGCGCGCAGAAACGGTCGCAGGACGTGGCGGCTGGGGCTGGGGTGACAGGGTGTCGTCCGGTAGACGGGAGCGAACGGGAGGTGAGCATCGCGTCATGGGAACGGATCGTTGCGACACACAGGCAAGAGGCGGACACGCGCACAACAGCGCGGTCGGACAGGGGCGCGCTGACCAAGACGACGAGATGGTTTCCTCTCTTCTTCGCGCTCCCCCTAACCGGGGAGATAACCAGTAGAGAAAGAAGAAGAGAGGAAACGGCGGGACCCCGCACGCTGTCGCCACGGCCCGATTTTACCCTCAAAATGAGGCGCGGAGTGGCACGTTGGCTCCATTTTCCACGTTGTCTGTATTTTCCACCGTGCCGCGATCGTGCGACCCCACCCCGCGACATCCCGGTGACATGTCGCCGACGCACCGCACGGGCCGCGAATAGGGCGCCGGCGGTCAATCGGGGAGACGGGCCAGGTCGGGGACCAGGAAGCAGCGCCGCCGCGACACCGGTCCCGGCCGGTCGGGGTACGCGTCCTTGATCCAGATCTCCCGGAAGAGATCCAACGTCCCCACCGTGTCGAGGTGGGCCGCGACGATGCGCACCGCCGTACTCTCCCATCGCCGCGCCACGTCCTTGGCCGTCTGCAGCAGGTTCACCGCCCGCTCCTCGCTGCGCGTCGTCACGAACGCCACCGTGATCGGCGGCAGAGCGACACTGTCGCCGCCGGCTGCCTCGACGGCGCGGCGGCGCCGGCGGCGCGCATAGCGGTGATAGAGATCGAGCTTGGCCGCGATCTCGGCGTGGGTTTCGGTGCTACGGTCGACCTCCAAGAACACGTCGACGCCGACGCCCCCGACCTCGACGTTGATCCGGGCATCCGGGCGCAGCACGTCCTGCCGCAGCCTGGTGGCGTCACCCTCGTCCCAATCCTCCTCCCCGCTCCCGTCGTCCTCGCTCTCGTCCAAGCGCTCGACGCAGCCCCACTCCCACAACCACCGCAGCGTGGCCTCCCGGCGATCGACCGCGGCGAGCACCGCGAAGAAGACCTCCTGGATCGCGCGCGTGTGCGCCGCATTGCCTAGCGCGAAGACAAGCCCCGCGCTCCGCCCGGTCGGGCTGGCATCGAGCTTCTTGTAGAGGATGCGGTAGGTCGGCGGCGGCAGGCCAACCCGCGCGGCTAGCAGATGCGTCCCCCGGTAGGTCATCACGTAGACCATGACCGGACGGTCCGCGCCGACGGCGGGCGGCCGCGGGGGTCCCTCGCCGTCGCCCTCCTCAGCCCAGAAGCGCGGCGTGCCGGCGGCGTCGAGACCGCGGCGATAGACGCGGATCAGGTCGAGCGCGCGCAGCCAGCCCAGTTCGTCGCGCAGCACGGAGGCGTTCCGCCGCGTGAGGGTCGTGAGCCCGGTGGCGTCGAGCAGCGGGGATGAGCCAATCTCCTCCAGGAGGCCGATGACGCCGCGTGGCAGGGCCAGGGCCAGCAGGCCGGTCGGCGTCGGCGTCCCCTCGATGAGCCCCGCGCGCAGGCGCGCCACCCGCCGCTCCAGCCCGAGCGTGTCGCCGGCGCGCACCGTCCCCCGCGGCCAGCGCGTCAGATCCCAGGGGTTGGAGCGCGCCGCCGGCGTCGCCGCGAGCAACGCGAGTAAGGTGTCCTCAGCGCGTCCGCCACCCCGGCGCCGCGCGACCCACCGGGCACGGAGCGCGCCCCGTCCGTCGGCGTCGGCGGTGGTCGTGTAGATGACGCCCGCCGGCGGCGGCCTCTGGGCGCCCACGAGACGCCCCCCCGCGGCCGTCACCACGAGGACCGGCGGGAGCACGGTTACGTCGTCGGCCCGCAGCGCGGCTAGGCGTCCGAGTTGATGCCAGAGGGCGGCGGAGGGGATCGTCCCGTCGCCGTCCCACAATAGCCCGAACCAATAGGTCCCGTCGCCGCCGACGTCGATCCGCCCCATGCCGTCGAGGAGGGCCGTGCCGGTGGCGCCACCGCGCGCGCCCCGCCAGTGCAGCGGCCCGCTCTTATAAAACGTGAGTCGCCCCGCTCCGCTGTCGTCGAGGGCGTTGGCCAACGCCATGATGAACCGCTGCGCGCGCACGAGGCGCGTGAGCAGCGGCAGGCGCGCCAGCAGGTGACGCCGGTCGAGACCATAGAGACGACAGAACGGGCCGGGCTCCGTCTTCGCGAGCGCCGCGGCCGCGAGGACGCCGTCGCCCGTGAGGCAGTACCCGAAGGCCTTGTCGTCGCCGAGGGGCACACGCTCGACCACGCCCGCCGCGCCCAGGCGCGCGAGCGTGCGATGCATGGTCGTGGTCGCGACGTCCAGGCGTATCTCGAGATCGGAGGTGCACAGGAACGGGCAGAACGCCAGATGGAGCAGGATTGTGTCGTCTACTGTGCGGTCGGACATAGGGATCAGTCCCGCGTGTTGCCAGAGAACATACAGCCCACCCCCATGGCTCTATCACGCGTGTAGGAGGGGGAAGACCAGCCCTCCCCCGGATGCCCGTGATAGGGGCGCATCCGGGGGGTACCAGCAAGGCCAAATGGTCGAGGTCGTGTAGGGGGGCGTCACGCCCGCATCGACGGAGACCGACCGGCCCGCTCACGTATAAATATAGCGCAGGGCGCTGCTGCCCTGCGCCGCTGCCCTTTGTCATAAACCCCACCGACGGGGCGTGACGCGCTAACACTATTGTCATACTATCGGCGTGTCGTGTCACCACCAGCACAGGACAGGGGCGTATGATAGAAGAGTAATGGCTGCGGTGGGGATAAATGGGGCGTCTCCAGCGCGGCCTTACGTCTTTTCAGGGCAGTCTCACGGCGCGTTCCCACCGGCCACGCGTCGTGCAGGCCTCTGGCGCTTAGGGCGTGGTAGCCCTGTTCTCAGCCTCGATCCAGCGCTGACACCGTGCGCGCCATCTATCCTCCTCGTCATGGGCACGGCGATCCGCGGGCATCAGGGACGTCCCGGAGTAGACAACGCGACCGATGAGGCGATCGGCGACGTACCAGTGGCCCATAGGCGCGTCGTGGCTAATGATATAGCGCGCGGGTGGAGCCATCTTATCGGTTTCCTCACAACAGCCTTACAAACCACGGGCGTTGACGGCGCGGTACACGGTCGTCGCTCAGCCGTCGTCCAGGATCGACGCCATAGACAGAGCGACGGCGACCGCTCCGCGCGTCAGGGCGTGCTGTCCCGGTGCTCGGCCTGCTGTCCCGGTGCTCGGCCTGCTGCCAACGGCCACTCCGCTCGCGCCAGGTCGCCTCGTGGGTGTTTGCGATGAACGTAGCCACCGCGGCGGTATTGCCCGCGCTGACGGTGTGCCCACGCAGGTCATCAAACACGACCCATACTTTCGAGAAGCGACGGGGACGAGCGACGAAACGAGGGCGTGGTGTCATGGGCCGTCCTCATTGCCGGCACCGATGGCCGAACTACAGCGTGTCGCCGGTGGGTTCCACCTCAATGGCCCCATCCCGCTCGTTAGAGGTCATCTCGGTGACGATCGCTATAAATTTCTGCATGTCACCGCGTATGAGTCCCAGAAGTCGTTGGAGATCATGAGGCGCAAGCTGGGACACATGGGCCTCCCAATCCTTGAACGCCTCATATAGCCCCTGTACGGGGTCAGGATCAAAGCGGCTTTGATCCTTAGGGATCTCCGCACGATCAAAGCCGCTTTGATCCTTTCGCGCGCGACCTCCGCCTTTTGCACGCGGATTCTTTACACCGGCCGCGGTTAACGACGCGCGCGTCTTCCTGATATCGGACCGCTCCAACACCTCACCAGATTCAATGCGCTCCCGTAATAAGCGTTGCCCCTCATCGGGCAAACGCAGCATCTCGCTGGCCACAGTAGCCGGGACTTGTTCGCGCTGCACGGCGTCAGACACCACCTGATCAGACAGCAACAGGATACGGTCGCGCACCTGCTGCCCTGAGATGCCCAGGCGGTCGCCCAGAGCCTCAGCCGAAATCCCGTCGGCGTCGATAATCTCTTGATAAGCGCGTGCCTCATCTAGCGGAGCCAGAGCGCGGCGCTGGATATTCTCGATGAGCTGCAGCACCCGGATATGACCCGCTTCTTCATCGCGCACGACCACGGGAAGGGTCAGCAGTCCACCGATCTCGGCAGCCGCACGTCGCCGGCCACCAGCAATGATCATATAGCGCGTCCGCCCGTCGTCTAAAGAGCCATCCTTGCGCACCAAGAGCGGCTGCAGGACGCCAAACTCCTTGAGGCTGGCCGCCAACTCTTCAAGACGCGCGACCGACTCCTCATCGTCCCAGTTGCGGCGTGGCTGGTCGGGGTCGGGCACGACCTGGTCGATGGGTACGAGGCGTGCGCCAACAAGGCGTGTGTCAAGGGTGTCAGGGAGCGTCGCCGGCGCGTCGTCCTGACGGCGCGCACCGTTAAGCGTCGGGCGGAGGGGCGTCTTTCTAGGCATGGGGATCATCCTCAGCAATCAAGCGTGTGGCAAGCGCGGTATACGCGTCGGCCGCCGCCGATCGCGGATCATAACTAACAAGCGGCTCATGGGCGATGAGCGACTCGCGCACCCGCGGGCTATAGGGAACCGCTGGCGTCAACAGCGGGCCAAAGGTCGCGGCCAGCGTGTCCAGCGCCCCACGATCGTGCAACTCGCGCGGGCGCACCGCGCAGGGCACGACCGCTACCAGACGCGCGCCTCCCAGTTCCTGTTGGTTTTCGATGAAGGCAACGGTATCCGTGAGCGCGTCGAGATCGAGCTGCCCCGTCAGCGTCGGCAACACCGCCTGCTGCGCCGCCAGGAGCGCTGAGGAAATCGCGAAGCCCAACGCCGGCGGCGTGTCCACGATGATGGTATCGTAGTCCGTCAGAGGGGCCAGGAGCTTGCGGAGGCGAAAGAACCCCGTGGCCGCGTCTGACAGTTCCTGCGCCGCCCGCTCGATACCACGATCACCAGGCGCCAGGAAAAGGGTCGGAAAGAGGCGCGGGTCACAGGGCACGATGAGCGGAGCAAGGAGCGCACGCGGATCGATCAGCGCCGCACCAATCCCGTGTCTGGTGCGCTCACCAAGGAAAAGGCCGGTAAGTGAGGCTTGAGGGTCCATATCCACGATAAGCACACGTTGTCCGCGCTGCGCCAGGGCGCCAGCGACGTTGAAGACGGTTGTACTTTTTCCAGCCCCGCCTTTACGAGCGACGACCGCGATGATGCGCGTCATATTTTTCCTCCTCCGCTCCACTCCGATCACCCCGCGCGTCGGGCGTGTGGCCCCTCCTGTGGTTCGCGCGCGAATTGTAACCACGCTGTGGTTACAATTCGACGGAGCACACTACTCCGCCGTGTCCGTGGCGTCGCTCGCCAGTTCTTGCAAGCGTGCCTTGATCTTTTCTTCAGTCGGCAGACGCACCTGGTATTCCGCGACGAATATCTTCTCCTCCAGGCCGGCGAGCGCGTAACGCACCTCGTCGCGGCCGGCGCTCTCGCACACGATCAGCCCGATGGTCGGCTTCTCCCACTCATGGCGCGGAACGCGCTCCCGGTAGTACGAGACGTACTTGTTCATCTGCCCGACGTAGATATCCCTGAACGGGCCGAGTTTCAAGTCGCAGAGGACGGTCGCCGGAATGTCCCTGTTGTAGAGTTCCAGGTCGACGCTGTGGAGCTGGCCGTCGATGATGATGGTTTGCTGGCTGCGGCGCACGTAGAAGCCAGGTCCCAACTCCTCTAAAAAGCGTTGGAACGTCGCCAGCAGGCCCGCCTCGAGTTGCGCCTCGTCGAAGCCCGTCGGCAGCCCAGGCACGACGAAGCTGTAGAGGCCGCGGAAGGCGTCCTCCGGCCGTGTCGCCGGCGCTAGGGGCGACGTGGGAGCAACGGGCGCCGGATCTTTCAGGGCACGCCGATAGAGACCGCCCTTGATCTGCTCGTCGAGTTGGCGCACGCTCCATGCATTCCGCACGACCTCGCCCTCGTAGAAGATGCGTTCGTCTCGATCATCGATCGCGGCCAGGGCCTCGTAGTGGCTCCACGAGATCTGCGTGTTGAGCACGGCGACGATCGGATACGCCCGGTAGAAACGCACGATACGCGCGAGCATCTGCCGCGTCATCGTGAGGTCACGAGCGAGCTGCTCGACGACGCGGGCGCCATAGTCGGCGCGCTCCTTATGGTCCAACTCCGCGCGGACGATCCGCTCACCAACCTGCCAGTACGCCTGCACCTTGATGTTATCGACGGCCTGGTACGCGCGCGCCCGCGCTGTCTGCAGCAGCCCGCGGATCTCGCCCAGGAGCGCGCTGTAGTCGTCGGGCATCATGGAGCGGTCCTTCGGCTTACGAGGCATGGTGTAGGTCCTCCCCGCCGCGCTGCATGATCTCCCCCACATGCTGCTCGACGGCCGCCTGCATGACCGTGAGCGACCCCATGCCGAGCGGAACGAACCCACGGCCCACGTACCCGCGCCACACAGCAGCACCGGGCGTCACGGCGACGTAGCCCGCGTAGAGGTTCGCGCCGGCGGCGGTCGTCAGGCGGGCCTCGTGGAGATAGGGCGAGCGCTCGATCCAGTGAATCACGGAAGCTCCTCGTCCGAGGGCGCGCGGTGCGCGTCGAGCGGCAAGGATGGCAGCGCGGATGGGGCAATAGTGATGGGCTGAGTCATGGTAGGCCGTTCCCGTCACGCCCCGCGTCCAACGCTTCCTGTAAGAGCAGGCGCATAACCAGGGATGCACTGGCTCCATTACGCCGTGCCCACGCATCCAGGCGGGCTTTCTGTTCATCGGAGATGCGGACGTTGAACCACACCTCCCCCTCGCGCACGGTGCGCCCACGGTTCTTCCGCTCGTCTGGCATCCGTTGATCGTCCAATACTGCTGTTGTTGATACGGCCATATTGCCCTCTCTACTCTACCGCTTTCCTCCAGTAGTTTACCATGGATACGCCCTCAATTACGCACGGATACGGTAAGTATGATATACTCTAAAGGTGAGGAGTAGATAAGTTCCCACTACAGAAAATGGCCGGTGATGTTGAAGCCATCACCGGCCGGTAGGTACGGAGGCCAGACAATGAACACCGCACCCCGCATCAAGTCTACGGCGAGGAGCGCGACGCCGGCGTGCACTTACAAGCCCACCGTCCGACTCACCGCGCAGCGGGGCTGGTATCGCGTCCAGTCCAGCACGACTCCCGGCGTCTTCTACGAGACCAGCGCCAACTCCTGCACCTGCCCGGCCCGCAAGCAGCCCTGCAAGCATCAGCGGTTCGTGCGGTCCCTGAACGTGGCCTTCTTCGTCAAGAAGGAAGCCGCGGCCCCGGTCACCCGCCTCGACGCTGAGATCGCCCAGGCCGAGCGGCTCCTCACAATCAAGCGCCGGGCGCTCGCGGACACCCATCCGCAAAGCAACGAGTATGCGGCGCTGCTGCGCGACGTAGACCAGGCCGAGCGTCAAGTCGCGGCCCTGAGCTACAGCGCCATGCGCGCGGCGTAGATGATGTGCGCCTTAACGACCTCTCCCACCACGGCCCTGCATCATGTCGATGCGGGGCCGGGTGCCACACGTACTTCAGATCGCCCCCAGTACCACCATGTCGGGGGTGGCCGCTTCCTCCCCGCCAACGATGCCGCGCGCGAGGAGTGCCGGCGCTGGAATCAGTACGCCGACCTGGTGAACGCCCGCACAGCGCGGAGCAGCGCCCCATGACCACCGACACCGTTTCCGGCCGCTAGCACGCTCCTGGGGCCGCGACAGGCAATGAGGAAGGGCGTAGGTGTCCAACCCTACACCCCTCCTCTTTCTCCCCCTGGGGGCGTGTGTCGGGCCAGCGGGGCGCGGATCAGCGTGCCCGTGCGCTCACGCGACACCCGGCGACGATCTCCTGTCCACACGCTCCGATCGGGGCGACCAAGCCCGACACACGCCCCCAGGGGGAGAAAGAAAGCGCCCGCCGTGTTCTGCATCACATCGTCGCGCTGAGGGTATAGACGGCGCCACGGCCGAGCCCACGCCGATCGAGGAGACCACACGCGACCAACTCCTCCAACGCGTCCTGCACCACCGCCCCGTCGAGGCCGAGCCCGATGGTGCGGGCCACCTGATCGGCGGTCGCACCGTGCGGTTCCTCTGCCGCGAGCGCGGCCAGGACCTCCGTCGTCGTGGTCGGCGCGCCGGTCGCCGTCGTCGGGGCCGTGTGCTCGGCCAAGGGAATGCCTGCCTTTCGCCAGCCCTGTCGAGAGACACGGCCTGTCTCTACCGTCACGCTACACCCCCTATCCGCTCCTGTCCACATTCCGACCGTCAGGACGAGGCCCCTTTCTCCCCTATGAGAGGCGTGTGTCAGCCTTGAGAGCTACAGGCGTGCGATGGGGCTAGAGCTTGCGCCCAACACCGGCGAGGATGGCTGCCCGCTCCGGTTCATCGGTGAGCGGACTGGGGCTCCCATCAGGACGCCAGACCGGCGCGAACACGATACCGGGTGATACAAGCTCGAAGCCGTCGAAGAAGCGGTTAAGCTGGACGTGCGAGCGCAAACCCAACGGATGCGTCGTCGCCGCGTACAGACGCGCGAGTTGGGCTAGCGTGTCCGACGAGGCCCCGTCGTCGGTGACGTGCGAGATGACCATATAGCTCCCCGCCGGTAGCGCCGCCGTGAGATCCCGTACCGCGCCCAGCGCCGCCTCGTCGTCGGGGATGAAATGCAGCACCGCTGCCAGAATAAGCGCGACGGGCCGCGAGAGGTCGAGCAGCCGACGTGCGCGGGGATGCGCCAAGATAGCCGCCGGGTCGCGCAGGTCGGCCTCGATCGCCGCCGTGTAGGGCACCTTTTCCCTGTCGAGGAGCTGCCGGCTGTAGCGCACCGCGACGGGATCGTTATCTACGTAGACGACACGGGCCAGGGGGTTCATCGTCTGAGCCAACGTGTGGACGTTGCCGAGGGTGGGCAGCCCCGAGCCAATGTCGAGGAACTGGTCGATGCCCGTCTGGGCTAGGAACGTGACGGCACGGCGCAGGAAGGCGCGGTTGGCGCGGGCACCGGGTGCGATGTCCGGGTACACCGCGCTCAACGCATCGAAGGCGGCGCGGTCGGCCGTGAAGTTGGCGTCGCCGCCGAGCGCGTAGTCGTAGATGCGCGCCGGATTGGGCCGCTCCAGATCATCGCGCCGGACGTCAGTCGTCATCGCTCGTCCCTCCTTGCTCCGCTCCCGTTCTGTCTGTATCCCTGACGCTCGTCTCCCCGCGCCGCAGACGGCGGGTCGAGGTCGGCGCCGGCCGGACAGGGCGCGTCAACGGAACGCACAGCGTCTCACGCCTTGTCGTCGTTAGCATACCGCACGGTGGCGCCGCCTGTCTCCCACACGGCGCGGCAGCAGGGCACACCGCTGGCCTAGCACGGCTCCGCGATATTGCAATGACGCAACTGACCGATGGCAATAAATGCGCTATCGTATAGGTAGGGACCTGCGGCGGTCGCGCGGCGATCATAGGCGTCGCGGGTCAGGATAGCACTCGTGCGCGCCACCCTTCTGGAGAGCAGTTCCGACATGGCCCTCGTGTTGCCCTGCGTCTTCGCGGCCCTGAGCATTCCCCTGACGGTGGCCGGCACCGTCGATGCCGTGCACCGCGCCACGCGCCGGGCCACCAGCGACGATTTCATCATCGTCGATTGCTCGCTCGACCGCCCCGAGGACTGGGCGCGCTGTGTTGAGGTCGTGCGTCAGACCATGCTGGATGTCCACATCATCTAC
>JAABUU010006369.1_pt1 | contig 12697 bp, 10 predicted proteins | sample 5559301 | NCBI WGS metagenome assembly JAABUU01 (sample SAMN10711884, study PRJNA513360) | rock metagenome | isolation source: Antarctica rocks | place: Antarctica: Victoria Land, Richard Nunatak white
CCTTATGCGCGATTATCGGCGCATGGTAGACGCCCCACGGCGTCGATTCAAGCGTGTGCCCGGCGCACCGTATGTGCATTCTTACACCCCCGCCCCCACCTGCAATAGTTTCCCTAGCAGCCCATGTCGGCCTATGCTGGCCGTTTAGTTCATCCGTGCAACGCTATTCTTCATGGCGTTGCACGGATGAACTAAACGGCCAGCATAGGTCCGGCCATAGCTCATCATGCCTTCAGGCACATGGAGATATATGACCGTGATCAACAATCCAGACCTCGCTGCGCTTTCAGCCCTACCTGTGCCCATCACCGTTGAGGTGTCGGTTGGCAAAGACGGTTCGACCATTCATATGCTGCCAGTATGGTTGCACGCGAATTATGCATGGCGAACGCGGGCATGGCTCTACCAATGCGAGCCGGGCCTACCTAGCTTTCACAATCCCATCCCCGGGAATCTCGACCTGCCTTAGGGCGCACCCGACGTCCTAATCGTTGCCGCGCGCCGATCAGCATCAGCGCGCGGCGACCCGAGAGTTATGTTCTCGCGTTATCTACAAAGTAGTTTTTTTGTGCGATACGATGGTGGCGCACGACTACAGTATGATACCTATCGTTGCCACTGGCAGTGGCGTGTTGCATGGGTAGGGGGGACGTGTTCAACGACCTAGATACGCGCGGCGATGAGCGGAAAGCGGAAGAGACCAAGCGCCTCGCACGCGTGCTCAGGATCGCGGGCAGGATAACTAGCCAACCGCACTACTGGAGGCGGCCCCAACTCGCCGCCGAGTTCGGAGTCTCAGACCGGTCGATCGACCGCGACCTGGAGCTACTGCGCGGGCTGGGCTACGAGACTACCCACTCGAAGACCGATGGCTACGCGTTCGCCCGCACCCCCGCGTTGCCACCCGTCCTGTTCTCGTTGCCTGACGTGCTGGCCCTGACCCTGGCGGCGGAACTGGCGCGCGATCGGGGCGACATCGACACGGCCAGCCTTGGCGCGGCGCTCGCGCGGTTGATGGACGTCGTTCCCGCGCAGGGGCGGCCGATGCTGCAAAGCGAGTTGGCGTCGCGCGAGAAAGACGCACGCATCGACAGGCAGCGGCAAGCTGTGCTGGAAACGGTCCAGCAAGCCCGTCTTGAGAGCAGGCAAGCCCACAGGGTTTACGCCACGGGCGAACGCAAGGGCGAACTGAGCGAACGCACGATCGAGGTCTTCGCCGTCTATCCGTACGAACGCTCGTGGATGCTCACCGCGTTCGATCACCTGCGCCAGGACGTACGCGACTTCAAGATCGACCGCGTCCAGTCCATTACATTGCTCGATACAAAGTACGCTGTCCCGGCGGGCTTCGACATCGCCGCGTACCGCTCCCAGGGCTGGGGCGCTTTGCGCGGCATCGGCGGCAACCCCATTCTCGTGGAACTTCTGTTCGACCAGCAAGGAGGGCGCTGGGTCCAGGAAGAGCACCGCCTAGAGGCTATCGACTTCGTCGTTCAGTTCGATGGAACGGTGAAAGCGACGCTGACTACGCCGCTCACGCCGGAATTCGTGCGCTGGATCGTCTGGTACGGTCCGCGCTGCCGCGCGGTAGAGCCACCAGCCCTACGCGCCCTCGTGCGCGAGACGCTGCTCCGCACCCTCGACTACTATCCGTCCGACGACCATCTTGATAAGGAGATGCACCAATGACCGATGCAACTGCACCACGGGTGCTGCCGCCGGGGTTGGCGTCGCTGCACTGCCTCTGGGCCAAGCTAGGACGATCCGACAGCCCTTCGGCCTATCACCCGCTGATCTGTCACCTGATCGACGTCGGCGTGGCTGCCGAGGCTGTCTGGCGCGACGCCGTCTCGGCCTGGACCAAGAAACGGATCACTATGGCACTCGGTCTGCCCGACGACGAGGCGACGGGGCGCTGGCTCGCCTTTATCACGGCAACGCACGATGTGGGCAAAGCATGCCCTCCGTTCCAATTTCGTAAAGCAACGCCGGCATGTCTGCGCACGCATATAGAAGTATGTGGCCTCTTTAATCTTGCTAACCCGCTGCCTGATGGTACGCCAGTATCGCACGGTGCAGTCTCACAGCACATGCTACAAAGCGACCTCGTAAAAGCGTACGGCCTGCCGGAAAAGGTCGTGAGCGCCATCGCCATGGCCGTGGGCGGACACCACGGACGCTTTCACGGTATAGGCGTGGTCGACGGCTTCGACGACAAAACGCTAGGTGATCATCCCTGGACTGAGGCGCGGAGGACACTGCGGGAGGCGCTGGCAGTGCTCTTCGATCCTCCGGTCTCGACGCCGCCGCGCACCGTCGACAACGCCGCCGCTATGTGGCTGGCCGGTTTCGTCCCCGTGGCCGACTGGATCGGCTCTAACAAAGATTACTTCACGTACTTTGTCCCCGATATGTACAAGACCGGCGCCCTGCCGCCCACGCTCGACCCTATCGGGTACATGATCGGTGCGCGGGTGACGGTGGAGCAGGCCATGACGGTGCTGGGCTGGAAGAGCCATCTCGCGGCGGCAGCGGCGCTGCCTCCGCTGACCCTGAGCGCGCTTTTCCCCTTCATCAAGGAACTGGCGCCGGTGCAGGAGAAAGTCGTCGCTTTGGCCGCCGGCGACGCCGGTGTGGAGGCTGGTCCTACTCTGGCCGTGATCGAGGCACCCATGGGAGAGGGAAAGACCGAGGCAGCACTGTATCTGGCCGACCACTGGGCGTCTGCGCGCGGCCAGACCGGCTCATACATCGGCCTGCCCAGCCAAGCGACATCAAACCAGATGTTTGGCCGTGTACGCAAATACCTGGAGCGTCGCTATAAGGATAAAGACGCGGTGCTGCTACAACTGCTGCATGGCCACGCCGATCTCTCGGCAGAGTTCCGGCTGTTGAAAGAACAAGGGGCCAAACTCTTTACTCTCTCCGGCGTCGACGCCGACGGCGACCCGGATTTCCAGGGACAGAATGGCCGGATGGGAGAGAACGAGAAAGAGCCGTCCGTCGTGGCTGCGGAGTGGTTTACTCGCCGCAAGCAAGGGCTGCTGGCGCCCTTCGGCGTCGGCACGGTGGACCAGGCGCTGATGGCCGTGCTTTCCTCCAAGCATGTATTCGTCCGGCTGTTTGGGCTGGGCGGCAAGGTGGTGGTCATCGACGAGGTCCATGCCTATGACACCTACATGTCCGTCCTGCTGGCGCGGTTGCTGGCCTGGCTTGGCGCGCTGGGCTGCTCGGTCGTGTTGCTCTCCGCGACGCTGCCCACGCGACAGCGCGACGAACTCATCGCCGCCTTTATCGAGGGCGCCACGGGCACGACTTCTAACGAACAGGCTCCCATCAAGACTGTACTCTATCCACGCGTGGCCTGGGTGGAGACGCCGGGGGCCGTGGTGCGTGTAGAACCGGTCACGACATCCGCGCGCTCCTGTAAAGACCTGCACCTACTGCACCTCAACCCATCCGAGACCACTGTCAAGACTGGCGCTTCCTTCACATTGGCGACGCGGCTGCGCGCCGAACTGGCCGAGGGCGGCTGCGCCGCCGTGATCTGCAACACAGTGGGCCGGGCGCAGGACGTCTACGCAGCCCTTGCGGCGGACTTCGCCGGTCATGCCGACGCCCCTGATCTGACGCTGCTGCACGCACGTATGCCCTACGAGCAACGCCAAGACCGCGAACAGAAGGCCCTCATTGCCTATGGCCGGCCTGATGGAAAAGTCGAGGTAGAGGGTAAAGAGGCTCCCGAACCGGTGAAGCGCCCCTTTCGCTCCGTGCTCGTCTCCACACAGATTATCGAGCAGAGCCTCGATCTAGACTTCGACCTCATGGTCAGCGACCTCGCGCCAATCGACCTGCTGTTACAACGCATTGGGCGTCTGCACCGGCACCAACGTGAGCGTCCCGCCGGCCTGAAGCAGCCCACGCTCTGGCTCTGCGACCCGGAGGTCGACGGCGACAGCGTACCGTTGTTCGCGCATCGCGAGACATCTATCGTCTACTCCAATCACGTTCTGCTACGGACATGGCTGCTCGTACGCGACCGCTCACGGATCGTCGTGCCCGGCGACATCGACGCTCTGATCGAGGTCGTCTACGGCGATGTGGAGCCGGACTTACCAGGGCCAGCATGGCGTCTTGCCTGGGAGCACACCCTGGCGAAGCTGGAGGACGAAAAGGGAAAGGACAAATATCAGGGCAAAATCCGCGTCATCTTGAAACCTAAAGAAAAGAAACCGCTCGACAAGCTCGCCGGGCACTTGCGTCAAGAAGACGCCCCGGAATTGCATCCCGCGGCTCAGGCCGTCACCCGTCTGGCCCTACCCTCTATCGGGCTGATCTGCCTCTGGGGCGATGCGACCAACCCGTCGTTTGACCGCGAGGGCCAAAAACCCTACGACATCAACCATGCCCCCGACGTGGTGACGACCGAGTGCTTGTTGCGCCGTTCGCTCAAGGTGACGCACTTCGGTCTTATCCGGCGACTCGGCGATCCCGATGCCCCTGGCGCTTCCGCTTATCTTCCCGCCGGCTGGAAAACGTCGTCGTTACTGCGGCCGTACCGCTTGCTCGTCTTCGACCCGCGCGACGGCTCCGCTGTCGTCGGCGCTGACGACAACGCAATTGCGCTGCGGCTTGAGGATGGACGCGGTCTCTTGATCGGCGCCCAGGCCAGGCAATCTCTACCTGACGATGAGGAAGGAGAGTGACGGCATGTCCCCGGCGACCCTCGACCGTTCTTTGGACCATTAAGGAGGCTTGATGACCGACCAAGACATCCCCCCGTTCAACTTGCTCGACGAACCCTGGTTGCGCTGTTTGATGCGCGCCCCTGATGGAAAGGCACAACCTCGACCGGCAGACCTTGGTCTCAAGGAAATAGTGGAGCATGCACACGAGGTCGTCGAACTGACCTCACCATCGCCGCTCATTACGATCTCGCTCTACCGGCTGCTGCTCGCCATCATGCATCGCGTCTTTGGCCCTACCGACGACGACGCCTGGTGGGACCTATGGGACGCCGAGAAAGCAGATGTCGCTAGGCTCAACGCCTACCTCGACACGGTGCGCCCGCGCTTCAACCTGTTCGACAAGGAAAAGCCGTTTTACCAGGTGAAGATCGACGAAGAGTACGCCGGCTCTATCGCTAAGCTAACCCACGAGCACGCCAACACGGGCAACGCCGTGCTACTGTTCGACCACGGGCGTGGCGCGGACGCCGGCGGCCTCTCGCCAGCGGAGGCGGCGCGCTACCTTGTCGCGTTCCAGGCGTACGCCGTCGGCGGCCTGATCTCGTACGAGAAAGGATTGGACCCCAAAATCTATAAATCGGCGTCAGCTGGCCCGTTGGTCAAGGGCGCCGTGGTGCTGGTGCGCGGCGCCAACCTCTGGCAGACGTTGCTGCTCAACCTCGTGCAGTACCCGCGCGATGAGCAGGATGATGACGATGCGCCTGCATGGGAGCGCGGTGCCAACGATCCCACGACGGCCAAGCCGCGGCGCCCCAAGGGCTACCTCGACTACGTGACCTGGCAGTCGCGGCGCGTCTGTTTGTTTCCCACGCGGACACCGGAAGGAAACGTCGTCGTGCGGCGCGTCGCCGCGATGAAAGGCCACCCTTTTGGCGAGGGCTTCGAGCGCAGACACGAAGAAACGATGGTCGCCTTTTCCTACAACGAGAAGGCCAAGCCGGACGAAGGGCAAGAGGTTTATCCTCCACTCGTTTTTCGAGACGAACGGGCGCTCTGGCGCGACAGCATGACGATCTTCGCTGCGGGCGGCGATAAACAGCCGCGGCGCCCCCAGACCTTGCAGTGGCTCGACGATCTGCGCGTACCGCATAAGCTCGGCTTGTCCGCGCTGCCGCTCGACGCGCTGGGCATGCGCTCCGACCAGGCTAAAGTGCTGGCCTGGCATCACGAGCGCCTGCCGCTGCCGCTCGCTTACCTCGATGCGACGGATGAGCACAGCAAAGCGCTGTTCTCCGAACTCAGAACGGCGCTCACGCTGGCGGAGAACGCGGGGCGCGCTCTCCGCGACAGTACGCGCGCATTGGCCAAGCTGCTGATCGCCCCCGACGCCGACGACAAGAACGCGCGACAGCCGCTCCCGGCGGACGTCAACGGGTTGGCGCAGAGCCTGGGCGTCGAGCGCATCTACTGGGCGGCTCTCGACGAACCGTTCGCACGCTTTCTAGTGGCGCTGCCCCTGGCGCAAAGGCCGAAGGAGGACAGGGCATCTTATGACGTGCGCTTCAAGGACCACGTGGGCGCCGAACTCGACCGCTGGGCAGACGCACTAGACATGGCCGGACGCACTGCTTTTGAGAGCGTGACCGGCGGCCTCGACGGGTCAGCACGCGCACTCAAAGCAGCGGCGCTCGGTGCTCGCGCCCGCCGTGCCTACATGGGCAAAGCCCTCTCGCCCTACGGCGCGCAGAGACGCCGCGCTTTGTCGCAACAGCAGCTGCCGCCGACCGGAACGCGCTAGCACAACAGGAAGGAGAAGACTATGACGACCGAAACGCCCCTGAGCCGGCCAGCGACAAGCTTCATGGCGGGCAAAGAGAAACGAGAAAACAACGCCTGGACATTCGTGCATCGATTGGAGGCGTTTGCCCCCACCCTTGAACATGAAGGCGACCGCGCCGCCTTGGCCGCGCTGCGTCGGGGGTTGGGCAAGGCTCCCGGCGACGACCTCAAGATGTTGCCCTACATCGTGCGGATGTTGCCCTCGCAACTTAGACACCGAGAAGAACCTCCGTACTACCTCACGGCCTCGTTGTTCGCACTCTACCCTGTTGCGTGGTCGGGCACGAAGCGGCAGACGTTCGGTGCGTCGATGCGCTCCCTAGCGCTTGACCAGGGGGCCGCACGCGGAGGCGCGAGCAGTAAAGAAGGCGACGACGAGCAGGACGGCGGACGCCTCGATAAACCCGTCGAACGGCGCTTCGTGGCACTGCTCAACGCCGATGACGAAGGCGAGAGCTTCGCCACACACCTCCGCCACACCGTTAGTTTGTTGAAGAGCAGCGATACGCGCATTGACTGGGTACAGTTGCTGCTCGACCTCGGTGCCTGGGGCTGGACCTCGCGGCCGGTCCAACGCCGCTGGGCGCAAGACTTCTGGTCTCCGCAGTGGAAAGATGCCGCCCCGGCGCCCAACAGCCTGCCCAACGACGAAGAGGCGAGCGACAGCTTGTCCAACGACGAGGAGGCAGGCGACGCCTGACCTCTGCCCCATAGAGCAGAACGTGTTCACCCCCGCGTCCCGTCACTAGAAACCCGCTTTCCCTTCCGCGGCCCGACGACCTAACGAACAAGAAACGATATCCACAATCGTCACACGTATGAAGGAGAACCGACGTATGTTGCTTGAACTACACATCCTCCAGAACTTCGCGCCCAATAACCTCAACCGCGACGACACCGGCTCACCCAAGGACTGCGAGTTCGGCGGCTACCGCCGCGCCCGCGTCTCCTCGCAGTGCTTCAAGCGCGCTATGCGCGAGGTCATGAAGAGCGACGGCCTGCTCCAGCCCGACGACCTGGCATCACGCACCAAGCGCTTGATGGAGACCTTGCGCGACCGCTGTACTCGCGAGTACAGCAAGGATCTCACCGAGTCCGAAGCTGTGGCGCGCGCGGCCATCACCGCTGCTGGGCTGAGGCTGGAGGGCAACGATAAGACACAGTACCTCCTATTCTTAGGCGCCCGCGAGATAGACGCCATCGCGGCGCTCTGCCTGGAACACTGGGACGCCTTAAAGGGCGACGCCGTCCCCGCGACCGACCTTGTGGGCATCGCGCCGACCAAGGGAAAGGGACGCGCGAAAACGGCCGCTCCTGCCATCGATGCACCCGTCGCCAATGCCTTTAAGAAGGCGCTGGACGGGGGACGCGCCGCCGACCTCGCCCTTTTTGGCCGCATGATCGCCGATCTACCGGAGCGCAACGTCGAAGGCTCGTGTCAGGTGGCCCACGCCCTCTCCACCAACGCCGCCAATGTCGAGTTCGACTTCTACACCGCGGTGGACGACTTAAAGCCGGACGATACCGCCGGCGCCGACATGCTTGGCACGATCGAGTTTAGCTCGGCCTGCTTCTACCGCTACCTCAACCTCGACGTGGACCAGCTTGTCAAGAATCTAGGGGGGGACGTAGACCTCACGAGACGCTCGGTGGAAGCCTTTATACGCGCCGCCGTGGTCGCCGTGCCGACAGGTAAGCAGAACTCCATGGGGGCACAAAATCCGCCTTCACTTGTCATGGCCGTAGTGCGCGACCGCGGCCTATGGTCGCTGGCCAACGCCTTCGTCAAGCCTGTCCCTCCTACCGGCGATGGCGGCCTCGTGGTCAACTCGATTAAGGAGCTCGACAAGCATTGGGGCGCTTTGACCAAGATGTACGGCGAGAAGCAGATCGCCGGAAAGTGGGTCTGCATGCTGGACGGCGACGAAGGCGAGACGTCCCCGCTTACCAAGCTGGCCTCGGCGGTCGTCGACGGCGTGGACGACGTGATCGGCGCGGCGATGAAAGCCGTGCTGCAATGAATGCGGACCAAACGTCCGGCGACCTCTATACCTTGCTGCTGCGGCTGGCCGGCCCGATGCAGTCGTGGGGCACGCGCAGCCGCTTCGCCTACGAACGCGAGGCGGGACGCGAACCGTCCAAGAGCGGCGTGGTCGGCCTGCTCGCCGCCGCGCTCGGGCGTGCGCGCGAGGAGCCTATCAACGACCTTGCCGCGCTGCGCATGGGTGTGCGCATCGACGCCCCCGGCTCCGTGCAAGTCGACTACCACACCGTGGGCGGGACACAGCACGCCGACGGAACGAACCGCAACCACGACCTCTACGGTGCGGCCGAGGTCGGCGGTAAGAACAGACGCACGGTCGTGACGCACCGCTACTACCTGGCCGACGCGCGCTTCCTGGTAGGGCTGGAAAACCGCGACCTCGCCTTGCTCCAAAAGCTCGACGCCGCGCTGGCGGCGCCCCACTGGCCGCTCTCGCTGGGACGTCGCGCCTTCGTGCCCAGCGAACCGATCCACCTACCTGACACGCCGCCATGGGGGCCGGGCCTGCAACACGGCTCCGTTGAGTCCGTGCTGAAAAGCTACATCGAACCGGACCCGGCGGACGACGTACCCGCCGTGCAGCACCGGCGTGATCACGACAAGATCGACACTATTACCCTGGTGATCGACGACGGCGCCGACCCCGGTGCCATTGGCGATGAGTATTCCCCGCGCGAGATGCGCCGCGACGTGCCGGTCTCGTTCGACCCCGCCAATCGTCTCTATGACGTGCGCTACGTGCGCATTAGCACCACGGAGCGACCACGCCCCGCACGGGAGGACGCCGCATCATGACGACAGACACCGCTCCCCCACACGTGGACGCCGCGCCGCCCACATCTGCTCCGCTCTATCTCTCGCGTCTGACCCTTAACCCACGAGACCGCGCCGTGCAGCGCGACCTGGCCGACTGCCGCGACCTGCACCGCACCGTTTTGCGTGCCTTCCCCAACCTACGCGAGACGCCGGACACCGGCGAAGACAATGCGCCAGGAGACGGAGCACGCAGCCGCTTCTCGTTGCTCTATCGTCTGGACGAAAGCCCCAGCGGACTGCCTGTCTTGCTCGTGCAGTCCGGTGCGTACCCGGACTGGGGGACGCTGAGGGGGCATTCCACGCGCTACCTCCTGAAAGAGGCGGAAATCAAGGATGTCGCCGCGTCCTACAGTGCGCTCACGGCAGGACAGATGCTGACTTTTAAGCTGCACGCCAACCCGACCAAGAAAGTCGATCTCCGGCAAGACAAAGACCCCGAGCGGCGCAACGGACGCCGCGTCGTGCTGGTCAAGGAAGAGGAACAACTAGGCTGGATCGTACGCAAGGGAGAGCAGAGCGGCTTCGATCTCATGAGGCGCGGCGACGGCTCCCCTACCGTACAGGTCAGTCCGGTTCAGCGCGTGGTGGGACACGGTCCGCCGGACACACGCACCTTCGGCGCCGTCACCTTCGGGGGCGTCTTGCGCGTGACCGACGCTAACCTGCTGCGCGCCGCCCTCGTCGTTGGCATCGGCTCGGGCAAAGCGTACGGATTCGGCCTGCTCTCGCTGGCCCCCGTTCGGGGGATGAACCCATGAAAGATCTACACATCCTGCCCAAAGTGCGTGACTCTATCAGCTACCTCTACGTCGAACACTGTCGTGTCGACCAGGAGGGCAAGGCCATCGCCGTCCAGGACCTTGATGGCAAGACGCCGGTACCCTGCGCCGGGCTCACCACGCTGATCCTGGGTCCCGGCACGACCGTGACCCACGCGGCCATCCGCGCGCTGGCCGACAACGGCTGCCTCGTGTTGTGGGGCGGAGAGGAAGGCGTGCGCCTCTACGCGCAGGGCATGGGCGAAACGCGCTCGTCCCGCAGCATGTTGCGCCAGACGCTCCTATGCTCCGACGAAGGGAAGCGCATGCGCGTTGTCTTCAAGATGTATGAACTGCGCTTCGGTGACCCGGTCCATGAGGACACGACGCTGCAACAGATGCGCGGTAGGGAGGGCTTGCGCGTGCGCGACGTCTACGCCCAGGCCGCCAAGGAGACGGGCGTGGCGTGGCAGGGTCGTACCTACAAGTCATCGGACTGGGGAGCGGCCGACCCCATCAACCGCGCTCTCTCGTGCGCCAACAGCTGCATCTACGGCATCTGCCACGCGGCCATCGTCTCGGCGGGCTACTCGCCGGCGCTCGGCTTCATCCATACCGGCAAGATGCTCTCGTTTGTCTACGACATCGCCGACCTCTACAAGGCCAACCTCACCATCCCGCTGTCATTCAAGACGGTGGCGGCGGGGACGGACAACCTGGAGCGGCGCGTGCGCCAGGCCTGCCGCGACACGTTCCGCAGCGAGCGTCTGCTGCAGCGCATCGTCCCCGACATCCACTGGCTCATGGCCCCCGACGAGGGAACCATCGCCCTGCCGATCCCCAACGAGGACTACGACACGGACGACGCCACGCCCGGCGGCCTGTGGGACGACGATCAGGGCGAGGTCGCCGGAGGCTATAACAGGGCCGGCGACCTCCATGGAGGGCGCGACGGCGACGAAGAGGAGGTACCATCGTGATCGTCTTAGTTCTGGAACGGGTGCCCGCGAGCCTACGTGGCGAGTTGACGCGCTGGCTGCTGGAGACGCGGCCCGGCGTCTTCGTCGGCCACGTCTCGGCCATGGTGCGCGACAAGCTATGGGACAAAGTGTGCGACGACGTGGCGCCCCGGCGAACGCGGCGCGCGGCGTCCGGCAGCGCGAGCACAGGGGCGGGTGACAGTGGCGCCATGTTGGTGCACAGTGCCGACAACGAGCAAGGCTTCGCTATCAGATATTATGGGGGTACGACCCGCTCCGTCGTCGATTTTGAGGGGCTGACCCTCATCAAAGTGCGGAGTCAGGTTATACAAACCTAACGCCAGTGCCGTCCCCACGCCTGTGGGGGTGAACCGCTGGACCCCCGCGCTTGACACGGGAAGAATCCGCCGTCCCCACGCCTGTGGGGGTGAACCGGGCGCGGCACGCAACATAGTTGCTACTCTGGTGCCGTCCCCACGCCTGTGGGGGTGAACCGCCCACTATGCACTGTTATTACGCAACAGCACTGCCGTCCCCACGCCTGTGGGGGTGAACCGGCGCTGGGCCACACGCCCATGCGGCCTGTGCCGCCGTCCCCACGCCTGTGGGGGTGAACCGACGCGGGGCGGCCAGCACGCCTACGTGCTAGCGCCGTCCCCACGCCTGTGGGGGTGAACCGTAGAGGCTGAAACTAAAGCAGCGTCGTTGGGGCGCCGTCCCCACGCCTGTGGGGGTGAACCGTCGCTGTTACGCACGCCGCAGACAAGGCAGGGGCCGTCCCCACGCCTGTGGGGGTGAACCGGCGTAGAGCCGGCCGGAGCCGTCGTTTTGCTGGCCGTCCCCACGCCTGTGGGGGTGAACCGTAAGAGGTAATTCAACATGGTGATGCCTGCTAGCCGTCCCCACGCCTGTGGGGGTGAACCGTTCAGCGGCGAGCCGCAACAGCGCGCCTTCGAGCCGTCCCCACGCCTGTGGGGATGAACCGACATATTGGTTAATGTGGGGCTACTGGAACACGCCGTCCCCACGCCTGTGGGGGTGAACCGGCGGCGCTAGACGACATGATCGCGCGCCTGCGGCCGTCCCCACGCCTGTGGGGGTGAACCGGTACATGTTTGAGTTAGCTGTGTGGTTGAAGAGCCGTCCCCACGCCTGTGGGGGTGAACCGACAGTAGGTAGAGAGAGTAGGGGCTAGCGTCAGCCGTCCCCACGCCTGTGGGGGTGAACCGACCGACACTTCGAGGGACATCGCGGGTAATGAGCCGTCCCCACGCCTGTGGGGGTGAACCGGATATCAAGCGCGAGTACGGGACGCAGGGCGAGCCGTCCCCACGCCTGTGGGGGTGAACCGCCATTTGTTGACTTGCGCCGCACGTCCACCGCGCCGTCCCCACGCCTGTGGGGGTGAACCGGGACAGACATGGAGTATCCCACATCATACAAGGCTGGACAGGGCCACATGACACTTGACGCTGGTGGGAAGCTGTCCTTCGGCATCCAAATGCGCAGAAACGCGGGTACGCTGTCACAAAGATGAGGGCTTGGCGCAATGTCTGGATGTTCCACGCTGCA
>JAABUU010006370.1_pt1 | contig 12694 bp, 16 predicted proteins | sample 5559301 | NCBI WGS metagenome assembly JAABUU01 (sample SAMN10711884, study PRJNA513360) | rock metagenome | isolation source: Antarctica rocks | place: Antarctica: Victoria Land, Richard Nunatak white
TTTTGTGGTTGCACGGTGGAGTCTTATTTCAGAATGATTGTCCTGTAGTCTGGGTCATCAGCAAACATCCGGAACATTGGCTGTTCACAACAGGCATTGCCTGTCAGGCTCTGGCTACAGCTCTACAGCATGTGTTGTCAGCCTTGCCATGCCTGGATAGTATCTTCTGGCCACAACAGCAAGATGGGAAAGCTTCGGGTCAATTTGAGTCTTCACGCTGATAGCATATCTGAAAGGCGCCTGACCATGGGCTTGATGTCTGCAGATGCAGGCAGGCCTGTCGTAAAGCCTGGCAACAAGCGGGGCCGCCCCAGTAACTTGGCCAGGCAAGCAGCTGCTGCAGCAGCTGCGGCGGCAGCTCATTCAAGAGATGGGGACCAGGCTAGCCCCAGCAGATCCCAGAGTGCTAACCCTGCTGCTGACAGGGATGGCTTGTCACAGGTGAGCATGTCACTACCTATAATATTACATTTGTGTTTAGGTCAAGTGTTACAAGTGCATAAGTCATTGTTTCCCTTTTTCTTGGGGTCCAGTAAGTCATTGGTCCATATTTTGCAATGTACCCTGCAGTGTGCTTGGCCGTGTCTTGAACAACAGCAAGGACACCAAACTGGAAGCGTTTGTTAGATGGTGTGTTGGTCATCATGATTGTAGGCAAGAGACAGCATCATCACCTACATCTTAGCTCCAGACTTCTGGATTTCAGCAGAGTGGTTCCTGCCAGTATCAAGTTGTTCATTGCGTCCACTGCACGCACTCAGTTCGGTCAATGGTACCCTCTTTCAATTGAAGGGAAGCAGGTGAGGAATGGCCAAGTGGATGCGCTATGGTCCAGCAGTGTCAACAACAAGGCATACAACATATGATGCATGCATGCATGCACTGTTGAAGCATGACCTTCCTTGTGTCATACAAAATGCGTCATACATTACACGCGTGCGCTTCTGAAGCATGCACACCTTGTGTAACTACACTGGGACGGTCCAAAGAGTGTTGGAGTTCCATTGAACAGAAATTTGCTCAGTATTGAACAGAAATTTGGTCAACAGGAGGAGTGGGAGCGTATGGGATTCCATGGGGAGTTGCAAGGCACAGGGCAGAATGGCCTTGACCAGGATGGGGATGCCCCAGATGAGGCTGGGCATGCAAATGGACCTGGTATGAAGAGGAGCAGGTAAGCGCATGCATGTTGTTTTGCCACTTAACGCCAGGGGGCTCACTCAACACAAATCATGACCCAACTCTCTGTGATGAGGCTGGCGCATCATGTTCTGTCAATAAATGCTTTACCCAGTGCATGCTGCTTGATTGACGATGCACTGTATGCATAAGGTCAATCTAGTCAGCTTCAACATGTTTGAGTCCCTTCTATCTGTTGCATGCCTATGAGACTTCACTGCCAGTGCGTGCTTTGTACCCCATGCCTGCCCCTGATGCTGCAAAGATTGGCCAGACTGCTCAAGCCTTGCTGCAGGCTATGAAGGCGACCCATGCTGCCGCATTGCTGCACACAGCAACATCAGCCTGGCGCGGGAGAGGGACAAGAAGTGTTGCACAGCACAACCAACCAGTCTGCTGCGCAACTCTTCTTGACATTCTCCCGTGCCTGGCTGGCTGTTGCTGTGTGTTGCAAGGTGGCAGCATGGGTTGGCTTCATAGCATGCAGCAAGGCCTGAGCGGTCTGGTCAAGACTTCCATCAGCAGGGACAGGAATGGGTCCAAATCATGCACTGGCAGTGACTTTACATGTGCACATGAGGGATTTGTATGACACTTGGTAGGGCCCTGTAAGTGTAGAACACAGGCAAGGAAAGAAGAAAGTACCTATATGAAGTCCTATCTTGACAGCTAGCATGCCAACATCACTGATCTGTGCAGCAGCGAGCTGCAGATGCCAGCTTTAACTGCTGTCATGCAAATCAGACTTGGAAAACAATACAGGTGATGCGCTGGTAATGCGCTGGTAATGCACAGATAATGCACAGGTAATGCCATAGTAATGCACAGGTAATGCACTGGTACTGCCCTGGTGATGCCCTGGTAATGCCATGGTAATGCACTGGTACTGCCCTGGTGATGCCCTGGGAATGCACCATGCAGGAAGCCTAGCGCTCGCGTCCTGCAAGTGCATGACATTCCCTTGGAAGAGCAGCAGGTCGCGTTGGAAGGAAACAGCCCTGAAGGGAGGCAGGGGCGCGGGAGGGGGCGGCTTGGCAAGCGGGGCAGGGGGTCCTTGCATCACATGGGCAGCCCACATTCCAGGCACGTCCATTGGCTGCTTGATTGCAGCCCGACACTGCTTTGCCATCCTACATGTATGCTTTGGCTCTGTAACTGTTGCAATTCTTGGTTTTCTTGCTAGGACTAGCTGGGCAGGACTCAGGAAGGCACATGCTAGGTGTTGGTATCTACGTTACCTCAAAAACCTGACCTTGTGGAGCACCTGAAACATCTCCCCAATGTAGAAACGGGTTTTTACTGTCCCCAGGCGTTTCTGAGTTTAGATTTCCATTGTGGAATGGACGTTTCTGAGTTAAAATAGACGTTTCGGGATTGAAAGGAGCCTCACCTCTGTACTGCAACATGTGTGAACACAAGGTAAGAAGCTCAGCTGCTTGCTGAGCTTTCTACAGAGCAAATGGCAAGGGCAGAAGGGCTGTGGTGGGAACAAACTATTGCTGCTCCTGCAGCTTGTTTAGTCTGACTTCAGCAAAAAATCGCAACAGGCTGGATGGTCCATTGTAGCATGCTCATTTCATCAAAAACAAAAACATATGCCTGATGCTTATGTGATATAAGCTATTCTGCGCTAATTATGACGCCTGCCATCAAACAACATGAGAGTGGGAGCTCTTCATGTTGTTTGCACATAGCTTACCTTAGGTAAGCTATAAGGTACTGTCCAACTTCTGGACAGTACCTTATTTGCTATCATCTGTGTTTTACGATGGCTTGTTGAGCTTGCCTGGTACAAGTAGCTTATAGGAGAAGTAATTGGTCGTCTGTTTTGGGAAGAAAGCATTGCAGTTTTCTTCTCAAAACAAACAAACGCCCACTTCTCATGTGACATTACTCATACCCGGCAAACTCAAAGTAGTCTTTGTAGAACACGGACACATTAGCAAGTGAAGGCATTTTTATATTCCATATAAAAACGTTTAGCAGACTGCAGGAGTCTGGTCAATTCGCATGGCCAAACCTCTGCATCCCTGTGTCTCTGCATCCCCAAACCTTTGCATCCCCAAACCTTTGCATCCCCAAACCTTTGCATCCCTAAACCTCTGCGTCCCCGAACCTCTGCATCCCTGTGCCTCTGCATCCCTGTCCTGCATTCCCGTACATCTGCATCTCTGTGCCTCTGGATCCCTGTGCCTCTGCATCCCTGAGCCTCTGCATCCCCGAGCCTCTGCATGTAGGGACAAGACTCTTGTCCTCAACTGCACGCACGCTTCTAGAAGGCAGGTCCTCTGACATGCACTCCCCCCAACAATGACACCAAAACCCACACGTTCACTTCAGTGTGTTCTTATCAATGGCTTGCAAGAACATCTTGACGTTGGTACACTCAAGCCCTCTCAAGTTTGACGCTAAGGCGCTTTGTCTCTGGACAGACACATGGCTGTGTCTTGCAGGGACGGGTCTCAGCTGCCTACAAATCGCGCTTGCTTTGACCACCCACAGGCATTGCCTCTTGCTTATGCTAGCATGGACCATGAGGACCCACACATCCCCAGGAGGAAGCGCAGCAAACCCACCGAGCTGATTCGCCCCTTGGAGCTTCTGGCAGCAGCCAACGCAGCAGCTGCCCTGGCAGCTGCTGGCGGGCGTCAGGATGACCATGAGGATGACTGCATGCTGGACAACCTGTCCTGCCTGGCTGCTGCGGCAGTTGCTGAGTCTGAGTCAGATGCTGAGCTTGCCAGGGCGCCTCAAAATCGCCAGCAGGTAATCATGAAAGCAAGCAAAACTCCAGGAATGACATGTGATCAAGATCCTTGTAGTCTGTGTAGGTCAGCAGTGTGTGACCAATTCGCCATTCAGTGAATACAGTGTGACAGCTTTGTGCCATGTCTGAGTGCAACGCTGGATGCTTCTATGCTTTTGGCACATTCCAGTCTAGCCATCAAGAATGTATTTAGATGGCTAGAATGGTTTTTGCAGAGGCAGGTCGGCATGGATTGGAATGTTGTACAGCTGAGGCTGCTCTTGCACTGAACCATCAAGCAGCTGTTGCGATGATTGCCTAACCCATTAACAAGCTGTACTGATTGTCCACACCACAAGACTACAGCTGCTTGACAATCATGATGCATCACAAGCTACGACGCCTCATGCTGCACCACTCGAGGCTGTGCTTCCTTGCTTGCTGCGTTGATTGAGTGGTGAGATGACTGGTGAGTCACCGACTGATGTTTCATTGGCTAGATTGGCTACTGAACAGCATAGACTTGTGCCACACCCATCTAACATCTGCTGGAATTTGTAACATCATACATAGTTGTCATGGTAGCTGATCAGAAAGGCCTGGTTTGTAACGTGGCTGACTTTGGTGGCTGATGCTTCTGTTGCAGGCAGCACCGAGTGGCCCTCGATCAGGCGGTTCTCAGGTCAAGCAGCAGCATGGCATACCATCACAGACAGAAGGTGTGTCTGCCTCTGTTGTGCAATGTAACGCTTGCAGTGCATGCATTTGCGGTGAGTGATGACTCATGACAGTGACAAATGTGATGCTGACGGCATTGTGACAGCAGGCAAACACTCTTTCTTTGTTTGGCGGATTCATCAGAAAGCGCAGTACTGGAATCAAACAAGCAAATGATGTGGTATTCATGCACGCCTCATTACAAAGGCGGCTGGAGTTGCATGTCTTGTTTACTGACACACAAGCAGTCAGAAATGGCATACTGCCACACAAGCAGTCAGAAATGGCATACTGCCACACAAGCAGTCAGAAATTGCATTGATAGCTGTGATTGCTTGACAGCTCCAGTTGACGATTGAGATCAGACATTTTCTCATGGCAGCTTGCCTGAATATACGCACAGCTCCAAAGGCTAGTTGACACATGGGTGGGTTGGTTTGCATCCAGCTTTCATATGTTGTTTTTTGTGTGCTGCCGTTTGACATGAAATGTGCTCTCTAGCTGCAGGCACGAATGGCACACACACAGGGCAAGATCAGCGCAGAAAGGCAAAAGCACAACGGCAGGGATATCAAGCCAGCACCGCCATCTGGCAGGACGACCGCGCGGAAGCTGCTGCAGCACCTGCTGGCCCTTCTGCATCTGGAGCTTTTGGTGAGGACACACGCTCTGCTGCATATGTGCACTTGTTTCACAGGCTTGTGTTCTCATTAATTCTGGTGCAATTGCTGGAATGCAGCTGCTGGTGCTCAAAGCCAACTGCTGCATTGGCCAATACTGCTGTCGGTGGGCTCCAGCATGCTATCAATGACTCAAGCATGAGAGTCATGCTTCAGCTTTGATTGTGTACAGCAACATCCTGTTGAGCACAGAGCCTGGACACCATTGCAGTTGATTGTGATGACTTTTGCTGGCATGAGTCAGAGTGGGCACTGTTGCAGCAAGCATTTGCAATGCCGTGAATCAACATGATGTAGATGCACTGAATGCTTGTACGTATACCTCTAGACGCAGGCGCTATACGACATGCATACGTGCCAGACAGCACAAGCATGACAGATGGTTTTCACTAGCAGATACATGTGTAAACGCATGTGATGCATGCGCACTGACTACATGTGCAATACTATGAATATATTGTGGGGGGTTGCTTGTGCCTTGAGAAACATGAAGCGTCTTTGTCATGTTTGGCATGTATTGCCTTTGCTCAGATGCCAAACGTAGCGAAACTTTGTGTCATAGCCCATTCAGCTCCTCCCCCTTCTGTATGCCTCAATGGCGCTGAGCCCAGGACACAATAACAAGTTTGTTTCAATCAATCAAGCAATCCATTTACATTTCCTGTCTTTAGGACTCATCAGGGGAATCAACAGACAATAACTGCGAAAATTCTGAGAATGCTGAGTTTGAATGAAACAAGTCATTCAATGCTGTTCTGGGCCACAAATAGGTCCAACTTTGTCATCTACATGCACTTAATCGCACAATAAGTCCTAGCACAATACGTCTAACTAGTTGCAAGAGTTTGTGTTTGTCTCAACATGCTTTATGTGCTTTAGTAAACATCTCTTGTTCAAGTCTGATACAACAGATAAGAACATGACTTTGGTGCAATCAAAATGACATTTGGTGTCCTATGCAGCAAGTGGGACAGTGTCTGCTCTGTCCTTCTGGCAAACACATGCCTTGCCGTTGCGGCGGCACATTAATACTGAGCCTCTGAAGAAGGGCTTGTAGCCTTTTCCTTTCAGAATTTGGAAGTCAGCATCGAGACTGCACCTCTCCGTTTGTTGCAGTTCTGTCAGGCAGTCATCAAGCTTAAGACCATTTCATGTCAATACAGTGGGTCCTGGGCATGTGGGAGGGGAGGCTTTGGTGGGTAGATTGGTGGCCAAGCGCTTTGGCAGCCATCCAGTCTTCTTCCCAGGCAAAGTTGGCTACTTCGCCCCTAGGCTGTGTCCACTAGCGTGAGTCCCCAGTCCACAGCCAGTGCTTCAGATGATGTGTATGCAAGGCACAAGCCTGTCCCTGTAGGGGTGGCACTGCCTTTCACACTAGGTTCATCAAAGGCAGTGCTCAGACCAACAGCAGCTGGAAGCTGGGCCCTTGTTTCCAAGTCGTGTTGCACAGAATGGCTGGCTGCCTGGCCTCAAGCAATAGGACGCTGTGTCCTGACTTGCCTTGTACGAACCTGACGCCTGTTGACCAACCCCGCTCATTCCAATTATGGTTATTCTTACTGTTAAGATTATTGTCGTTATCACCATGTCCTGCTCTAGCTTAGCTTGTGATGTGTATGCAGGTTTGTGCATTGTCGTGACTGCTTTTTTATTTGACAATAAGAGGATGTTGTATGGTTCAGCGACAGATATCCTCCTGTCGTCACATGCCTTTTTGATCTGGCTGCTTGAGCATCTGTCAGTGGCTGTGTGTGCAAGGTCAACTAGCAAGGCTAAGCTGAAAACAGAGGTTCAGTGGGACTTGCATTGATCTGGGTTTGTTGAAGTGATTATAGATGGCTCAGACCTGACTTGTGCAATGCAGGCCTTTCCACATTCAGTACGAGGATGGTGATTCTGAAGACTTGAACCGTGAGCAGGTTGAAGCCATACTTGTGTGAAAATTGGCACCTCTCTTCTATCAAGGCATAACATTCCTGTGTTGGTTCCAGCTTGCTGCATGTTATACTTGTGTGGGTGTTTCACCAAAAAGCCGCTTTGGTTGTGGCGTTCAAAATCAATATGTCGTGTGACCATTACTTTGTCAGGTGCTGGGTATTATATTTTCAAGTCTTTTATGACCTCTGATACAATGCGACGCTCTAAACTACACCACACCCAATTCGCAACACTGCCCAAGTTGCCTGTGGGATAGTATGAAGTCATTTTGCAGACGCAGCAGAAAGTATGCCATTTGAGCATATGCTCTCATTCAGGTAGAAGTACTCATTGCAGCAGGTACAGCGGGCCTATGACTCCTGCAGATATGTCCACTTTCTCATGTTGCCTTGGGCACAACATGCATCCGGCACAAGAGCAAGTATACCAACTGAATAGAGCAAAAGCTCCATAGCAACCGAACTAGCACATACCCATGTTTTGCCAAGTCGTGTCAGTAGGACCATCAACAGCAAGACATACCTAGTAACCATCAAATGCTGCATAAGATTGTCCTACCTAATCAGTTTTGCTGTGGTTCACATCAGTGCCATCTGCCCTTGCGGGCTTTCTCAAATAACGCAGCCACACTAACATACAGAACACACATGGCATGCACCAGACCATGACTGGATTGAGTATCAAACAACTGTAGCCATAAGCATGGCTTAAAAAACGCAATCCCTGGTAATGAAATGCAAGGAGGAGGCCAAGCGTGACTAGCTGTGTCCATTTGAACTTCGCTTTTGTAGCCTTCCACCCATTAGTTAAAACTGAGTGTGCCACCAAGCGATCATGCCTTACCCTGCAATGAAAGTACACATTGCTGAACTCATTGCTTAACAGCTCATTGTTCAGTGAATGACTAGCCTTTTGAATTTCAACAGCGTGAAGCAACCTTCCAAAAGCAAGGCTGCAATGGGCATGCATTGTGAAAAAGGGACAGGGACAATGTGAGCATCTGGTAGGGCGACACAGTGCACACAGGGTACAGGCGTTGCAATTGAGCTGCCCCTGTCAGTGCACAGAACAAAGCATGCAATTGAAGAAAGATATGATCTCAGCAAGGTTGAGAATCACACTGAATTTATGTGACAACTCTCTTTGCATGTTCAATCTCAACTCAAGGATCAGGCGACGCTCATCAGCTAATGAGACAACGTTGTGTGCATGGAAGTGAGGCGACAAGAATGAGTGAGGGAGAGGAGCGAGGAAGACAACAGGAAAGAAGAAAAGAAGGGGACGGGGGAGAAGCAGAAACAAAAAGCGGGCAAGGAAGACTAGGGAAAAACCAGGAAAAGAAAACGAAAAAGGAGAATGGGAAAAGAAGGCGGGCAGGCAAGAGAGATGAGAGTGCAGCACGGAAGTGGATTGATGAAAACAATGGCAAACCACGCCTGCCAGCCATAAACATGGGAAAAGGGAAGAACATGAAGGAGGTGCGTACCAGTGGGAGACCACGCCTGCCAGCCACAAGGTGCCAGGCAACATTGTGAAGAAGGTGAATCTGTTGACCAGCATCAGAGTATCAGCACAAGGCAGCCAGCGCCATGAGGCTTCTGCTGTTGGGAATAGTAACACCCCCTGGGACAGGAACAGTCCCAGAGGCTGACTGGACAAAAATCTGGCTGCAAACCAAGGCCCAAAGGGTACGTACATGCTATACACCACCTGTATGCAAACTCAAGGACTGAAAACATGCAGCACCACATATACACAAACTGCTCTGCAGGAATGGAACTCGGCTGCAGACCAAAACCCATCATACCATGCTGCACAACACATATCTGCTGATGCACCAGCATGTTTGGAACCTGTGCGTGCGTGCGTACTCTTACACCAGTCAAGCCTATCATGCATTGACCAGCTGCCCCAACTTGACCTGCGTCATCAAAACTCTTAACAACACTGTCACACAGCCATGGCCTTGTTTCAACAGATTATGGACATTGGCCTCACTCAAGCCTGCAAAAATTGATTGATTGAGGGTTTCAAATCGATAAATCCTTGAATTTTTGCAAGGGGAAGGGAGCTCTTTGGGACATGGGATCGCCACATTTTCTCAAACTGCTTGTTTCATAGTGTGACTGTAAAATTCAGGAACAAATATGGACGAGGATGGGACTTTTCTACTTCAGGGAGATATCTCAGGCTTCATGAAAAGAATGCATGATCATTTTACCTGAGGCCACCAAATTTGAGGCACAGCAGCCATATCACACAAGACTGTTGGAGCCCACATGACCCATGATAACAACCCCCCCTGGGTGCTCACATCTGCATGAGATGTCTGTCCGGATGAAGCGCCTCCTGCAGCAGTTGCAGGCAATTCCATCAGTGACAGCTAACACCAATTTGACATCACTGTTACAGTGGACGTTTGGTATGCAGTCAGCGGCCTCCAGCCGTTGAGTGGACTTGGCGGCAAAGTGAAAGTGGCTGGGCAGAAATCATGTCTGCATCCAAACTGTACCCAGCTTGCCATTGACAGGCAACTGAAGTCAGTCCAAAGCTTGAACAACAGCCAATTGAAATGTTCAGACTGGCTTGATTGACATGAGCAGCACCTGGCCCCCGGAAAAAGGCTCCCAGCTATGATCTGCAATTCACAGTGATAAGCTCCTCATCTGGAGAGACTACCAAGAGTGCAGCAGTCCAAGACTGTTGCGATCAAGAGGATGATTCCTGATGAAAACATTTTCTGGGCGCATCGGAAACAGCTTCATATACATTTTCTCTGGAATATGTGTGTGAACAAACAGCAGCGCCTGACCTTGCACATTTTCTACATTCCCTGTTTGATCAGCCTCTGCTGGCTGTGTTCTGGCAGGAATTTGGATGGCAGGAGTCACATGGGCTGTGCTGGGGATGATGTAAGACCTGTCAGGAGTGATGTATCTCCTGAGTGCCTTTGGTAGCAGCAGCATGCACACCAGATGGATGAAGCACTGTATCATGAACAGCCTGCATGTAACTGACATGACTCAAGCACATCCAATATCTGCAGACCAGACGCCTACTGTTGCTGCTTTTTGCATTGTGTCTCTCAATTGTGATGGTGTACGGTCACACAGACAGCATAAAGATGCAACCAAGGTGATGTGCAGCTCACGACAATAACTTGCCACATGCATTTGTCACATGCAATCATTTGTCACATGCAGGCCACAAGTGCATCCACGGCCTCCTTGTCTCCGCGCATGAGCATGTGAAAGCAGCGATGTACACAGTCTAAGCTTGCAGCATGACGCACTCATGCAACACGCAACCCTGCCAAGCAACACTCTGCATTGTCCATGCATTGGCTTCTTGACATTGTTACTTTGCACAGGACATATAGTACAGCCATGAGTGAAACAGCAACAATGCAAACAATGCACTTCTCAGCTTCTTGACATTGTTACTTTGCGCATAATACAGTGATGACTCGGACAGCAACAATGTACCAGCCATAACACAGCAGCAACTTGGACAGCAACAATGCAAACAACACAATTGTTGTAACACAGCAATGGCTTGAACAGCAACAATGCAAACAACACACTGGTTGTAATGCAGCAATGGCTTGAACAGCAACAATGCAAACAACACACCGGTTGTACTACAGCAATGCCTTGAACAGCAACATTACAACCATACTTGTTGAAGGTGCGGGTCCAGTCCAGCCACAGCATGAACTTCTCCAAGCTCTTGTTTGTCATGGGGAAGGGCTTGCGGGGGACGACTAGTTGGCTCCCTCCTGACTTGTGGGTGTACAGCGCCACCTGTTGCACATCTGACTTGGAAACCTGTCCATCCGGCTCGCTGGCAATGATCTGCACATCCGATTGACTGGTCTTGCAAGGTCTGGTGCATGCTTGCTTGATTAGGTGCTTTGTGAGCAGACGACGCATACGGGGCTGAGCGTGAAAATGGTGAGTGATCATGCAAGAAATGACTGATTGCTAAGTACAGCTCAGACAGTGGGGGATTGAAAGATCATGCTGCTCACGCAGCCTCCTGCATCCTGCTCACCAGGCTGATAATCCTAATCAGGATCATTGGTGCAGCCCTGTGGTCACACCAGGTTAGGAAAAGGGGCAAAAGGGGCAAAAGGGGATTGACTGACATGACTCACCTTGCCCCAAAGGGTCCAGTGACACAGAAGAGACAGGATGACGAGTATTCTGACTAAGCTGACAGGCAACTGAAGTACCTGGAGCATGATGACATGTGTGCCTTTGGGTTTGGGAGGGCCACAGCTGACTTTAGTACTCCATGGGGCAGAGTACACAGGGGCAGGGCCCTTCTGGCGCATCATGCTGATGCTGCCCTCCAACTTAGCTTCCTCACACCGCCACAAAACCTCAACCTGTACATTTGCCACCTTTGCATATCACATGATCTATCCGCCTCAAGCTGCCCGGGCTGCTTTCCAGCAGTGACAATTGTGGCAATGATACATTATTTTGCTCATGCCAAAGCTGATGTTTGATCTTAGAGAGTAGTGAAGTTTTTTTTGATTTCACTGTTGCTGCCGTGCTAATGTCAAAACAGGTAGGAGCTTGTCCTGCACGTACCTAGCTCATCATGAGCTGGAAAGCGTTCAATTATTATTATTATTGTTATTATTATTATTGTTGTTGTTGTTGTTGTTGTTGTTGTTGTTGTTGTTGTTGTTGTTGTTGTTGTCGTCATCATTATTTTTTGATTATTTTTTGATTATTATTATTATTTATTATTAATAGTAGTATTATTATTATTATTAATAGTAGTAGTATTATTATTATTATTATTATTATTATTGTTGTTGTTATTATTATTATTATTATTATTACTGTTATTGTTGATAGGAGCGACAGTCGCACCATACACGAATCTTGCAACCACCCCAGGCAAATCAGCATCTGACGTGATAGGCAGCAAAATGTTTCCAGAAGACCAACACAAATTGCCATGCCATCAATGATAGCGATGCTTGCTTTGAATGAGATGGATCTGAGTCACCTTGGTGGCAACAGCATCTGTTGCGATGGGCAAGACCAGGGCTCGCACTGTGTCAAAGCTGGTAGGTGATGCAGGGCCGCTGGCAGGCTTGGTCAAAGGGCTGTACCGCGCATCTGGAGGGCTGGTCAATGCAACTATGAAGTTGCTGACGACCACATGAGTATCAATGCCTGCAACATGCATGAACGAGTGAATGAAATGTGCTGAGTTTCATTTTGCATCCCAACGTTGCTCAGGCGCTAAATGAGGGGCACTGTTGGTGCCTAAAACTCATGCTTCTATAGATATTTTTCTGAAAAAAGTTTTCTTTCTTGTTTTTGCCTGCTCAACATGGTGCGCCTGGACACACAAGCTTCCAGGACATAAAGCAAGCATGACGCCACACCAAAATCATGCTGCTTGATCACAT
>JAABUU010006374.1_pt1 | contig 12687 bp, 15 predicted proteins | sample 5559301 | NCBI WGS metagenome assembly JAABUU01 (sample SAMN10711884, study PRJNA513360) | rock metagenome | isolation source: Antarctica rocks | place: Antarctica: Victoria Land, Richard Nunatak white
CAGCCCAAAGGTGGTCGCTGTGACGGGGCCCCATCTCCGCTACGAGCTTGAAGGCTCGAGGGTGTTACAGGCTCACCGCCACGATGCCTGCGATGGCCATCGCAGGCATCAACGGGACTTACAAGGGTTGATTGTCCGATAGGAAAGCTAGAATTCGATCCGGACTGGAGCTTTCGACCCTGACCGGCTTAGAGATAGGTCCTCTCAACAGACCTATTGTCGAGCGGACCGATGGAGACATCCTCTACGTCGACCATATGAACACCGCGGCTTTGCGCCAGAAGTACGCTGCGGATGCAAGCATCGATGTTGACGATATCGTCGAGGTCGACGCTGTCTGGGGTGATCACACCCTCGCTCAAGCCCTCGGTGGACGTGCTCCGGTCGATTACGCTGTCGCATCCCATGTCATTGAGCATGTGCCGGATATGCTGGCCTGGCTGGAAGAGCTGCACGCGGTCATCAAACCAGGTGGCGATTTACGACTCGCTGGCCTGACCGGCGTTTCTCCTTCGATTTTCTCCGGCGTGAAACGAGCCTCGCCGACGTCTTGAACGCTTACGTTCACCATGCTCGCAAACCCACGCCGGCTTCCATTTTGGATTTTACTTTGCACGCCGCCAAAGTGGATGTCACAGAAGCGTGGGAGGGAACGGTGGACGTCTCTCGCCTTTCAAAATGGTACACGCCACAAGATGCGATCCATCTCGCCAAAGATGCATTGCTTAACGACACCTACCATGATGTCCATTGCTGGGTTTTTACGCCAACTTCCTTCATCGACCTTTTTCTTCAGGCTGGATCGCTCGGCCTAGTTCGATTTTCGTGCAAGAAACTATACAAAACCGAACCTCTTCAGCTTGAATTCATCGTTGCCCTTACTCCCTGCGACGATGTTGCCGAGGTCGTGGCAAGCTGGAAGGCCGCAGCGAGGGAGTTGCGGGAGTCCATCACTTAAGCCCAATACGGTTCAGTTAGCGCCGTCAGGTTCCCGGCAATGGTGGGCAAACCGCTTGAAAAGGACCGTCCGACAGTTTATTAGAAGCGGCCTAACTGAACAGTATTGCACTTAAGCCAGTCAAACCTTCCTCACCCCACCGCCGCCGCATACGTCAGCACCCGCAGCTCCCGCCGGATCGGATAGGTGCTTGACGGCGTCAACTGGGTCAGCAGCACCACCGCCATCTCCTCCACCGGGTCGATCCAGAACGCCGTGCTCGCCGCCCCGCCCCACGCATACTCCCCCGGCGTGCCGACAATCTGCGCGCGGGCCGGGTCGAGCATCACCGAGAAACCCAGCCCAAACCCAACCCCCTCATAGCTGCTCTCGCTGAACCGGGGCTGGCCCATGGCGGCCATGTCGCCGCGCAAATGATTGCTCGTCATCAGCGCCACCGTTTTGCGGCCCAGCAGGCGCACGCCGTCCAGCTCGCCACCGTCCAGCATCATGCGGCAGAAACGAAGGTAGTCGCCGGCCGTCGACACCAGGCCGCCGCCGCCGGAGCACAGCGCGGGCGGCGTGAGATAGCGGCTCGTCGCCGGGTCGTCGATCAGCTGGGGCGAGCCGTCGCGGCCGCGGGTGTAGTTGGCGGCAAACCGCGCCTGCTTGTCCGGCGGCACGTGAAACCCGGTATCCGTCATGCCGAGCGGCCCGATGATCCGGTCGTGCAGGAACGCCCCGAACTCCTGCCCGGAGATCACGGCGACCAGGTGACCCAGCACGTCCGTGGCAATGCTGTAATTCCATTCGGCGCCGGGTTGCGCCAGCAGCGGCAGGGCAGCGGCCTGCTCGACCAGCGTGCCGAGGTCGGCGCCGGAGGTCTGGAAGTCGATCCCGGCCTCGCGATAGGCGGCGTCGACCAGGGTCGCGTCCATGAAGCCGTAGGTCAGGCCGGAAGTGTGGGTCAGCAGGTCGCGGAAGGTAATGAGGCGGCCGGCCGGCTCCGTCTCCATCTTGAGCCGGTTGCCGCCGGAAAATACGCGCATGTCGGCGAAGCAGGGCAGAAATCGGGCGATCGGATCGTCGAGCTGGAAACGGCCCTCCTCGTACAGCATCATGAGGGCGACGCTGGTGAGCGGCTTGGTCATGGAATAGATGCGGACGATCGTGTCGGGCGCCATCGCGGCGCCGCGCGCCATGTCGGCCAGGCCGACGCTGCGGCCGAACACGATCTGTCCCCGGCGCATGACGGCGACCGTCAGCCCCGCGAGCAGGCGGTCGTCGACCAGGCGCTGCATCCAGCCGGCCACCCGCTCCAGCCGCTCGGACGACAGCCCGACCTCCTCGGGCCGAGCCTGCACCTGCACATCCATCCGCACTCTCCCTGCTTACCTGATTTGACACTAGCGCGCCCGGCGGGGAACGTCAGGCCCCCAACCGGAGGCAACCATGATCATGGAATACCGCAATCTCGGCCGGAGCGGGCTGCGCGTGTCGCCGCTGTGCCTGGGCACGATGATGTTCGGCGGCCCGGCGGACGAGGCGACCAGCGCCCGCATCGTCGCCGGCGCGCACGACGCCGGGGTGAATTTCATCGACACGGCCGACGTGTACACCGGCGGCGCGTCGGAGGAGATCACCGGCCGGGCGATCGCCGCGCACCGCGACGAGTGGGTGCTGGCGACCAAGGTGGCGAACACAGTGGCGCCGGGGCCGAACGGCGGCGGGCTGTCGCGCAAGTCGGTGATGCGCGCGATCGACGCCAGCCTGCGTCGGCTCGGGACCGACTACGTCGACATCTACTACCTGCACAAGGAGGACCACGCGACGCCGCTGGCCGAGACGGTGCACGCGATGGGCGATTTGGTCCGGGCGGGGAAAATCCGGTATTTCGGCGTATCGAACACCCGGTCGTGGCGCGTGGCCCAGATCTGCCATTTGTGCGACGAGCTCGGGATCGACCGCCCGGTGGTCAGCCAGCCGTACTACCACGCGCTGAACCGGGCGCCGGAGACCGAGCATTTGCCGGCGTGCGGCGCGTATGGGCTGGGCGTCGTCAGCTACAGCCCGCTCGCCCGCGGCGTGCTGACGGGGAAATACGACCCGGACCAGCCGCCGGCCGCCGACAGCCGCGCCGGGCGCCGCGACGCGCGCATGATGCAGAGCGAGTGGCGGCCGGAATCGCTGCGCCTCGCCCGCACGATCGCGGACCACGCGGAGGCGCACGGCATCAAGCCCAGCCACTTCGCTATCGCCTGGGTGCTGAACAACGCCTTGGTGACGGGGGTGATCGGCGGACCGCGCACCGAGGCGCAGTGGGAAGACTACCTGGCCGCCCTATCCACCCCGTTCACCGCCGAGGACGAGGCGGTGGTCGACGGCCTGGTCGCGACTGGGCATCCGTCCACGCCGGGCTACAACGACCCAGCATACCCGATCGAGGGCCGGGTGACCCGCACATGAACCGGCGCGAGATGCTGTAGCGCATGGCTGCCGCAAGCGGCCTCGACACCCCGCCGACCAGGGCGACACCACCTTGCCCGGGGCGCCCTGCCAGGCATGCTGGCGAGTGCGGCCATGCAGCTGGCCGCCGTCGATGCGGCAGCAAGCCTTGGTGATCCGGCTGAACGGCAAGCTGACAAGGGCTGCCATTCCCGCGCGGGCTTGAAGGCGCGCGGGCGCGAGCGGTGCAACAGCCGTGTCGCCGCGCCGTCCCCAACAACCGCGCCGGTCTTCTGCCTGAGATGACCCGGCAAGCGTTCAAGCGCCGGGCCGACCTGGTGCAGCGCAGCTTCGCGCTGATGCTGGACGAGGGCGGCACGCGCCTTCGACCTAACCCTTGGGCCCGAGAGCAGACTTCTTCAACACGCCGTTAAGCCTAGACAGAGTAAATAGCCGAGTTTATGTTCTTGATATGTTCTAATCTCTAGGTTAGTGTTCCTAATCCTAATTGATTGAGCGACAGCAAGGCGGATTGAGGCTGAGCCGCGTCATCGCATGCGGTGACTGGAACTTGTCACATCGAACCAGTGAGGTGCCCCATGACGACGAACTACGTTTCCCTGTTCGCCGGCCTCCTGGTCGGGTTATCCATCGCGGTCCCGATTGGGCCCATGGGCTTGCTCTGCATGCAACGCACCCTCACTTCGGGTATGCGTGTTGGGATCAGCACCGGCCTGGGCGCGGCTACGGTCAATGTTCTCTACGGCGCGCTAGTCATCCTCGGCTTGGACCAAATGGCGCCATTGGTGGCCAGCAGCAGCCGCGTGCTCAGCCTTGCCGGAGGCATGTTCCTGCTGTGGTCGGCGGCACGCATGCTGAGGCGTCGGCGTGCTATGGGAGATCAACTGCAGGCTGCCGTGCTGTCGCCGTGGGCGGCCTACAGTTCGGCCGTGGCGTTCAACGTTGCGAACCCGATGTCGCCCATCCTGATCGTCGCCCTGCTCTCGCCGATTATTGGGCTGTCCGCGCCCTCGCTGGCCGAGGCGGCCGCGTTCCTACTAGGCATGTTCACGGCCGCAGCCACCTGGTGGGTATGCTTTACCGGCTGCATTACCTTGCTGCGGTTGCGGCTGAGCCCGGGAATGCTCGTAATGGTGAACCAAGCCGTCGGGGCGGTCCTGACCTTCTACGGCGTCCTAGCTCTGGCGCGCTCCGCCGGGATGTAGGTATCACCCAACACTGCAGGAAGAAATGTAACATGGCTTCGCCTGGAAGCGATTTGGAGATGTTGTTTGCCCGGCACACAACCCGCGCTCGTGCTGGGCGGAACACTGTTGCTTCGCGTTTCACTAGTATGGCTTGATCAGTATCGGATGAGCCTTCATGAACGGTCGCCTACCTTTCTTTCTGCGCGGGCAACGACCGACCCGGTTGCGCAAATAACACAAAGGGAGCACGGCCATGCACGTCCTTGAACGACTGTTTTGCGGCTACCTGCGGCTGTTGTGGGCCGTCACTCTGGTAAGCCGGCCTGGCGCTCTGGCTGAAGAGCGGCCTAAGCCGCCCGACAGCACAGGCGAGGCCTGCCGTTGCCTAATACCAGATCGGACTATGCTGCCCGGTTGGTAGAGGCTGCTTTCGGGTTTATCTATAAGCTCGGCTTTGGCCAATTTTCGGACAGCGCGCGACCGTTGAATCCCTTGTGATCGAGCCTGGGATTCGCGGCTGACTCGAAACCGGCGAGGCTTCCCCCGAGATGGATTGGGGGGGACGGATGCTGGTGGATGGTTGTGCGAGTTCAGCACAGATGAAACTGGCTGCCTGGATGGAGCCATTCAGCCGCGCTTTCAGCGCGCCGACCTGGCAGCACGTGCTGGTGCTGATTGCCGGCGCCATCCTGAGCCCCGGGCGGCGCCTTGTCGCTGCTGCCTTGCGCGCCACTGGCCTCGACCAGGATCCCTGCTTCACGAACTATCACCGCGTTCTCAACCGCAATCGCTGGTCGAGCTGTCGGGTGGCGTGCTGCCTGTTGCGCCTGCTGGTCAGCAGCTTTGTCCCGGATGGTCCCGTCATCATCGGCCTCGACGACACCCTGAAACGCCGGTGGGGAGCGAGGATCAAAGCGCGCGGCATTTATCGCCACCCAGTCCGCTCCTCGCATGCTCACTTCGTGAAGGCCAGCGGCCTGCGCTGGCTTTCGGTCATGCTGCTGCCCGAAGTCCCGGGGGCGAAGGTGACAAAGGTTCCTTCGGCGGCAGCCGATGGAACGTCACCGAAGGGCGGACGGGTTTGGGCCTTGCCGTTCCTGACCGCGCTTGCCCTTCAGAACGCTATGCCAGCGAACGCCAAAGGCGGCACAAGAAGCTGACCGACTGGGGCAGACAGGGTCTGCTGCAAGCGTCTGGATGGCTGCCGGGCCGGAAGATCATTGCGGTGGCCGACAGGAGCTACGCCGCCATCGACCTGCTGAATGCGGTGCGCCGGCGCGTGTGCATGATCACTCGCCTGCGTCTGCATACGCGCTTGTTCGATCCGCCCGCTCGGCACCGCCCCGGCACCGTCGGGCGGCCACGTGTCATCGGAAAACGGCAGGCCAACTTGGCTGAACGCCTCGCCAGTCCCAAGACACGCTGGCGCCGCCTCCAAGTGAGCGGATGGTATGGACGTGGCGAACGCTTGGTCGAGATCGTCTCCGGCACAGCTTTGTGGCACCATCCTGGCCGGCTCGTGCCGATCCGCTACGTGCTGGCTCGCGATGTCGAAGGTGAGCTCCGCCCCAGGCGTTCCTGTGCACCGATCTCGACGCAGACCCGGTCGACATGCGCCGCTGGTTGGTTCGCCGCTGGTCCAGCAAAGTGACCTTCGCTGAAGTGCGCCGGCATCTCGGCGCCAAAACCCAGCGCCAGTGGTCAAACCCCGCAACAGCCCGAACCACGCCGGCATTGCTCGGGCTGTTCTGCCTTATCGCTTTCTGGGCTCAGGACCTGCATGCCAAAACCACGCCGACACCGCGTGCCGCCAGCCGGTACGAAAAGCCCTTACCAAGCTTCAGCGACGCGCTTGCCGTCGGCCGCCGCGAACCCTGGACACATCATGATTTCCACACATCCGCGCCCACGGCCCAGATCGTCCAAATCCCTCACGCCACCATCAACGCCTTGATCAGCGCCGCCTGCTACGCCGCATAAAGAGCCAAAGTCGAGATGAGGTAACGGTGCCGTTACTTGGGCAGGAACCGATGGAGATCCACGGTATGGCGCAATACGGTTCAGTTAGGCCACTTTCCATAGTGTCGGACGGCCCTTATCAAGGAGTGTGCCTACCATTGCCGGGCACCTAACGGCGCTAACTGAACCGTATTGCGGTATGGCGGCAATCAGCAGCAGGCCCAGCACCAGCACGCCGAGGTCGGGCCAGATGCGCAGCAGCGCCGCATCCGGGCTAACCCGGCCGATGGTGCAGGCAGCGTGGTAGCCGAGGCCGAACGGCGGGGCGAACAGGCCGATGCCCATCGCCAGAATAACTACCATCGCATAATGCACCTCGTGCACCCCGAGCTGCCGGGCGACCGGAACAGCAGCGGCCCGAACAGCACCATGGCAGGGATAGCCTCCAGCACGCTGCCGAGCACGATAAACGCTAGGATGGAGATGCCGAGAAAACCTAGTGGCTTACCTGGCACGGCGGTCATGGTCGCGGCCAGAGCGTGCGAAAACCCGGATTGGGTCAGCGCCTAGGCCATGCAGTCCGCTGCGCCGATGATGAACAGAATGGCGCCCGAGAGCGAGGCCGTGTCCACCAGCACCACGCCGGGCAGCAGACCATCGGTGAACAGTGCCGCCACGAGCGAGGGCGGGATGGTTTCCGCCATCGCCCCGGCGCTGGCCAGCAACGCGGCCATCTCCCCCTCTGATAGGCCGCGCTTGCGCATTTCCGGGAACAGCACCGGCGTCACGGCCGCCATGTCCGCGGTTTTGGAACCAGAGATGCCGGATACCAGAAGGATCGCGCCTAACAACACGTATTGCAGCCCGCCGCGGACGTGGCCGATCAGGGAAGCGAGGAAGGCAACCATTGCGTTCGCCATACCCGTGATCTCGATTAATGCGCCGAGCGTGACGAACAGCGGCACGGCGAGCAGGATTAACGAGCTCATACCCTCGTCGATCCGGCCCGGCAGGACCTGCAGCGGCGTCGTGGTTATGGTCAGCAGATAGGCGACGGTGGCCAGCGCAAAGGCGAAAGCGATGGGCACCTACCTCGATCAGCACGCCGGCGCCCAGCAGCAGCATGAAGAAGATAACCAGGTTCCAGTTGCCTACGCCCTGACCACGCCGATCAGCAGAATGGCCACCTCCGCCAGCGCTGCCACGGTGCCGACGATCCGGGCGAGCCAACGCTCGATCAGCGCTGGCAGCGGATGCCGGATCGCGACGACCGGCGCCAGGACAGCGGCGTCTAGCGTCATGCCAGGGAGCCGGAGGTACCTTCCAGCAGCTTCCACGCTTCATCGCCGAACTTGCCGTGCCAGTCCTTGTAGAAGCTGCTCTTCCGCAGCACGTCGCGGAAGGCGACGCGGTCCACATCGTTGAACTGCACGCCCTTGGTCGTCAGATCCTGGCGCAGCGATTGGCTGAGCTTAGCGATGTCCTCCCGCTCCTCCAGGGCCGATTTGTCGAATTCCTGCGTAGCGATCTGGCGCAAGTCCTCCGGCAGGTTCTGCCAGGCCCGGCGGTTGCCCAGGATCCAGTAGCCGTCCCACACATGGCTGGTGACGCTGCAGTATTTCTGCACCTCATACAGCCGGGTGGTAGCGATAATGGCGAGCGGGTTCTCCTGCCCCTCCACAATCTTGGTCTGCAATGCGGAATACAGCTCGGAGAAGTTGATGGGCGTCGGCCCGGCTCCCAGGGCGCTGAACAGCGACGTCAGGATCGGCGCAGGAGGAACGCGGATCTTAAAGCCCTTCAGGTCTTCCGGTTTTTCGATCGGGCGCGTGGAACTGGTGATCTGCCGGAACCCGTTATCTTGTATCTTGCAGACCGCGACGATGCCGCTCTTGGCGATCTGCGTCCGGATGTAGTCCCCGAGCGCGCCATCCATCGCGCCCCATACGGCGCCGTAGTCCTCGAAAGCAAAACCGACGTTGGGAATGCCGGCGGCCGGCACCAGCGTGGCGAGGATCGAGGTGGAAAGGTTGAAGAACTCGACGCCGCCGTTACGCACTTGCGAGAGCAAGTCGGTGTCCGAGCCCAGCTGGTTTGCGGGGAACAGTTTAATCTCCAGCCGACCCTTGCTGACCTCACGGATGCGGTCGATGGCCTGCTTCGCGCGAAGGTTAATCGGATGCGTCGGATCCTGCCCAGTCGCCAGCTTGTAGTTGAACTCCGCTGCTTGGCCGGGCCGGCTAAGGATGCCCACAAGCGGCAGGGCGGCGCCAGCAGCAAGCAGGCCGCGGCGGGTGCAGGTGAATGTTTTCATTTTCTCTCCCTTTCTTTGTAGTACGTTAGGTAGTCATTATGGTTCAGGCATGCCGCCGTTCAGTGCCAGGTAGCTGCGGATCACTTGGCTGTCGTCGGCTGCGCCGTCGCCGCGGCCCGAGGTGGCCAGGAAAAGCTGGTGCGCGACGGCGGCCAGCGGTAATGCCGCCTTGGTCTCCCGCCCGGCTTCGAGCACGATGCCCAGGTCCTTCACGAAGATATCGACGGCGCTCGTCACCTCCGGCTCGGCCTGCAGCATGCGCGGGCCACGGTCCCGCAGCATCCAGCTCGAGGCTGCGGAGCCCCCGAGGATCTCCAGCACCACCTTGACGTCCACGCCGACTTTGGCGGCGAGCGAGAACGCTTCCGCCGCTGCGGCGATGTGCACGCCGCACAGCAGCTGGTTCACCGCCTTGACGACGGCACCCTGCCCGGGTCGTTCGCCCACATGGAATAGCTTGGAACCGAGCGCCTCCAGCGCCGGCTTCGCGGCGGCCAACGTGGGCGCGGGCGCTGCCGCCATAATGGTGAGGGTGCCGCCGACGGCGCCGGCCACCCCGCCAGAAACCGGCGCATCGACGAAACGGCGTCCCGACGCCAGCACCCGTTCGGCCAGACGTTCGACCGCGCCGGGCGGGCACGTGCTCATCAACAAGACGATGCCGCCGGGCGCCAGCGCATCGAGCGCGCCATCCGCGAACAGCGCCTGCTCCGCCTGGTCAGCGTTCACCACCATGAACACCAGCAGCTCCGCCCCGAGCGCCGCCTCCCCTGCCGAGCCCGCCCGGGCGCCGCCCGCCGCCGCAAGCGCGTCCATCGCCGCGGTCCGCACATCGAAGCCGCGCACCGCGAACCCGCGTGCAACCAGGTTGCGGGCCATCGGTAGCCCCATGGCACCCAGTCCGATGAAGCCAACCGTGCTCATGCGGCGAGCCACCCTTTGATGCGGTGAGCCATGGCGGGCGTGGAGATGCCGTATCGCTCATGCAGGGTCGGCAACGCCCCAGCGTCCAGGAACTCGTCCGGCAGCGCGATCTGGCGGAAGGGCGGCGTCACCCCGGCCCGCAGCAGCACGCCGGCAACTGCCTCGCCCAGCCCGCCCACCACCGTATGGTTCTCCGCCACGATCACCAGCCGCCCGGTCCGCGATGCCGCCGAGATGATCGCCGCCTCGTCCAGCGGCTTGATGGTAGGCACGTGCAGCACCGCGGCCTCAATGCTATCCGCCCTCAGCGCCTCTGCCGTTTCCAGCGCCCGCATCGTCATGAATCCGGACGAGATGATCAGCGCGTCCGGCCCATCCCGCAACATCTTCGCGCGCCCGAGCTCGAACTGATAGCCGTACTCGTCCAGCACCAGCGGTACGTTGCCGCGCAGCAGACGCATATACACGGGCCCGGCGTGCGCGGCGATGGCGGGCACGGCCTGCTCAATTTCCAGCGCGTCGCAGGGGTCGATAATCGCAAGGTTGGGCATGCCGCGGAAGATCGCGATGTCCTCTGTCGCCTGGTGGCTGGGACCGTATCCGGTGGTGAGGCCGGGCAGCGCGCAGACCACTTTTACGTTCAGGTTCTCCTCGGCAATCGCCAGGCAGATGAAGTCATACGCGCGCCTCGCGGCAAAGACGGCGTAAGTGGTGGCGAATGGCATGAAGCCCTCGTGCGCCATCCCGGCGGCGGCGCACATCAGCAGCTGCTCGGACATGCCCATTTGATAGAACCGGTCCGGATGCGCTTGGGCGAACACGTGCAGGTCGGTGTACTTGCCAAGGTCCGCGGTGAGGCCGACGATCTCCGGCCGCGTCTCCGCTAGCGCCGCCAAGGCATTTCCGAACGGTGCCGGCTTGGTGCGCTGCCCCGGCCCGGCCAACGAGGCGATCATGGCCGAGGTCGTCAGGCGCGCGGCGCCGCCTTGGCCGCCTTCGCCTTGCTCCCGCAGCACTGGACGCGTGTATTTGGAGGGCCTCATGACATGTGTCCATCTAGCAGGGCGAGCGCTCGCCGCCATTCTTCGGGCTCCACACGCAAGAAGTGGTTGCGCTCCCGCGCCTCCAGGAACGGCACGCCCTTCGCCATGGTGGTGTCGCAGATGATGATGCGCGGCTTCGGTTCCCGCAGCGTGCGCGCCGTGTCAAACGCGGTGGCCACGGCTCCGATGTCATTGCCGTCCACCCGTTGCGCGTGCCATCCAAAGGCGATGAAGCGATCGGCCAGGTGCTCGAGCCCGGTCACCTCCGAGGACGGCCCGTCCGCCTGCTGATTGTTCACGTCGATGATGCCGATCAGGTTATCGAGCTTCCAATGCCCGGCGCCGGACGCGCCTTCCCACACCGCGCCCTCTCCGCACTCGCCATCCGAAAGCAGGCAATATACGAACGTGTCCGACTTCTTGCGCTTCAATCCCAGCGCATATCCCACCGCGAGCGCCAGGCCCTGGCCGAGCGACCCACCGCTGATCTCCATGCCCGGCGTGTAGCTCGCCATGCCAGACATCGGCAGGCGGCTGTCATCCGCGCCGTAGGTATCCAGTTCGTCCTTAGGGATGATCCCAGCCTCGATTAGTGCGGCATAGAGAGCGATGGCATAATGGCCGATGGAGAGCAGGAACCGGTCTCTGCCCTCCCACTCCGGATCCTCCGGCCGGTAGCGCATGGCGTGGAAATACGCCACCGCCAGCACGTCCGCGATGCCGAGCGCTTGCGCGATGTAGCCCTGGCCCTGCACTTCGCCCATCTGCACCGCATGCCGGCGGATGTTGCGCGCGCGCTCCGCCAGGCTTGGTGCATTGCGGCGCGTCGTGGATGGGTCCATTTCGGTCTTCCTTGTTCGACGCCTGCGGCGTCAGTGGATCAGCATGCCGCCGTTCACGTCGATGACTGCGCCGGTGATGTAGGATGACAGGTCCGAGGCGAGAAACAGGTAGGCTCCGGCCACATCCTCCGCATTGCCGAGCCGGTCGAGCGGGATGCCTTTGCGGATCTCCACCCGCAACTCATCTGTCAGCTTGCCACCTGTGATGTCCGTCTGGATCATGCCGGGAGTGACGCAGTTGACCCGGATGTTGTCCGGTCCGAGCTCGCGCGCCATCGCCTTGGCGAGGCCGAGTACGCCGGCCTTGGCGGCGGAGTAGTGCGGACCGCCGAAAATGCCTCCGCCGCGCTGAGCGGACACGGAGGACATGCAAGCGATCGACCCCTGCTTGCGCTTCCGCATGTGCGGCACGAAAGCCTGGCTGAGGTTGAACACCCCGCGCAAGTTCACGTCCATGATGCGGTCCCAGTCGGCGGGCGTGATGTCCATGAACTTGACCGGCTGGGTGATGCCGGCGTTGGCGAGCAGGATGTCGGCCTGGCCGAACGCCGCCAGCACTGCTGCCTTGGCGCGTTGGCAATCGGCATGATCCGCCACATCGCAAGCGAACCCGCGGTGCTCCGCGCCCAGTTCCGCCGCGGCCCGCTCCGCACCGGGCCCGTCAATGTCCAAAATGGCCACGCGGGCGCCGTGTTGTGCAAACAGTCTGGCGGTGGCGAGGCCAATGCCGCGCGGACTGGCCGCGCCGGAAATGACTGCCACCTTGTTGGCGAGCAGCATCGCGTTTCTCCTCCTGTTTATTTCTTGCCCAATGTTTGCGGCCCGGCCAGACCTCCTCACAAGCGAGAAATGTAGAGGGCAATCCAAATTCAGGCCACTTCGACGCCGCAGGATCTGGCTTCGAGCACCGACGATCCAAAGGCCAAAAATCTGCTATGCAGATGAACAATAAAGGTAACTGCCCAGGTCTCTCAGCGGGGTCAAGCCATCCGTAGGTCGTCGATCAAGCGGTCCG